>Ga0075366_10000170_pt1 | contig 27881 bp, 27 predicted proteins | sample EndMethybrTD3031_FD_72351 | JGI IMG/M metagenome (GOLD analysis project Ga0075366, IMG submission 72351) | Populus endosphere microbial communities from Tennessee, USA - Endosphere MetaG P. TD hybrid TD303-1 | ecosystem: Host-associated > Plants > Roots > Endosphere | place: USA: Tennessee...
AAAGGTTCAATTAGATGAGTTTAATAAAAGGCTCGATCAAAACACAAGTCAGTTTAGGCAATCAGGGCAAAGTCTTTCGCCCCAGATACTAAACTATGTTCAGGAAACAACCTGGAACCAGGTAGTAAGCGAATTGTTGCTTAATAAAGAGATTGAAAAGTTAGGCCTGACAGTTGGCGACGACGAAGCTGCTGCTATGGTAACCGGTAACAACCCCGACCAGCAGATAACCCGCGTACCCCAGTTTGCCGACCAGCAAACCGGCCAGTTTGATAAAAATAAGCTGAACCAATATTTAAGCTTCATATCATCATCAAAAGCAGATACAGCATCAAAACGTCAATGGGGCGAATTTCTGAAACAGGTATTTGAGGCCAAACAAAAAACCAAGTATATGGCAATTGTTACCAACGGTTTGTACGTAAACTCGTTGGAAGCCAACGATGATTACCAGGCAAAAAACAAATTAGTAAACTTTAAATATGCTACGCTTGATTACGCATCAATCCCCGATGCAAAGGTTAGCCTAACTGAGGCAGATTACAGCGCCTACTATGATACACACAAAGCGGAATTTAAAAACCAGCAGGAAACAAGGACATTTGATTACGTAGCTTTTAACGCGGCCCCTTCAAAAGAGGATAGCGCTGCTATTAAGACTGAAGTAAACAAACTGGTTGATAGTATTAAAGTAAGCACCAACGATTCACTTTTTGTACAAATTAACTCCGAAACTAAAACACCGCTTGTATTCCAGAAAAAAGGCGCGTTTGAGCCTAAATTAGATACCTTGATGTTTAACGCGGCCAAAGGTTTTGTTTACGGTCCTTACGTATCAAACGGTAGCTATAAAATTGCCAAACTAAGCGATGTTAAAACAACTTTCGATTCGGTAAGAACAAGGCATATTTTGATTAACCCCCAGGCCGAAGGCGGTATCGAAAAGGCTACGGCTAAAGCAGATTCAATTAAAAAGCTGATTGAAGGTGGCAGGCCGTTTACAGATTTTGTTGCCACGTTCTCGGTTGATAAAGGCAGCGCTGTTAAAGGCGGCGAAATACCATCATTTGATGTTAATGGTTTAATGGCAGGTGGCCAGGGCCAAATAGCTTCAGAATATGCTAATGCAGCTTTTAAAGCAAGCAAAGGCAGCCTGGTTGTTGTTACCTCACAATTTGGTGTTCACCTTATACAGGTTGAAGATCAAAAAGGATCGGTAAAAGTTATTAAGGTTGCAGTTGTTGATAAACCAATTGTTGCCAGCAGTAAAACGCAAACTGTAGCTTACAGCAAAGCCCAGGGATTTTTAGGTTCATTAACCAAAGATAACTTTGATGCCGAAGCCAAAAAAGAAGGCTTGAAGAAACTTACAGCTGAGGATGTAACAGGTACTGCCGCAGGCTTACCAGGCTTAGATAATGCCCGCGAGGTTGTAAGATGGGCTTTTAAAGCTAAGGAAGGCGAGCTTGCTGATAAAGTATTCAGCGTAGGCGATCAATACATCATTCCGCGTTTAACCGCTATTAAGCTAAAGGGCATTTTACCACTTGAACTGGTAAAAAAACAAATTGAACCTGCTGTCCGCAACGAAGTAAAAGCGAAACAATTGGACGAAAAGTTTGCAGCTGCATTAAACGGTTCATCTACAATTGACCAGGTAGCCCAAAAAACCGGCACTAAAGCTGTTCCGGTTCAAAACATTGTTTTTGCAAACCCTATTATCCCGGGCCAGCAAGGTGCAGAATATAAAGTTGTGGGTTCTATTTTCGGTTCGCAGCCAAATAAATTATCAAAACCGGTTAACGGGCAACAAGGCGTATTTGTTTATGTTGTTGATGGATTTACAAATCCGGCCGCACTTACCAACAACTTAAGGCAAAAACAACAAATAGCACAAAGTTTAGTACAACGTGCAGACGGACAGGTATTGGATGCCTTGAAAGATAATGCCAATGTAAAAGATAACAGGGCTAAACTGTTATAATATAAATTAAAGTAATTTTACATCCGGGAGCAGCGTTAAATCTGTCTCCCGGATTTTTTTTGCCTGCGGGTTTTAAGAAATTGTTAAAAATAAAAGACTGTCATGCTGAGGAACGAAGCATCTATTCGCGAACTTTTCTATCGGCCGTACACAACTGATAGATCCTTCGTACCTCAGGATGACAGGAAAATTGGATATGTCATAGGTAGTTGTAAAATTTCGCGAGATTCTGAAGGGGTATGGCAGGCCGGCGAAAAACTTACGAAGTTTTTAAAACTTCGTAAGTCTAGGATTTCCTACTTGTCATGGGTAGGAACGAAATGCAGGGATTCTGAAGGTGAAATGACATACAAAAATAAAAGACTGTCATGCTGAGGCACGAAGCATCTGTTCGCGAACTTTTCTATCGGTCATGCACACTGATCGATCCTTCGTACCTCAGGATGGCAGTAGAATTGGATATACCAGGTACAGTACAGGGTTTACAAGGGCAAAATCAAACTCATAACATTTTAGAGTTTGAAAATTAGGATTTAGAGTTTGGCACAATTAGGATTCAGAATTTAATACAATCAGGATTTAGAATTTAACATTATGGATATACAGGAAAACATAGTAAATAAAGTAGCCCAAAGTGGTTTGGTTACTTTAGATCCCGCATCGTTTTATCCGCCGGGCGAACGTGTTATTTACGACATTAAAGAGAACCTGTTCCACGGCCTGATGCTGCGCGAGAAAGATTTGCGCGATTTTATAAAAGAGCACGACTTTACCCAATACCAGGATAAAAATGTAGGCATTACTTGTACTGCCGATGCTATTGTGCCAACCTGGGCCTATATGCTGCTGGCCAACCGCATGGCCCCCTATGCGCGCGAAATTGTTTTTGGCGATGCCGCGGTATTGGAAACGGTGCTGTTTGAAAAGGAAATAGCCAAGGCCGACCTGGATCAATATGCAGGCCAGCGTATTGTTTTGAAAGGCTGCGGCGATATAGCTGTACCGGTTTCGGCTTATGTGGAACTTACAAAAAAATTAACCCCGATAGTTAAAAGCATCATGTTTGGCGAGCCGTGCTCGACCGTGCCAATTTATAAGCGTAAAGATTAACGTTCCTTGTTTGCTTTTTTGAATATTAATCAATGGTTTGCAAACTGGTACAATAAAAATGAATTTAAACCATTTATAGTATCGGCTGTCCTATTCGCGTACCGGATAATTTGTTTAACGCCGGTGTTATTATAAGCAAACTGTTAATGAAAAAATATTTCTTATGCTGCCTGTTATTGATATCGGTTTACGTTGGCGGCTTTGCGCAGGAACTGGCCAAGGTTAGCGAACCTGTATTTAAAGTAGGCGAAAAACTGAGCTATAAAATGCAATACGGCTTTTTTAAGGCAGCCGAAGCCAACATCAGGGTAGAAGCCAGCGATAAAAAATTACCTGGCAACGCCTTTCATTTGATTGCCGAAGGAAAAACTGCCGGTACATTTGATATTTTTTATAAGGTGCGTAACCGGTATGATTCTTATGTAGATCAAAATACGCTATTGCCTTATTTTTACAGCGAAGACAGGCATGAAGGCAGATGGAAACATGCCGACAAAGCCACGTTTGACCAGGCTGATAAAAAGGTAACCGCCAATAAGGGCGAGTTTTCCTACAAGGGCGACTCATTTGATTTTGTATCGGCCTATTATTTTGCCCGCACTATTGATGTATCTAAACTCAAGAAGGGCGAGACATTTGACCTCCAATATTTTTTAGAGGATGGCTTTCATAAAATGAACATCACTTACGTAGGTACCGAAACTATTAAATGTGATATGGGTACTTTTAACTGTTTAAAATTTAACCCTACAATTATCCCTGGCCGTATTTTTCGTAAGGATAGTAAGTTGTACCTTTGGATTACCAATGATGGCAACAGGATACCTGTAAAGGCGCATGTTGAAGTTATTTTAGGTAGCATAACAATGGAACTGCAATCGGCAAGCGGATTGAAGTATCCATTAAACCCCATAAAGAATTAAATTTAAATATGATTGAGGTAGGCAACGTGTTGGTGCACGAGGATGTAATAAAAGAAAACTTTGTTTGCAATTTAAACAAATGCAAAGGGGCCTGTTGTTTGGAGGGCGATTCGGGGGCACCACTAAATGCCGATGAACTCGATATATTAAATGAAATATATCCTAAGGTAAAGCCCTATCTAACCGCCAAGGGTATTAAAACTATCGAAAAGGTGGGTACTTATGTAAAAGATTTTGAAGGCGATTACACCACCCCATGTGTAGATACCAACAAAGAGTGCGCCTACGTGATTTGGGAAAATGGCATTACCAAGTGCGGAATTGAAAAAGCCTATGAAGAAGGCGCCGTTACCTGGAAAAAACCTATCTCCTGCCATTTATATCCCATCCGCATTACTGCTTACCCTGAATTTGATGTGTTAAATTATGATCGCTGGAGTATATGCAGTCCCGCCTGTACGTTCGGCGACGAACTAAAGGTACGTGTTCATGAGTTTCTGAAAGGCCCGCTGATTCGTAAATATGGCGCAGAGTGGTACCAGGAATTGGAAAACGAGGTGGCAGGAAGGTAAGCGGAACTACTGTTAGGAGATAAACTGCTTCGTTATGCTGCTTTTAAGACGTTGAGGTCGATTTTAATTGCACTTTGCCTGGTGTTTCCCTTTTTAAAAGCCGATAATGTGTTTTAAGCGACTTATGGCTTTTGCACAAAATATTCTGTAAATTTGTTTGATACCAAAATGGAGGTTAAAATGAAACCCGAAATTACATTGCCACCAAATGGGCTATTCAAAACCCATAAAGCATATTCGCCCGAAGAAATACTTGCCGCGGGTGGGGCCACTGCCTTCGGTAAGAAATCAGGGAAAAATAATAAAAATTTAATTAAGGCTCTGAAAAACGCCCCCCCGGCCGAGCCCTTCACCCAACAAGAATGGGATCAAACCATGCAGCAGCTAAGAGATTCTAAGTAGTGAATTTATTATTTGACACCAACATTATTTTAACTCTAATCCGTTCAAATAATTACGATAATATTATTGGTTCAATAAATCCTGATAATGTACCCGTTTATATTTCTGTGGTTTCAGAAGCCGAGATCAAATCAATTGCTATACAAAACAACTGGGGAATTAACCGGCGGAATAAACTTAATTTGTTTTTAGACAACGTTAATATTGTTGAGATCAGCCAGATTTTTGTCAACACATACACGGAGATCGACAGTTATTCTCAACGTCGAAATCCTGCTTTTGTTGATTATCCTTTCTCTACCCATCGGAACATGGGCAAAAATGATTTATGGATTGCTTCATTAGCTGCGTTGCTTGGGTTACAACTTGTTACCACCGATGGAGATTTTGACCATTTAAACGGCGTGTTTTTTGATGTGCAAAAGCTAACACCTACATTGTAAAACGGTATAGTAAACAGGCACCGGCTTAATTTACTTAAAGTTGAAATCTTATGGTGACTATCAAAAATTTGCTAGTTATACAAAAGCTTTAAAACATACCCACTAACTCTTTCAAATGCCCTATCTGTACGGGTACATCGTTGGGCTTTGGTGCATTAAAAGGATTAAAATAAATAGCATCCATACCGAACCCTAAAGCGCCGTAAATATCGGCTTCCAGGCTATCGCCAATCATAACACTTTCATGTTTGGTTGCCCCGGCAAGGTCTACAGCGTGTTGAAATATGGCTTTATCGGGCTTGTTTACGCCTACATCTTCAGATATAATGATGTTTTTAAAATATCCGGCCAGGTTACTGCCCGCAATTTTTATCCGGGTGGAATCTTTAAATCCGTTAGAAATCAAATGCAAGGTATATTTTGATTGCAAATAAGTCAACGTTTCATGAGCGTGCGGAAACAGGTTTGTTTTTGTGGGACATAACTGTACGTAAGCATCTTCAAAATCAACAGGCATCAAATCGGGGTGCAAGCCCAAATCAATAAAGGTCCGTTTAAAACGGGCGTCACGCAGTTCGTCTTTGGTTATTTGCCCTGTGTGATATTGGGCCCACAGTTGATGGTTGTTGCGGGTATAGGTCTCGATAAACAAAATCGGAGAAGCCAGGCCTATACGCTCCAATTGATGAAGATGATAAAGCTCATGCAAAGCCTCCTCGGCATTTTTGTCAAAATCCCATATGGTATGGTCGAGGTCAAAAAATATATGCTTTTTGGTCTCGGATTTCGGAGTTTCCATTTCGGATTGATTTTTCATTTGGATATTATGCGCTTGTCATAAAGGGGTAACGTGCCGCTCACTGGTTTGCATCGACGCGTTCAAAGTTCGCTATTAGAGCGATTGTTATTAACAAATGATTCGTCCTCAAAATATAACCGCTGCAACCAGGCGTAAAACAAACCCACATTTCGCCGGCCATATTCTGTCTCAAATCTCATATCTAACATCTCATATCTCCTTCGGCGATATCCAAAAGTTATTATATCCCAATCCTATTTGAATATCGATGAGTTCCTGCTGCAGCATCTCTAAAACAGCCAAAAAGTTGTACACAAAATGCACCTTGTTTTCCGATTCTTTTGCCAGCGCTTTAAAATCGAGCATTTTGTTGATCTTTAACAGATCGGCTACAGCTTGCTTTTGTTTTTCGATGGTGTAGGGGTATTGCACTACCGTGTGTTTTACCTCTTCGCTGCGGTTAAGATAGTTGCGCATCAGCCGTTCATGAACCATCATCAGCTTGTACAGGCTAATCTCTGATAGTTCTTCGCCGGGCAGCACTACTTTTTCTACCTGTTCCAGGTCATGTTTAATGTTGCCGCGCTTTTCCTGCTTAAATCGCTCTTCCTCGTAAGGGCGCAACTCGTCGCACAGCTCCTTAAACTTTTTGTATTCAATCAGCTTGCGGATCAGGTTTTCCTTGGTATCCGCGTCATCGGCCCCATTTTCGGCCTCATAACGGGGTAGCAGCATTTTGGCTTTGATACGCATCAGCGTTGCCGCCACAAAAATAAACTCGCTGGCCAACTCCATGTTCAGGCTGGTCATCTGGTGAATGTAGTTTAAAAAATCGTCGGCAATTTTGGCAATAGGGATGTCATGAATGTCAAGCTCATCCCGCTCAATAAAAAACAGCAGCAGATCAAACGGACCTTCAAACTGGGGTAATCGTATGGCAAAGCTGTCGTCGGTCATATCTGTGCCTGTAAAAATAAGGAAGGAGAGTCAAGAATCAAGAATCAGGAGTCAAGATTTTTTGAAGAGTTACTTAAACCCGGTAATGCACCTTCGTCTGGCTTTGATTCTTAACGCTCGGTTCTTTTAAATAGCCTATTGAAAACTACCAAGGCGCTGTCTTGATTCTTGACTCTTAACTCTTGACTCTTTTTAATGCAAATCGATATGCTTTATTTATAAATAATTAGTTTACTTTGTAGGTTAAATAGAGATTACAAATGTCAATGCAGGTACCGGCCGGCGATTTATTGTCGAAAATAAATTACCCTTCTGATTTAAAGCAACTTAGCGAAGATCAACTTGAACAAGCTTGCCAGGAACTGCGTCAGTATATCGTCGATGTAGTATCGGTAAATGGTGGCCATTTTGCCGCCAGCCTGGGTGTTGTTGAGCTTACCGTGGCATTGCAATACGTTTTAAACACCCCTTACGACCAATTAGTTTGGGATGTAGGGCACCAGGCTTATGGCCATAAAATACTTACCGGGCGCCGCGAAGCATTTCATACTAACCGGATTTATAAAGGCATCAGCGGTTTCCCTAAGCGATCTGAAAGCGAATATGATACTTTTGGTGTTGGCCACTCGTCAACCTCTATATCTGTTGCTTTGGGAATGGCCGTGGCATCGCATTACAAAGGCGAAACCGACAGGCAGCACGTTGCGGTTATTGGCGATGGCGCTATGACAGCCGGTATGGCCTTCGAAGCCTTAAACCATGCCGGTATCGAAAACTCCAACCTGTTGGTGATACTGAACGACAATAACATGTCTATCGACCCCAATGTTGGTGCTTTGAAGGAATACCTCACTGATATAACCACTTCTAAGCCATATAACCGTTTCAGGGATGATATTGCACACGTGCTGGCCAAGCTATCGGCTATTGGCCCGGATGCGTTTAAAATTGCCCAGAAATTAGAAAAGAGCATAAAAGGAACCCTGCTTAAACGGAGCAACTTTTTTGAAGCCTTAAAATTCAGGTATTTTGGGCCGATAGACGGGCACGATGTGAACCACCTTGTGAAAGTTTTAAAAGACCTGCGCGATATTCCCGGCCCTAAAATATTGCATTGCATTACCACCAAAGGTAAAGGCTATGCCCTGGCCGAAAAAGACCAGACCAAATGGCACGCCCCGGGTTTATTTGATAAAATCACCGGCGAGATAAAGAAAGCTAAATACGATAAGCCGCAACCACCTAAATACCAGGATGTGTTTGGCCATAGCATAATTGAACTGGCCGAGCAAAACCCTAAAATAATGGGTATTACGCCGGCAATGCCATCAGGCTGTTCATTAAACCTGATGATGAAAGCGATGCCTAACCGTGCCTTTGACGTAGGTATTGCCGAGCAGCACGCCGTAACTTTTTCGGCTGGTTTGGCAACACAGGGCCTGGTGCCGTTTTGTAATATTTACTCCAGCTTTATGCAAAGGGCGTATGACCAGGTGATACATGATGTGGCCATACAAAAGCTAAATGTGGTGCTTTGCCTTGACCGTGCCGGTTTTGCCGGTGCCGATGGCCCAACCCATCACGGTGCTTATGACCTGGCCTATATGCGTTGTATCCCGAACATGACGGTATCTGCACCCATGAACGAAGAAGAGCTGCGTAACCTGATGTACACCGCCCAACAGGAAAACATGGGCCCCTTTGTAATAAGGTATCCCCGTGGTAACGGTGTTATGGTTGATTGGCAACGCCCGTTTAAAGCGATACCTGTAGGTAAAGGCCGCAAAATTTGCGACGGCGAAGATGTAGCGATACTATCTATCGGCGCCATCGGAAACGAGGCTGTAAAAGCCATAGCAGCGCTAAATAACGAAGGCTACTATCCCGCTCATTACGATATGCGTTTTGTGAAACCACTTGACGAGGCTTTACTACACGAAGTTTTCAGGAAATTTGATAAAGTGATTACTGTTGAAGACGGTTGCCTTGAAGGAGGTATGGGTAGCGCGATACTTGAATTTATGGCCGATAATGGCTATCAGCAAACCCAGGTAAAACGCTTAGGCATACCCGACAGGATTGTTGAGCATGGCGAACAACCCGAACTTTGGGCCGAATGTGGTTTTGATGCTGATGGAATTGCCATGCAGGTTAAAAACTTAGGCGCCCAGCGCAACGCGCATACTATCGCATCCTAAAGCTATTAGTGTTAAGTCAACAGTACTAAGTCGTAAGTCCAGAGTTGATTTTTTTACTTAGAACTTAAAGCTTTGGGCTAAATACAGTTTTGTCAATTTATCGTTGACACGACATTAGGGTAACTCGATCTTCGATAAATAGCGTACTTTACTCAGTTTCCTGCCTGAATCGGTCCAACAGATTTTTAACATCCATTTTGGCATCAAGGTCTTCGGCATCGGTTTTGTCGTCCTCGTCGGCATCGGTGTTAAATTCTTCGGGATTGTATTTAAAAATAGTCCAGTTGCCGTTTTGGTACTCGAGCGAGGAAAGGCTTTCTACCCAATCGCCCGAGTTAAGGTAAAGTACCGAGCCCGTTTTGTCGGTATTTTCTATCTCCCTGATCTCCGCATGGTGAATATGGCCGCAAATTACGTATTGGTAATTTTTATCAACAGCCAGGTCGGCGGCGGTTTGCTCAAATTGGTTAATGAATTTTACAGCTTCTTTAAACCTGGCTTTCACCTTTTGCGAGAAGCTCATTTTTTGACGGCCAATTGCGGTCAAAAACCAGTTGGTCATGCTGTTAATAAGTATCAGGGTGTCATAACCTACTGCGCCCAGTTTGGCCAGCCATTTGGAGTGCTGCATGGTAACATCAAATACATCGCCGTGGAAAATCCAGGCTTTTTTACCATCAATATTTAGTACTACTTTGTTGAGCAATTGAAACGAACCAAGGTCAAAATCGGCGAATTTGCGTAGCATCTCATCGTGGTTGCCGGTAAGGTAATATACCGGGATGCCCTCGGTAACAAATTTTAATATACGCCTAACCACTTTCATGTGAGCCTCGGGCCAGTACGATTTGCTAAACTGCCAGATATCAATAATATCGCCGTTAAGGATAAGTATCTTTGGCTTAATGCTTTTTAAATATTTAAGCAATTCTTTTGAATGGCATCCATAAGTACCAAGATGCACATCGGATATTACTACAATATCTACTTCACGTTTTGCCATTAAAATTAGGGGGTTAATTGCACAGGCGGCAGGTTTTGCCGGTTATTGAATTTTAAATAAATATTGAAAAAACGATTATTCGTCGTCTTCGTCCTCATTAACATTTAATTCATATGGGCTGATATAGAAGATACCTACCAACAGCAGCAAAGCTATAACAACCAAATAAGTGTATTCAAAATTCATCACAATGATTTTTACAAATATCAGAAACCTAACATTATCATACCGTTAAGACTCTGTTAAATGTAAAAGGTTTCAAGCCTGCGATAATTTATTTTTGATGCGTTCCAACTGTTTTAAATGATGCTCCAGGTGTATGCGGATAAACCTGAACCATTGCCTGGCATTAAGCATACCCAGCCGCGGATGTTTATAGCGGCTTGCTGCCGACGATGCATCAATGAGCGGCGCGGTGGCATCCATTCGCTTGCGGCATTTAATAATCAGGTTTTTGGCATCCTCCTTTGTTATTTTATCGGCCGGCATTTTTTCATTAACCACCGCGGGCGCGGCCATTTTTGGAAAGCGGCCGAATAATAATAAGATCCGTCCCTGCCATGTAACACCGGCCTTTGTTGGCGGGCAACTGCCATGCGTGCAGCGTTCCAGGGCTATTGACGAACCTAAAGTAGCCTGTAATATATGGCTGTAAGCCTCGGCGTATGACCACCCTCCGCCAGGCGGCGTTTCGGTAAACTGTTCATCGGTAATGGTATCCAGCTTTTCGCGGTAGCTATCAAGGGCGGCGTTAATATAGCGGCGTTCTTTGGCTGTGCTCATGAATCGAAACTTTCTATGTATAACATGATTGCTTCTTTAGCCATATCAACGGCTTCTTCAATCGTTTCTCCTTCGGTAAAACAACCTGGTAACTCAGGAACGGAAACACTAAATCCTCCTTCTTGTTCGGCAGTTAGTAATATACTGTATGAGGGTCGCACCATATACAAATTTACATAATAATTCGTTGCAATTGTAGAATGTGGAGCAAACCCCAAGAAATCATCTCCCGTGAAACAATCTGTCGTTATTTTTAAAACACGACTGATTTTATGAGTTTTATCCTAATTTAGAGTATTCTGAAATAAAAAATACACCATGAAATACCTTTGCCTTTTCCTATGTTTTTTAATAACTCAACAAATCCTCGCGCAATCAAAACTGCCGGTTATAAAAGCTACCTCTAAAAGTGTATCGATAAACGATGGCGGTTACTTTGATAAAAATGTATGGTCGCTTTCGCCAGCAGCCAGGCCCGATATTTTTATTGCCGACAGAACCCGGAAAACAAAATGGGTTACATTTTATACGGATATTGATTCCATCAGGGTAAAAGTAAAACCGGGTACGCGGTTCAATTTTATTATCATGTTAAATGGTAAAGATTCCTGCTACACCCAAATTGCCAGTGCCATCCCGCCCGATGATAAAACGAAAAATACGATAGTTACACACGATAGCATTCCTTTTACCCTTACCGGTTTTAATGCCATTAAGATAGTTGCCGTTATCAACAATACCGATACATTAAACCTGCACTTTGATATCAGCTCTTTTGATTTTCATATAACCAGGGATGCCATATTGCACAAAACTAAATTGTTGTCAAATCAGCCCGATGCCCTGGCCGGTAAAACTAAGCCCAATTACAATAATCTTAACAAGGTTTTTAAGCTGCAAATGGGTAACATGGTTGTAAACAACCCCGAGGTACTTACCACCAACCTAACGGCACATGAAATGGATGGCCGTATTGGTTGGAACGTGTTTGAAGGCAAACAGGTAGAGGTGGATTATGATCGTAATTTGCTGATTATCCATTCTGTATTGCCCCCGGCTTTAAAGGGGTATGTTAAATCAAAAATGATGTTCGCGCGATCGTTGCCCTATATTAAAGGAACGTTTGTAGTAAACGGCAAAAAGCATACAGGTAACTTCAGCATGGACATCGGCTCTGAGCAAGCCATCATTTTAGATAGCACATGGGCCGCCAGGGAAAAATTTGCCACCAATTTAAAACTCATTCGCACCGTTGTACTCCACGATCCGCGGGGAACAGCATATGAAACAAGGACATTATTAGTACCGGCTTTTAAATTGAACAGCTTTAACCTTACAAATATCCCTACACTTATTTTGGGCGCTAAAAATCCGGTTGGTTTTGAGATAAACTATTTAGGCAATGATTTATTAAAAAGGTTTAATATAATACTTGATTTTAAAAACGATTACCTGTACCTGAAGCCCAATAAGTTGACTAATATGAAGTACAGGGATAACTCATAACCCCGCAGGGTAATCATATATCGCTTTAATCAAAACAACTTATGTATGGCCCAATGGCTGTTTTTACAATTAATTTGGATAATATTGTAATATAGAAGTATCAGCATTTTAATATTGATGAAAAAAGCTTTAATAACGGGCATTACTGGTCAGGATGGCGCATACTTAGCTGAGTTTTTACTAAAAAAAGGCTACGAAGTACATGGTGTAAAAAGAAGATCGTCGTTATTGAACACCGACAGGATAGATCATTTATACACCGATCCGCATGAAGCCAATGTAAAGTTTACCCTTCATTACGGCGACCTTACCGATTCTACTAACCTCATCAGGCTGATTCAGGAGGTACAACCCGATGAGATTTATAACCTGGCCGCGCAAAGCCATGTTAAGGTAAGCTTTGATACCCCTGAATATACGGCCAATGCTGATGGCATAGGCACGCTTCGTATTTTAGAAGCGGTAAGGCTGCTTGATCTTACCAAAAAAACAAAAATATACCAGGCATCCACATCCGAGCTTTATGGCCTGGTACAGGCGGTGCCTCAAAGCGAAACCACACCTTTTTATCCAAGATCGCCGTACGCGGTGGCAAAGATGTACGCCTACTGGATAATAGTGAACTATCGCGAAGCCTATGGCATGTATGCCTGTAATGGCATTTTATTTAACCATGAAAGCCCTATAAGGGGCGAAACATTTGTTACCCGCAAAATTACGCGTGCAGCTTCAAAAATTGCATTAGGTTTGCAGGATTGCCTGTATGTAGGCAATCTATCGGCACAACGCGATTGGGGGCATGCCAAAGACTATATTGAGGCTATGTGGCTGATGCTGCAGCAGGACAAACCCGAGGATTTTGTAATAGCTACAGGTGTAACCACCACCGTTCACGATTTTATAAAGATGGCTTTTAATGAATTAGGAATAGAGGTTGAATTTAGTGGCCGGGACGAGTATGAACGCGGCGTGATTATTGATATTGATGAGCAGCGGGCTTTTGAACTTGGTTTAAATGTTGATTTTTTAAGGTTCGGGCAAACTGTAGTTAAGGTTGACCCCAGGTATTTTAGGCCTACCGAGGTAGATCTGTTAATTGGTGATGCCACAAAGGCATTTGAAAAATTAGGTTGGAAACCTAAATATGATTTGCAGGCCCTGGTTACCGATATGATGCAGTCAGATTTGCATTTGGTAAAAAAGGACGAGTATTTGAAAAAGGGCGGCTTTGCGACGCTAAATTATTTTGAATAACAAAAATTGATTTATCAATTCTACATATGAAGAAAATATTTACTGCGATTATATTATTTGTTTTGACAGGTGGAATTGTAAAAGCCCAGTCTGAATATCAACCCTATTCATACCAGTTTTACCAAAAGCTGAACGAAGATGTATACTCTACCAAAACCCGCGTGCATAGTTCTTTAAAGCCGTTTTTAGACGATTCATTGCTGAAACATCATTATGATTCGCTGATGAACGGTGCCGGTAGTTTTAAAGGCCGTTTTTTTAGCGAGCATCAAATAGATGTAAAAAGTAATAAGGCTACCTTTTATGCCGACCTGCTGCCTGATTTTAATTTGAGCCGCGATTTTTCGGGCAAAAAAAATACAAGTTTTGGCTCATTGGGCTTACAGCTCGGGGGCACACTGGGTAACCAGCTATCCTATAACATAACAGGTTATGAAAACAGGGCCCAACTACCGGAGTACCTTGCTACTTACACCAACCAGGTAGGCATAGTACGCGGCCAGGCGTATGGCGGCCTTTATGGCAGCGAGTACCGCTGGTCGTACATTACAGCACTGGTGTCTTATACACCAAGCAAATATTTAAACGTTAGCCTGGGGCGCGACAAAACTTTTATAGGCGATGGCTACCGATCTGTACTTTTATCTGATTATGCATCGCCCTACCCATTTTTTAAAGTAACGGCCACGCTGGGCGATGTTAGGTACATGGCCATGTGGACTTATATGGATGATCCTTTATCTGCCCGCGTTGACAATAACGACCGAAAAAAATTCGCGGTGTTTCATTATTTGGATTGGAACGTAAGCGACAGGTTGTCGTTGGGATTTTTCGATTCAGTTGTGTGGGGTGCCAAGGACGATAAAGGGCACCAACGCGGGTTTGACTTTACCTATATTAACCCCTTGATATTCCTGAGGCCGGTAGAAGCATCAAATGGATCGCCGGATAACGCTTTATTGGGCTTTACAGGCAAGTATAAAATCAGCGATGGTATTACCGCGTATGCCCAGTTTGCATTGGATGAGTTTGAAGGTAAAAATTTCTTCTCCAGCAATGGCAGCTCCCGTAACAAATATGCCTGGCAAATTGGTTTGAGAGGAGCAAACCTGTTTAGCGTTAAAGGCTTGAATTATTTGCTTGAAACCAATAATGTTAAACCATATACTTACTCAGAACGTAGTTCGGTGATAAATTACGCCGATAATGGCGAATCGTTGGCACATCCCTGGGGCGCAAATCTTCGCGAAGTTGTTGGCTTGCTTAATTACACCTACAAAAGGTTTGATTTTAGCGGCGAGGCCGACTATGGGCACTATGGTTTAGATGTTAACGGCCTTAACTATGGTAAAGATCTTTACAAGGGATATATTGCACCGGCAAAAGAGTTTGGTAACTACACCGGCCAGGGATTAACAACCAACATGGTTTTCCTGGAAGGTAAAATAGCTTATTTATTAAACCCCAAATATAACCTGCGCATTGAGCTTGGTGCCCTTTACCGCAGCGAAAAGAATGACCAGTTTCATGATAAAACAGCTATGCTGAGTTTTGGCATCCGGAGCTCGTTCAGGAGCATGTATAATGACATAGCGAGTTATAAGGCTCACTAATCCCGGAGAAAGACTTACGAAGTTTTCAAAACTTCGTAAGTCTGGAATATTACCTCCTACAAATGCCTCGACTGGTATCCCCTAATCACAAAACTTACCACTGCCAAAAATATATTCAAGCTTAAAATAACAGTCATATAACCTATTAGGTTACCATGTGGCATTGCCCCCAGATAATCGGCAACAGGTAATGCTTGGGTAATTGTATAAGTCAGTAAAAAGAAAATGATCTCGAACAGCTTTTTACCCTTGCTCATAATTCCAATGCAAACAGCCAATAAAACGATGCAAACGGCCCCACTGATGACGTTGAAAATGGCATAGCCATTTGAAGCAATTAAGTAACGCAATATCAGCGGAAATGCTAATGCAACATTCAATATAATACCTGCCAGTATTTGTGCGGGCAGCATACGTTGTAATGGCTTGTAGGATGCATAGGTAAAATAATGCAGGCGGTTGGTTTCTTCCTTGGTAGCCAGTTCTGATAGCCGGGTTACCTGTAAAAACCAAAGCACAGGCAATATATACAGGTGCGAAACAGCCACCGGCGCAAACAGCATGCTCAACGATCCGCCAACCGTAATAAGCCATAACCATTTAGATCCTTTACGTACCAATAAAAGCAATTCGGTTTTGATGAACGGGATTATGCTGTAGTCGGTAACCAAAGGCGGCATCAGCGCGCGGCTGATGCCGGTAGCTGCAAATGCAGGCGTAGCCAGCTTTTGCTCATTGGCAGGCGCTTTTTTCTTTTTACTTACAGCTTGTTTAAAATCAAAACGGTGAAAAAAGAATGATGACAGGTAAACCAAACCTAATGATATCATAATCCACAGCAAGCGGCTTGCTAAAAACAGGCCGTTTATAGTTATACCGTTCCACTCAAATATCCGGAAGCCACGTTTACTGCCAAAGGTAAAACCAAGGCTAACACCTTCTATATGTTCATGATATTGTGTGTTTACCAGGTTTTTGATACTGGTTGTCATAGTGCGGATGCCATAGGGATCAATAATAACAGCAAGTGTTTCGTCTTTTTGTTCATTGATATTAGCCATTAAGGCCCCAAAAAAGAAAAAGAAGGCTATGTATTGCAGGATGCTCTTTCGTCCCAAAAACACTTCGGCCGCTACCGCCAGCGATGATATAAAAACCATGGCGGGCATTACAAACAGCAAATAAGGGATAATAAAATTGCTGATAATAAACGGCGATCCGCTGGTACGCACAAAAAACATAATAATGCTAACCACAAAAGTGCAGCCGGCAATAGTGAGCAGCACCAGTAAATTACTCAGCATTTTGCTAAGCAGGTAGCCAAAATTGGTAATGGGCGTGGTAGCTATAATTAAGCCTACTTCGGTATCGATATCCTTTTTTATACCGCCGTTCACCAAAAAGAAACCGTAAAGCGAAAGCATGATTGCTGTCATCATCCCGGAAACATAACCTACCCAGGCCGAATTATAAACGCCCTTATAGCCCACAACATTTAGCGTTGTATACGGCGCTGTTGGCGGTGGCACAAAGCAATAAGCCGCGTAAAAAGTAATAGCCAGGGTTATCAGGAAGGCATAGCTGCGCGTACGCTGCAGGTAATCGGCTTTAATAATACTGTAAATGTATCTCACGGCGCTTAATTGTTATTTTGTGTTAAAAACAAATAAGCGTCCTCTAATGTGGCATTTACTGCTACCGCACCCGGTTCCGGCTGGGGGAGCCTGTCAATAAAACGTACCCGGGTTTTATCCTTTTGCCGGCCGGTATCAATAACCTGGTGCCTGGTACGAATGCCCGAAACTTCGTCATTGTTCACCAGCGCTTCAAACACTTTGCCATCAACTAATTTTATAATATCCGGCTGCGCCGCTTTATTAAGTAGCATGCCACTTTTCATGATGGCAACCTCATCGGCAATAGTTTCAATATCCGATACGATATGCGATGAAAGAATGATGATACAATCGTCGGCCAGGTCAGATATCAGCTGGCGAAACCGTACCCGTTCCTCAGGGTCGAGCCCGACGGTGGGTTCGTCAAATATCAGTATTTTAGGGTCATTCAGCAAGGCTTGTGCAATACCAATCCTTTGCTTCATCCCGCCGGAGTAGGTGCCTATCGGGCGCTTGGCATCGGCGGTTAAATTAACGCCTTCTAACAGCATATCTATCCGTTTACGCAGGCCATGGCCGCCTACTCCTTTCATCGCTGCTATATATTCTAAAAACTCGTAAGCGTTCAGATTAGGATAAACCCCAAAATCCTGCGGCAAGTAGCCTAGTATTTTGCGAATTTTATCGGGATTGGCAACAATATCCTCACCATCTAAAAATAAAGTGCCCTTTGTTGGCTTGCTAATGGTGGCGATGATTTTCATCAGCGTTGATTTGCCCGCGCCGTTGGGCCCCAGCAGGCCTAATACCCCTTTTTCGATGGTAATAGAATAATCGGTAAGGCCGGTTTTATGTTGATTGTATTGTTTGGTAAGATTTTTTATGACTAAGGACATGGGTGTGCTTTTATGCCCAGTAAGATGCGTACTGCGAATTTAAGTTACAGGAAGCGATGAATTTAAAATGCCGGCGCTTATGCAAACGCTTCGCTCCAAAATCAACCCGTTGGATAACGCCTTCATATCATCACAATCTTTCGTTATTTATATAGGATGTATTAATTAATTTCACATAACATCCTTTTATTTTGTAGAAAATCAATCAGTTAGCTTTAAGCCTTCGGCATTCGGCTTTTAGCTTCTATTTAAATATTCCCGAAACATTTCATTTTACTAAATTGCCCCTAATTCTATTTACATGAAAATATTGTTTGCCATACAGGGAACCGGCAATGGGCATATAAGCCGGGCCCGCGAAATTGTGCCTTTATTACAGCAGTATGGCGAAGTTGACCTGCTCATAAGCGGTACCGAGGCGGAGGTGTCGTTATCGCAGCCTTTGAAATACAGGTTTCATGGTGTTAGTTTTGTTTTTGGCACCAATGGCGGGGTTGATAACTGGGCAACCTGGAAAATTATGAACCTGCGCCGTTTTTGGCATGACTTGCGCCACCTGCCCCTAAAACAATACGATTTGGTAATTAATGATTTTGAGCCGGTAAGCGCCTGGGCCTGCAAGTTTCAGCGCGTTCCGTCGGTATCGTTAAGCCATCAGTGTTCCTTTGTATCGCCAAACACGCCCCGGCCCGAAAAAAAAGATCCCTTTGCGCAATGGCTGTTAAAAAATTATTCGCCTACCACCCATCATGTAGGCTTTCATTTTGAGCGTTACGATACTTTTATAAATACCCCCGTCATCCGCAGCGAGATTCGCCAAATGGAAACCAGCAACCTGGGGCATTATAGCGTTTACCTGCCGGCTTATGATGATAAAACCCTATTGAAACACTTAGGCGCTGTAAAAGACGTAAAATGGCAGGTGTTTTCAAAGCGGCAAAAAACGCCGATGCAAGCCGGCAACGTAGAGATATTCCCGGTAAACAACGAAGCTTTTAACAAAAGCCTGGCCAGTTGCGAAGGGCTGCTGACCGGTGGTGGGTTTGAAGGCCCTGCCGAGGCGCTGTTCCTTGGAAAAAAGGTAATGATGATACCCATGAAAGGGCAATATGAACAACAATGCAACGCCCTGTCGGCTTCAAGGCTGGGCGTACCTGTGGTTGCCGAAATCAACGATACCTTTGGGGGGCATTTGACCAAATGGATTAACGACGATAAAAAAATCATTGTTGATTTTCCGGATGAAACCGCACAGATAGTTGACAAGCTGGTAAAGCAATACGCCAGGTAGTATCAGTTCGTTAATCATCTTCTATGTACTTGTTTTAAGTGTATTTATTGATTTATCTATTGGTTTGAAACAAATTCAATAGCTTTACATCTAAATACCATGGAAGGCAATAAAATAATTAATACAGTTACCAATTTATTTAAAGGAGCGGATGACCGCGACTGGGCGCTGATAGAAAGTACATTGGCCCCTGTGGTTATGGTCGATTATTCGTCGATGAGCGGTTTGGGCCCGATCGAACTTTCTCCGGCACAAGTGGTAGATAACTGGGCGTCATTTTTGCCCGGTTTCGATAAAACCCATCACCAGCTTTCGGCATTCAGGGTTCAGCTTAATGGCAAGGCAGCCGATGTTTTTTACAGCACAATAACCGATCATTTTATTGACGACCAGGTTTGGACCGTTACCGCAACTTACCACACCAAGTTGGCGAAGCATGACGATACCTGGTTAATTAACTATCATAAAATCAATTTTGAAAGCCATAGCGGCAATGTAAACCTGCCTAAGCAGGCCCACCAGGTTATAGCGGATAGGAAAGCCGTACAATAAATCGATTTTTGGCGAAGATTGCTAAACAAAGCAACTCATGACTTTTTTAGCACCCTCAGCATCTTTGCGCAAAACAAATTGCTCTTTTGTGAGCTTAAAAGCGATATCCCTGTCGCACTTCCAGCAATCGCATTTAAAGAGGAAGCACCTACGGAGCCTGGCTTTTAGGTTTCACTTTGCTATAACACGCGACTCCACTGGAGTCAATCATTCACCAACTATTTTCAACTTCAGCGGACTTATGTATTTATAGGGAAAAGTGTCTCTTTTTTGGCTCCGTAGGCGCCCCCTGTTTTCTTGATTTTAAACGCGATATCCTGCCCGCACTTCATCCCATCAAATCCTTAATCTAAAATCTTTTATCTTTGCCCCTCAAATGAAATACTTAATAGTAGGCCTTGGCAATATAGGGCCCGAATATGCGGATACCAGGCATAACATCGGTTTTATGGTTTTAGATGAACTGGCTAAGCAGGAAGGGGCTAAGTTTCATAATATGCGGCTGGCTTATTATACCGAGGTAGCCTTCAAAGGCCGTACCCTTTGCCTTATCAAGCCTACTACTTTCATGAACCTGAGCGGTAAAGCGCTTAACCATTGGATGAAAGATTTAAAGGTAACATTGGAAAATGTATTGGTTATTGTTGATGATATCACGCTACCATTAGGCACCCTACGTTTAAAACCCAAAGGTAGTGCCGCCGGCCACAATGGCTTAAAGCATATCGAGGCTACCCTTGGCCATAACAATTACGCACGCCTGCGTTTTGGAGTGGGCGATAACTTCCCGAAAGGCCGGCAGGTTGATTATGTTTTGAGCGGATTTGACGATGACGAAAAGCCCGAACTGCCTGCACTGATTGACCGGTCTATCGAAATGGTTAAAAGTTTTTGTACTATCGGCACCGAATTAACCATGACCAGGTTTAACAAATAAAAAATTTACCGCCTCATAACTAACTAATTAGTTAAAAAATGTTAAATACTTTTCATGTGTTGCAACACATGGGTATCTTGCAGCGTCATATCACCTAAATTCTTATGCGTAAATTTTTACTAACAGTAATTTGCTGTACTTTCTCCATACTTGCAATAGCACAAAGCCCCGGGCCATCTAACATCACTATTAAAGGCGTTGTTATCGATTCGGCCGCGAATAAACCGTTGGGTTATGTTACCGTGGTTTTGCAGGATGCCGGTACCAAAGCCTCGGTAAAAAGCACGCTTACCAAGGACGATGGCAGCTTTGAGCTTAAAGCGCCCGAAGGTAAAACCTACCAGCTGGCGGTGGCATTCATTGGCTTTGCTGCTAAAACATTCCCGATAAAACCTGCCGGGGCAATTGTTGATGCCGGCAAAATATATATGTCGGCAGCCAGCAAGCAACTGGGCGAAGTGAGTGTTACGGCAGTAAGGCCTGTAATGAAACAAGAGGTTGACCGGCTTACCTATGATGTACAGGCTGATCCTGAAAGCAAAGCTATATCTGCCCTGGATATGATGCGCAAGGTACCTTTGCTATCGGTTGATGGGGACGACAAGATTAAGTTAAAAGGGAGCGGTAATTACAAGATATTGGTAAACGGAAAAGCATCAGCCCTGATGGCTAAAAATCCGTCGGATGTGTTAAAAGCCATGCCGGCTACCAATATTGAAAGAATAGAAGTGATTACCACACCACCGGCAAAATACGACGCCGAGGGGTTATCCGGCATCATCAATATCATCACCAAAAAAAACGCCGACCAGGGCTATAATGGTAGCATCAATTCGCGCTTTAACAGTATTTGGGGGCCGGGATATAATTTAAATGCTACGGTAAAGCAGGGCAAGTTCGGCTTATCAGGTTATGCGGGTTTTGGTAATCAAAACCGGGTTAGCAATAGTACTCAAAGTTCGCAAACGCAAAATCTTACACAATCGGTATTAAATCAAAATGGCAATGGCTCGTTTGAGGGCAAGTACAAATATGCCAATGCCGAATTAAGTTATGAACTGGACAGTTTAAACCTGCTTACCGGCTCGTTTGAGCTTTTCAGAGGGAATTTTAACCAGGCCGGCGATCAGGCATCTACACAAATAAAAAGTGACGGATCCATCGCGCAGGCTTACCGCAGTTTAAATGACGGGATAAACCACGATAAGGGGACAGACATATCTGTTAATTACCAGTTAGGCTTCAAAAATAAAAAGGACGAGTTACTTACCGCATCGTATAAATATAGCTACTCGCCAAGCAACCAATATAACAGCAATAGTTTTAGTGAAAGGGTGAATTTTGATGAAACCAATAACCCGAATTTTAAACAGTATAACAACGCAGGTAACAAAGAGCATACTTTTCAGTTAGATTATGTGTACCCATTTAAAAAGGTAAACCTTGAGGCTGGTGGTAAAGTTATTTTGCGCAATAATTTTAGCGATTACAGGCGCGAGAACCAGGATGCCGGTACCGGAGATTATGTTATTGATCCCAATCAAACCAATACGTTTGATTATCACCAGGATGTGTACAGCGCCTACAACTCGTACCAGGTAAAATTCACCAAATGGACAGCCAAGGGCGGTTTACGCCTGGAGCATACCCAGGTAAACGCCGATTTTACCGGTACGCCGCTGGACAGGGGATACAACAACCTGATTCCGTCAATATCCATACAACGCAGCTTTAAAAGCAGCAGTTTCAATTTTGGTTTTACACAGCGCATACAGCGCCCGGGCATATACCAGCTTAACCCTTTTATTGATAACTCCAACCCTAAGTTTGTAACTACCGGAAACCCGCAATTGCGGCCCGAGCTTAACAATACCTTTGAGCTCACCTACAGTAATTTTTCGAAAGGATCAATAAACGCCGGGTTAAGTTACGCCTTCTCCAATAACTCCATCCAAAATGTGAGCACGCTGATTGATACCATCACTTATACCACCTATCAAAATTTGGGCAGTAACCGTACCCTTGGCCTAAACCTGAATACCAATTTTAGCATTACCAAAAAGTTTACCATCAGTGTCAATGGCGAAATTTCGCACATCTGGCTGAAGGGTACCTATAATGGCAACTTTTATACCAACGACGGTTATACCGGCCGCGCATTTGGCAACCTGGCCTATAAATTTGATGGCGGCTACCGCCTGGCGCTTGATGCAGGTTTCTTTAGCGGCGATGTAACGCTGCAAGGAAAATCAAGCAGCTTTATATTTAACTCCTATGTGGCCTCGAAGGAGTTTTTCAAGAAGACGTTTACCGTATCGCTGGTTGCTAATAATCCGTATAGCAAATACCGCACTTATCATGGCTATACCCGCACCAATGATTTTTATAATACTTACAGCGGCACCAATCCGTACCGTAATTTTGCTATCAGGCTTAACTATAAATTTGGCAAGCTTAACGGTGATATTAAAAAGAACCAGCGTGGTATCAATAATGATGATACCAAAGGCGGCGGCAGTAAAAGTGGCGGCGGAAATCAATAGATTTGCAGCATGAAAGTTTACGGAATTACCAACTGCAATACAGTAAAAAAAGCGCTCGACTGGCTTAAAGCGAATAAAGTAGCCTACGATTTCCAGGATTTTAAAAAGCTGGGCGTAAGTACAGAGAAACTACAGGAATGGGACACTAAGGCCGGTTACGAGAAATTCCTGAACAAACAAGGCCTTACCTGGAAACAACTTGACCCGGCAGTGAAAGAGAGCGTTAAAACAAATAACGATGCACTGCAATTACTGCAACAAAAAACCAGCATGATCAAGCGCCCGGTTATTGAAGATGGCAGTTTCCTGTTTTTTGGCTTTGACGAGAAGGTTTATGAAGATCATTTTTTGAAAGGGTAAGATTAATCAGCTCAGCGAGACCAGCACCTGATTAATAGCCCGTTGTAAAGTAAAATCAATAATTCAATAATTCAGTCATTCAATAATTAACAAACGCGTAACAATCATTTTACGGGCAGTTAAAAAAAGCTTTTTTGCGTATACTTGCTTTGTATTCTCAAAATTGACTGAAATGAATTTAAAACTAATGGCCGGCTTATGCACGGCTTTTATGATGGCTTTTGGCGCAGTTAAAGCGCAACAGGCACCAACTCCTCCACCAACAGCCGCACCGGCATCTGATTACAGTTACCATGAAACCTTTGGCCCGCCGTTTTATACAAAAAATGGCACCGAGTTTCGCGCATCCGATGGCCAGCCCGGCTACAAATATTGGCAAAACCGCGCCGATTATGCGTTGGCCGCCACCCTGGATGATAAAAGCAACCTGATTACCGGCTCCGAAGTTTTAACTTACACCAACAACAGCCCGCAAAACCTAAGCTTTTTGTGGATGCAGCTGGACCAGAATTTGTTTAAATTGGATTCGCGTGGTACGGCAATAGTGCCACCTACCGGCAGCCGCAACTGGGGCCGTGGCGAAGCATTTGATGCCGGTTACAAAATAAAATCGGTAAAAGCCTTTGATGCAAAAGGTTTTGCAACCGATGTTAAATTCCTGGTAAGCGATACCCGCATGCAAGTGTTTTTGCCAAAGCAGGTAACAGCTAATGGTGGCATTGTAAAATTAAAAATTGAATACTCATTTGTATCTCCCAACTATGGATCGGACCGTATGGGGTACCTGGATGATAAGAAATCAAAAAATGGCAAAATATATACCGTTGCCCAGTGGTACCCACGTATGTGCGTATATGACGATGTAATGGGATGGAATACCCAGCCTTATACTGGCCCGGGTGAGTTTTACCTGGAATATGGCGATTTTGACCTGAGAATTACCGCACCTGCCAATCATATCGTAGTGGCTTCTGGCGAATTGCTAAATCCAACCGAAGTATATACGCCCGAACAACAAAAACGCTGGGCACAAGCTGCCACAAGCGAAAAAACGGTAATTATCCGCTCGGCTGCCGAGGTTAATGATCCTAAATCGCGCCCGGCAGGCAAGTCAACGCTTACCTGGCATTTTAAAATAAAAAACGCAAGGGATGCCGCATGGTCTTCATCGGCAGCATTTATAGTTGATGCCGCCAAAATGGATTTGCCAAGCGGTAAAAAATCTATAGCCATATCGGCCTACCCGGTTGAAAGTGATGGACCGGATGCATGGTCGCGCTCAACTGAGTATGTTAAAAAATCTATCGAATACAACTCAGCAAAATGGTTTGAGTACCCTTATCCTGCTGCTACGGCAGTTGCCGGTATTGTGGGCGGTATGGAATATCCAGGAATTGTTTTTTGCGGATACACTGCTAAAAAAGGCGGACTTTGGGGCGTAAATGACCATGAGTTTGGCCATACCTGGTTCCCGATGATTGTTGGTTCAAATGAGCGTTTATACGGCTGGATGGATGAAGGTTTTAATACTTTCATCAATACGTTATCAACAGCTGATTTTAATCATGGCGAATACGACCGCAAGCCTGGTGATATGCACAAAACAGCTTTAACGCTCACAAGACCTGATTTGGAACCGGTTTTAAGTCAGCCGGCCAACCTTAAGGAGAGGAATACCGGTATTCTTTTATACTTTAAACCTGGCGTTGGTCTTACTTTACTCCGCGAGCAAATTTTAGGCCCAGAGCGTTTTGATTTTGCTTTCCAAACCTATATCAAACGCTGGGCATTTAAACATCCTACTCCCGACGACTTTTTCCGCACCATGGAAAATGCATCCGGCGAAAGCCTGCAATGGTTCTGGCGCGGCTGGTTCCTGAATAACTGGCGTTTGGATGTTGCCGTAAGCGACGTTAAATATATCGACAACGATGCCTCAAAAGGCGCCATGATCACTATCAATAATCTTGGTAAAATGGCGATGCCGGTTACGCTGGAAATAAAAACCAAAAGTGGTAAAGTAGATAGGGTGAAACTACCTGTCGAAGTTTGGGAGCGCAACGCTACCTGGACATTTAAATATCCATCAACAGAAGAAATTGAATCTGTTACTTACGACCCCGATAAAGTTTTGCCGGATTATAACCCCGACAACAACGTTTGGACAAACAAATAACAATGCAGAAACCCGGTTAGCGCCGGGTTTTTTGTTGAATAAATAGCAATTAAAATGCCTGCCCTAATGCTGCATAAAAACCGCTTTGCCTTTTTTCGCCCGGATTTTTTTGTCCTACCCCGTAGTCAGCGCGGATGCTGAGGCCTTTTTCAATATCGAAGAAGTACCGTACGCCGCCGCCGTAATTGGGTTTCAACTCAGTCCAGCTAAAGCTTTTATTAAAAACTTCGCCTGTACCTACAAAGCCAACAATACCAATACGTGGGTTTATGCGGTAACGTAATTCGGTTTGGCCGGCAAGCAAGTTACGATCGCGGTAACGGCCATTGTAATAGCCGCGCATAAGCTCATCATTCCCCAACGCGGGAAGCCAATAAAATGGCGAGCTGCGGCCGGTAAGGCTCTGCTCCTGTATATCAACCCCCAAAACCAGTTTTTTTGTTAAAGCGAAAAACTGCGAATATTCTACATTTAAAAAGCCACCGTTGTAACCCTTATTGCCAAATCCTTTAATAATTTCAAACGAACTGGTAATTATCATACCTTTTGTAGTGTAGGTATTGTTATTACGACTATCAAATGTAATGCTTGGCCCAAGATATATATTGCTGCCCCCGCCGTGATTTTCTACCCTACGTTCGGACCAAAAAATGCTATTTTTCGGTTCGGTAGGGATCCTGTATTGAATTCCGCCTGCCACCAAACCCACATAAAGCTTGTCCGACAGTTTTTTTTCTATGCCTAAATACGCTTTGGTCCGTTTTTGACCAATGCGCACCACATCATCGCTTCGGGTATCATTGCCAATACCATAGAAGTTGACAGGGAAGTTGATGAAACTAATACCCGCGGTATAATGGTAGCCGTTATCGGGTGTCCAATAACTGGTGTTTAAACTTAGGCGGCTTTGGCCTTTGGTGGTTATGGTGGCATATCCAAAAACACTCGATACCCTGGTACTGCTTTTTAATGAATCGGAATAAAAAGAATACAGGCCTGCCCCACCACCTTCGAGCCCGGTTTCGGGGGCCGAGCTAAGCACCGGTAAAATAACAAAACTGCTTTTTTTACTGGTATCCTTATTTAAATACATTTTGCGTAAAAACTTTGGAAGAATACCCGTTTGCGAAAAGGCGGTTTGCAGGCAAAGTATCAATAATAATGAGCTAACAAATGTTTTCATATAAATGCAGCTAATATAACCCCATTTTTGTGATAAGGTTCATAGGATAGGGACTTTTTAAAGTAAAACCTTGTAATTCAGCAAAATGATTACATTAATTTTATCAAAACCAGATTTAATCTTTAATGCATTATTACGATAGCTACGAGCAAAAGGAATGTAACAGCGATCTGACTAAATCTTCTGTTAAAAATGGTAACAAACAGGTAACATCAATAAAATTTCATTTAAAAATCATAATCCCGCAAAATTCCTACTTTTGCAGCTGAATTTTTATTGATACACTATGAGCATCACACGAGGACCAATTTCGCAGTTTATTGAACGCAACTATCTGCATTTTAACTCCGCAGCATTAATGGATGCCGCCAAGGGATATGAAACGCACCTTGATGAAGGCGGTAAAATGATGGTTACCCTTGCCGGCGCAATGAGCACCGCCGAACTGGGAATTTCATTGGCCGAGATGATCCGCCAGGATAAAATTGCCATTATCTCCTGTACCGGGGCTAATCTTGAAGAAGATATCATGAACCTGGTAGCGCACTCGCACTATAAAAGGGTGCCCAACTATCGTGATTTAAGCCCGCAGGAAGAATGGGATCTGTTAGAGAATCATTATAACCGTGTTACCGATACCTGTATTCCCGAAGAGGAGGCTTTCCGCAGGCTGCAAAAGCACATCCATAAAATATGGAAAGATGCCGATAACAGTGGCGAGCGTTATTTTCCCCATGAGTACATGTATAAAATATTGCTGAGCGGCGAATTGGAGCAATA
>Ga0075366_10000171_pt1 | contig 27869 bp, 22 predicted proteins | sample EndMethybrTD3031_FD_72351 | JGI IMG/M metagenome (GOLD analysis project Ga0075366, IMG submission 72351) | Populus endosphere microbial communities from Tennessee, USA - Endosphere MetaG P. TD hybrid TD303-1 | ecosystem: Host-associated > Plants > Roots > Endosphere | place: USA: Tennessee...
GAAGACCACACTGCTACTTGGCCACTTGCATTTGGCTGCTGGGGGTTGCCAGCGCTCCATGGGCATTCTTTGTATTTGTCGGCATCTGTCTTTTCGTTTGACTGATTGCCGGAGTTGTTGGCTGGAGCTTCAGTAGTTGCTTCTTCGCTTGGATCAGTCTGCGGAGTTTCGGTAGCTTCAGGAGTCTCTGAAGCTGTTTCAGCGGGGCTTGCCAGCTCGTCGGGATAGCTTTCTTCGGGCGTAGGATCACTTGACTCATGATCGAAAGGATTGGCTGTGGCAGCCGGGTCGCTATCGTTTGAGGTATTGTTGCCCTCGTTAAGTACGTTTGCGAGCAGGACACCACCGCCAAGTACGCTACCTATCACCAAGGCGCCGCAGCCAATTGCACAACCCCAGCGGTGTTTACGTTGTGGCTCTTCGGGTGGAATTCCTGGTCCTGATAGTTCGGGTGTTGGCATGGTAGTAACTCCTGTGTAATTAGATTGTCGGAAGCAAAAACAATACTATACCACAAAAGTAGATAATAATCAATACAAATTTACAACGTTGTTTATTGAATAACGGCTGCTACGGCTTTGCTTAAACCTGGAGTAAAGGGCCCTGGAATAATTTCGTCCGCTGTTGGGGTTGGCACGAGGCTGGCTATTGCCTCGGCGGCCGCAATTTTATGCTGGTCGGTAATGGCCTTTACGCCATGGTCTAAGGCACCCCTAAAAATTCCTGGAAAGGCTAAGGAATTATTGACCTGATTAGGAAAGTCACTGCGCCCAGTGGCTATGATGGCTGCACCGGCGGACTTGGCTTGATCGGGCATAATTTCGGGAACAGGGTTGGCCATGGCAAAAATAATCGGGTCTTTACTCATAGTTTTTACTAGTTCGGGCGTCAGAAGCCCAGGTTGCGACACCCCAATAAAGATATCAGCATCCCGTATAGCGTCTTGTAACGAGCCATCAAGGTCTGAGGGGTTGGTGTATTGCAGGAGCTTTTTCTTTTCGCTATTTAGATCGGTGCGATTCTTACTAATGATACCTTTACTATCAACGGCAAAGATACGTGGCTTGGCATACTCGTGAAGTAGTTTGATGATTGCCGTTCCGGCTGCCCCAGCGCCCACAACGACAATTTTGGCATCACTCAGAGTGCGTCCGGTAACTTTCATAGCGTTAATGAGCCCGGCTAATGTGACAACTGCCGTACCATGCTGATCATCGTGCATAACAGGTATAGAAAGCTCATTTTTTAGCCGTTCTTCTACTTCAAAACAGATAGGTGCGGCAATGTCTTCGAGGTTAATGCCTCCAAAGCTTGGGGCGATAGCCTTAACGGCTGCTACAATTTCGTCAGCAGTGTGAACATTGAGTACGATTGGAATGGCGTCGATATCGGCAAAGTGCTTAAACAACATGGCTTTACCCTCCATAACTGGCAAGGCACCATACGGACCAATGTTGCCAAGTCCTAATACAGCCGACCCATCACTAATAACGGCTATGGTATTGTTGAGCCAGGTATAATCCCGGGCTTCTTCTGGGTGCTGAGCCACATACGAGCTTACGGCGCCAACTCCTGGCGTGTAATAGATGCTCATTTTGTCTTTGCTATCCAAGCTATCCTTGGCTTTAAGGGCTATTTTGCCACCTAATGCTTTATGTTTTTCTAAAGAGAGTTTTGCATAATCCATACCTTATATTGTACAGCATGAAGCGAGCAGGTTTTGTTGTAATTACCCGGGCGTAGATCGCTCAATAATGCTATGCTAATACATACATGACGCATCCACGACAATTACAGCAGCTTAGTAGTGAAATTAACGCAGCGCATAACGCTGATGACAATGAGGCTATGCGTGATTTAGTTTTATCACCTTCATTTTTGCAGGTAATGGCCGACGTGAGTTTCCAGACCGGTCTTGACAGGCCTTTGGGTTCGTTTTTTACGGTGACACCTGCGTCACTCATGCCGTATCAAGAGCGAGGCGTCGTTGTGTCTGTTCGAGACCTTATTGTTAACGGCAAAGAGTCGGTTAGGAAAGGTCAGTATGGCCGAAAATTACTAGCAGTGGCTTGTGACCTTGACTTGCCAGTTTTTGAACGGGGAAACCCTTACTATGCCGCAGGTGTGGCAAACAACCTGGGGCGGGTTAATATTCGCTCTTTTTATCCTGACGATATTGCCTTGAAGTCGGAAGTTAAGAGCATGGTTCAGCGCTCGGGGATGATAATAACGGTGGCTGACGTACTTGCCGATAATACCCACCAATTATTAGACCCGGATGTTCATGATACGATTGCTAAATCTATTAGTCCGGTTGTAGAAACTTTTAGGGAAGTTCAGTTTGAAATGAGCAGGCTGGTGTGTCAAAAATACTGCCCAAGTCCGTAAACTTAAGCTACGTGGTGTGTTGATCTGTTATAACAGATGTGATATACTTGTGGGAAAGCAAATATTAGTGTAAAGTAGGTCAGGTTATGCAATCTGTTATTCAAAAAATTGAAGCTAAGTTCAAAAAGCCAGCTGTTGTCGACGTAAAAAGCGGTGACACTGTTAAGGTTCACCAAAAAATTAAAGAAGGCAACAAAGAGCGTGTGCAGGTTTTCCAGGGTTTGGTAATCCGTACCGACCGTAAGGGTAGCCACACCAGCCGTATTACCGTTCGTCGTATTGCTAGCGGCATTGGCGTAGAAAAGAGCTTTTTGCTCCACAGCCCCCTTGTAGAAAAAGTTGAAGTAACCAAGCGTAGCAAGGTTCGCCGAAACTACCTTACCTATATGCGTACTCGCACTGGTAAGGCTGCACGTTTGACTGGTGTTGGCTTTGACGCTAACGCAGTTAACAATGTAGAAACTGCTCAGCCAGAAGCTGTCGAAACTGAAGCTGCTGAAGCTCCAGCCGAAAAATAGTCCAAAAGCCATGTAGTGACCTACCTACGAGGCACTACAAAATACCCCTCTACAACGAGGGGTATTTTTTATGATAAATACTCTGCCGGTTCAACGGGGAATAAAATTGCATTGCCCAGTCTGGCGACTTCGCGGTTGTCGGATATTGCAAACATGGTAGTTGATTCTTCGCGCGCCACTATATCGGCATAGTGTTCATGTATGGCCTCGTCGATGTTCGTGGGCGTTTGGGGATTAACGGTATATTGATCAGGCAGTCCGTCGATGAGCTTATTGGCTTCGGGGTCTTGAATGAGATGTCTCAAAAAACCGCGCTGTGCAAAAGGATATTCTTTAGCGCTCAGCTTGAGCATACCAGTAACAATGACCGTATCACGACTCATAATATCAAAAATATGACTCGGATGTTTGATAGGCAGTACGTCGCTGCCTTTTTTTGCCGAACTCACAACAATCAGCCTTTCATCAGAGACGATACCGCCTTCGCTGTCGTGTCTTAGTATGCGCTGCATCCCAGCAAATATAAGCTTATGATTATCGGCATAAATGCGTGTGCTGGGATGAAACTCGTTAACAAAGGTTTTAAATTCCACAATTATTAATCATAAGCATTATTGCAGACAGTGTCAAACTAACAACAAGATGAAGTTTGGTCGTAAAAGAGTAAAGATCACGTTTGCCATAGAAGCAAGGTGTGCTAGCCTGAAGATATGATTGTTGGAGTTGATGAAGTTGGCCGAGGATGCTGGGCTGGTCCTGTGGTTGCAGGAGCTGTAGTGCTCGATAAGCCTATTCGGGGCCTCAAAGACTCAAAAAAACTTACCCGTGATCAACGTGTGGCCTTTGATATCAAAATTAAGGCCAAGGCAAAGGCAATTGGCATTGGCTGGGTATCATCGAGTGAGCTTGATGAAATGGGTATGACTAAGGCAGTACGGTTAGCTATGGATCGTGCTGTAAGCCAAGTAATAATGCAGTGTCCATTGCTAGCTGATGACCAGATCATTATTGACGGTAACTATAACTTTTTAGCGCACCTGCCAAACACCAAAACAATGATCAAGGCTGACGATAAGGTGCCAGCTGTGAGTGCCGCAAGTATTGTAGCAAAGGTTGCCCGTGATAATTGGATGGCGACCGAAGCTGCTAAGCTTTTTCCATTGTATGGCTTTGAGAGCCACGTAGGCTACGGTACACCTAGGCACCGAGCGGCAATAGAAATGCATGGCCTCTGTGATCTTCACCGAAGATTATTTGCCCCGATCAGGCTTAAGACTAAACTGGATGCAGAACAGTTAGCCTCTGGTGAGCAGCTTTGAATCTGGTCGCCGAGCAGAGGTTGCAGCGGCAGATTTTTTGCAGCGCAAGGGCTGTCTTATCATTGCCCAAAATTGGCGAACAGCCCGCTGCGAAATAGATATTATTGCTTCTCGCGATGACATTATATATTTTTGTGAAGTAAAATATCGACGTTCTGCTACTGCCGGAACGGGCATTGACTACATCACGCCTCAAAAACTGCGCCAAATGTGTTTTGCGGCCGAGTGCTGGCTGCATATAAAACAATGGCACGGTGCATATCAGCTTTGTGCCATTGAAGTTTCGGGAAACAATTTTACGATTACCCGCGTGGTTAAAGATATTACCCTTTAGGTCACGCGTGACTTTCCCGTACCTGCTCTTGTGATTTCCCGAGACGTTATGACTCTGGGTGCTGCTCATGAAAGGCCGCGAAGTAGGCCTTAATAGCTTGCAAATCGCGGTCGCGCCATGCCGACTGCCACTCAATTGTTTCAAGACCTTGCTTATATGTACGCTCAATGGTAGGCTCTAAAATTGGTTCAAAAAATTCTTTATAGGTCTTAATAAATGAGCTATCACTTTGGACACGAGCTGCATAGAGCGGCAAGCGAGAAAAGGCTAAATCAGCACCGAGGTTGTCTTTAAGCCAGCCCCAATGGCTTGTCATCCACTCCCAGCTTGCCTGGCGAGCGTAGCGGTTGGTAAAGCTGTAAGCTAGCCAATACATGGCATCTTGCAGGCGGACATTATCACTATCAATCATGCTCAGAGCACGTGCGACAAGTTCTGGCTGTCTAAAATTAGTAAGAGCACTTGCAAGTGTGACGCGCTCTGCAGCTTGAGTGCTGGCATTGTGAATAGCAAGTAACTTCTCAAAAGTTTTCTCATCGCCTAAGCGCGCAGCGGTTGTAAATACTAGGCCACGCATGTCTGGATCGAGGTCCTCTGGGGTGGTCATACCGTCAAAGCGTTCCAAGATGGTCTTGATTACGGTGGGTTCATCGCTGATTGCCGCTAAAGCTACAATAGTTGGCCGCAGCAAACGATCAAAGTGGCTGTCATCTTCCTTGGCATCCATGCCAAGGCGAGTAAGCTGCTCGGCCACGAGATGACGACCAAAGACTTTCATGCTGTCACGAAGTTCTTCATCGTTCATTGTCGCCCGAATAGCACTAACGTTGCCTGCAATGACTTCCCAGACTGTGTCATGATTCTCGTGACTGTAGGCTTCGAGTAATCGCAGCGCCGAAAGAGTATCTAGGTAGCCAGCTTTAGCCGCCTCGAAGGCATCGCCAAGAACACCTAGGCGATCAAGAGGCTTGAGCTGGCCATTTGCTACTAACGCTGCAAGCTGAGCAGTGTGCTTCGCGTCGTAAATTACCCGGCAAAAGCTCGTCTGGTTCTGATTAAGCTTCAAGTTGCTGCTGTCTGTAACGCTAAAGTCAAGCGTGGCTTTATCGAGCACATCGGGTACTTCGGGGCCACCATTAAGTGCGATTGGCCATAGCTGTTGCTCAGTATTCTGCGCACGCACCTTAGGATTTACAAAGAATTGTTCTTGGCTTAAATGTACGTTGGATCCATCAATAGTAACCTCAACAACGGGGTAGCCTGCTTGACTGGTCCACGCTTCCATGATCTGCTTAACTGGCTTTTTAGAGACCGTTTCGAGCGCTTCCCATAAGTCTACGGTGTCGGTGTTCTTGTAGGCATGTGACTTAAGATAGTAACGCAAGCCATCACGAAAAGCATCTTCGCCAAGGTACTGGGACAACATGAGTATGCTGCTACCGCCCTTGCTGTAACTGATGGTGTCGAAGATGGTATGAATTTCGTCGGGGTGTTTTACGGCCACCTCAATTGGATGGGTATTTTGCAGAGCATCAAGCTTAAGCGCCAGTTGTTGTTCACCGGTAATATATTGAGTCATCATTTGCCATTCAGGAAAGAGGTGGTCTACGGCGCGGTAGGCCATAACGTTAGCAAAACCTTCGTTGAGCCACAGGTCAGTCCACCAGCGCATGGTGACTAAGTTGCCAAACCATTGGTGTGTTAGCTCGTGGCAGACTACTTCGGCTACGTATTGCTTAACGGGTAGGCTGGTATTTTTAGGATCCATAAGCATGGAATGCTCTCGGAAGGTAATGAGTCCCCAGTTTTCCATAGCGCCAGAAGCAAAGTCGGGCAGTGCTACAAAGTCGCACTTTGGTAGCGGGAAGGGTAGAGCAAAATATTCCTCAAAGTATCCGAGGCAACGAACAGCAGTTTGCAGAGCAAACTCGGTATGTTTAACATTGTCACGCGTGGCGTAGGTGCGAATAACCGTACCATTTTTAGTTGTAGCTTCTTTATAAGCTAAGTCGCCGTATATAAAGGCCAATAGATAGGTAGACATGATGGGTGTAGTCTGGAAAGTGGTAACCAGCTTGCCTTCAACTTCTTGTTGTCTTGCAGCTGGGGTATTGCCTAGGGCAACTTCGCCTATCGGTGAAATGAGCGTTAAGTCGAAAGTAGCTTTAGCTTCGGGCTCGTCCACACATGGAAATGCCTGACGTGCAAAGTGGCTTTCAAACTGGGTGGCAATAATTTGCTTATCTTGGCCATCTTGGGTAAAAAAGCACGGATATACACCATTCATTTGCCTTGTAATAGGCGCAGTAAACTTCATGGTAATGGTGTAGTTGCCGCTAAAGACTTTTTCTATGGTATGCAGGCGAACTTCTTCGAGACTATTTTGGTGATTAATACGAGATACGGCAATTTCTTGCGTGGCTTTTTTGTCGTGCCGCATAATGGTGGCTTCGGTAATAGTTAGCCCATTTTGATGAAAAGTAAAACGTTGACTAGGTGCCCCGGTGCGTTTGCCCGTAATAATAACAGTACCGGTAAGGGTCATGCTTTCACGGTCGGGATCAATAGTAAGTTGGTAATTTTGCGGCTGAAAACTTGTAAAAAGGCGACGTACTTTTTTGCTCATGCCTACAGTTTAGCATTACTGGTATCTAATCTGGGAGATTTTTTGTTCGCTTTTTAGACATTAGGCATGGCTTTAGAGCAAAACTATGGTAAAAGTGGAATATGCCAGAGTCTCACAACGGTCCCGTACTCACGCCTTATGCTAATTTTACTCCTGCACTACAGGACGATACTCTGCGCGTGACGCCGTACATTCAGGGCTGGGGAGACTACGAATACAACGTTTTCGAGATGGGATATAAAAGATGCGCGGTTATTTCGGAGCTTCTTGGCGAGGAGCAATGTGCCGAGCTTGTTGGCGCCGTCGAAGCATATACTGCGCCCGATATATTTGCTGGCAAAGACATAACGCGCTCGGCCATCAACCAAGCGTTTATGGTTATGAGCGCTCTTCGTGGCCAACGGCCCACACCTGCAACAATTACCGCTAGCTTTAGGCAATTGCGATTGCCAAGTATTGCCAATACATTGCTAGAAATAGCCGCACAGTCAACCGACCTAGCGGAATACGGCAACGTTCCGTTGGAGACTTTACCGGAACATTTTAACGCTATTAAATACGACTATGTTTGTAATGAGGTAGGCCAATTAGTCTCAGCTGTTGCCCATGGGGATTTTGTTCTGCCAGCTGAAGCTCAGGGATTAGAGAATAAGCTTATGCACAGTGCTGCGCAGCCGACATTTGTGCTCCGTGCTTTACTGCATACCACCATTCTATCTGGTGACAAAAACTGTGTTGCACAAGGCCATAAAATTGTGCGAGGTTTGCTTAATAATTTTCCAAACCAATCAAGCCAAATAGATCACTTGGCGCGGGCAATGGCTAGTAGGGAACGAGAATATAAACCACTCATTCCTACTGTGCGAATGTTGGGTGAAGGGCTCCCCGACGCCTTCCGTGACTACATGTTCCGCGATACATTGGCTACCGTCGACAAAGCATTTAAACAGACTCTCGGTTTAAAGCGACGCGATTTTGAAAAAGTGCGGAGTGCGATTCGCGGAGCCTTAAGTACAACTACGCGGCCAGAGGTACGCACAGCACTCGGCCGAATGGCTGAAGTGGGCGGGTACCAAATAGATCCTCCAACAGAGGAGGGTAAATCATCGGTTGAGGTGCATGAGGCTCAAAATCACTCCCAGCCAGAACAAATTGTTTTGCAGGGCAACAAAGCGCCAGACACAGCAGAAGTTCTTGATCAATTGGCGGCAATGGTAGACCGATGGTCGGATATGAAAATTTTAGGTGAATCGCACGATAAGGCTGGCATTAAGCAGGCGGCCGAAAGTATTGAGCGCGAGATTACCACTATGCGTCAAAAGGGACATAAAGTACCACCCATCGATGTGGGCCGCTTAGAAATGCTGGCCAATCTTAAAGATATGTGGCCTGGCTCCTACATTGTGAGCGGTATTTTTACCGGACGGCGAAAGAACGCTCCGGCCGATGCTAAAACAACGCCTCACGAAACTTCTTACGCCGCAGATACTGAAGTTGATACTGAAGTATTTAAGAGCTACATAGCCCTAGTAATGCCTATTATGGAAGGCGACCAACAGGTTGGCGACTATGTTGTTGGTGAATGCCTTATAAAGGGTCGTAATGCTACCTATGTCTATCTTTCTACAGCTGGTAACAATCGACACTGGACGGAAGTTTTTGGCCCCAAAAAGAAAGGGGTTAACGCTTTGCCGGGCGTAAAGGTTATTCCTCACAGGCGCGTGGGCAAACGAACTGCCGCTCAAACAACATTCGAAAAACTTCGGTATATTTTGGCTGCACCACACGAGCATTACAACGCTATTACTTTTGCTGGTGAAAGCGCAGATCGTTCATTGCGAATAAAAATAGGTGGCGTTGCCCTAAAAGATGCTGCACGTCTCGAACTGCCAGATAAGGCTAATCCATCCAACTCAGAACAGGCTTCTGTAGAATAGCTGGGCATTGTCATATGGTCTGCAGCTACGTGTTGCAAAATTAACGAGACTCCGCTAAACTAGTAAGTGATTGGTCGGCCACTGCGGTCGACTTTTTTCGTATAAAGCAACCAGAAAGGATGCACACATACTATGGATTTGGATGTAAAACAGTTGGTACTCGCCTTACGCGCTATTGCCGAAGAAAAGAACTTACCCGAAGAGACCGTACAAGAAATTATTGAACAAGCTTTGGCGGCTGCTTACCGCCGAGATTATGGTGAGCGTGAACAAGAAGTTCGCGTAACTATGAATCTCAATACTGGTGACGTAGACGCCTATGTTTCTAAAGAAGTTGTAGAGACTGTCGAAGAGCCGGCCTATGAACTCAGCCTGGCTCAAGCCCAGCTTATTAAAAAGGATGCCCAAGTTGGCGACAATGTGGAAGTACACGAAGCCGTTAAGAACTTTGGCCGCGTAGCTGCACAGACCGCTAAGCAGGTTATTCTGCAGCGTCTGCGTGAAGCCGAGCGCGAAATTATTATGAATGAATACGAAGACAAGATCGGCACCGTTATCAACGCGCTCGTAGCTCGTGTTGAAGGTAACATTGTCCGTGTTGACCTCGGCAAAGCACAGGGAATCATGCCTCGTTCTGAGCAAATTCAGGGTGAGCGTTACTACCCAGGCCAGCGCCTGAAGGTATTCCTTAAAGACGTTGAGCGCGGCATGCGTGGCCCACAGCTGATTGTATCTCGTGGGAGCACACAGTTTATCGAGTGGCTCTTCCGTGCTGAAGTACCAGAAATGGACAGCGGCGCTGTAGAAATTAAGAGTATTGCCCGCGAAGCTGGTGTGCGCACCAAACTTGCCGTAAATAGCACAGTGCCGGGTGTTGATCCTGTGGGTACTTTTGTCGGTGGCCACGGTACTCGCGTTAATGCTGTTATGAGCGAAATCGGCGAACAAGAAAAGATTGACATCATTGTATGGAACGACGACATTGCTGGATATATTACCAACGCCCTGAGCCCAACCAAGGTTGCCAAAGTGGTTGTTAACCAAGAGGCTAAAAAAGCAGTTGTGAGTGTTCCTGAAGACCAATTGAGTATTGCCATCGGTAAGGGCGGCCAAAATGTTCGTTTGGCCAGCAAGCTTACGGGTTTTGAGCTCGACATTGAAGCCGAAAAAGCCCCTGTAGTAACTGCAGCTCCAAAAGAAGAAGTTACTAAGATTAGCGCGCCTAAGCTTAAAAAGAAGACTGAACTCGAAAATAGCTTGCTTGAAGCTATCGAAGAGCACGGCGAATAATCTCCATATTTGTTCTGTAAAAACAGGGCTTTCGGGCTCTGTTTTTACTGTATGAAAATAGGCGGTAAATATTGTAATTAGCACTCTTGACGGGCGAGTGCTAATTACGTATTATGAATATGAAACGCGGTCATAGCATCAGAAGACTGTCGAGCCCTATAAAACTGATGATCAAGGCGTTCAACATCGACAAGATTAATACATCGCCACCAAGGCGGGAAGGTGAAAAATCATGCCACCAGATTCAGCAGACTTCCAGGAGTTCCTGAACCACCTGACAACTAATGCATTGCATAGCCTTAAGCATGCAGATGCTATTGCTCGAAGCTTTGGTAGTGCATACGTGGGTACTGAACACCTATTGATGGGTGTTTTAGCCCAAGAGACAAGTATGGGCGCCAAGGTTTTGGAAGGTGCAGGACTAACGCTTGACCGTGCCCGCTTGGCACTCAATTTAACACCAAAAACTACGGTGATGAACGCTGCTGCCAAAGGCTTGAGCGAAACCGCCAAGCTCACTCTTAAAATGGCCTACGATACTGCCCAAGATTACAATCAGGAATTCTGTGGCACAGAGCATATTCTTTACAGTATTTTGAGCCAAAAGAATGCTCGAGCAACGGTGCTGCTGCGTGATATGAATATTGATGTCGATGCACTTATGAACGAGCTCGAACAATTTCTTAACCGCCAGCAGTACGATGATGATGGCAGTACGGTAGGTGAATCTCCTCGTCGATCTTCTCGTAAGAGTGGTCGCAAGACCGCCCTTGATTTTTATGGTACCGATCTGACTGCGCAAGCGCGCAGTGGCAAGCTTGATCCGGTTGTAGGCCGCGAAGCACAGCTGCGCCGCGTTATTACGATCCTCAACCGCCGTACCAAGAATAACCCTGTTCTTATTGGTGAGCCAGGTGTAGGTAAGACGGCGATTGTTGAAGGCCTTGCCCAGCGCATTGTCGCTGAAGATGTACCAGACAGTTTGCTCGACAAGCGTATTATTATGCTCGACTTGGCTGGCATGATTGCTGGCACTAAGTACCGCGGTGAATTCGAAGAACGCCTTAAAAAGGTAATGTCCGAACTGGAACAAGAAAAGAAGAGTATTGTTTTTATCGACGAGATGCACTTGCTTGTTGGTGCTGGTGCGGCTGAGGGTGCTATGGATGCCGGCAATATTCTTAAGCCAGCCTTGGCGCGTGGTCGTATTCAGATGATTGGTGCTACGACGACCGACGAATATACCAAGCATATCGAAAAAGATGCCGCCTTGGAGCGTCGTTTTCAGCCTGTACAGGTGCCTGAGGCTACCGTAGCCGAAACACTATCGATTCTAAAGGGTCTTCGTAAGCACTACGAGGAATTTCATGGCGTTGAAGTTGATGATGAGGTATTGAATGATATCGTCCAGCTAGCTAAGCGCTACATCAATGACCGCTTTATGCCAGATAAAGCCATCGACTTGCTCGATGAAACAGCAGCTCACTTGCGTGTTGACCGCGGTAAAACTACTCCAGAAGTTCGCAAATTACAAAAAGAACTAAAACTTCTTAACTCTCGCATAGAAGAAGCGGTTGATGCCGAAGACTATGAGCGTGCTGCTCAGTCAAAGCAGCGAGTAAGCCAAATTAACGGTGAACTCAAAAAGCTGCAAACAACCGACAAGACCGCCAAGCGCCTTAAAGTTACCGACGAAGATGTAGCTGATGTCGTTTCGCGCATCACAGGTGTGCCTGTTAAAAAGGTTATCCGTGCCGAAGCAAAATACTTACTGAACCTCGAAAAGAAGCTCGGCAAGCATATTATTGGCCAGAGTGAAGCTGTAGCGGCCGTAGCACGTGCCGTGCGCCGCAACCGATCAGGTATTAGCAGTGCAAAGCGGCCAATCGGCTCCTTTATATTCTTAGGCCCGACCGGCGTCGGTAAAACAGAATTAGCTCGTGTATTGGCCCGTGAATTCTTTGGTTCCGAAGAGTCTTTGATCAAGATTGATATGAGTGAGTTCGGTGAGCACCATAATGTGTCACGACTCGTCGGCGCCCCAGCTGGCTATGTAGGATATGACGAAGGCGGCCAGCTAACCGATAAGGTACGCCGTCAGCCATACAGCTTAGTGCTATTTGATGAGATCGAAAAAGCGCATCCTGATACTTTCAATATGCTCCTGCAAATCTTAGAAGACGGCATGCTCAGCGACGCTAAAGGCCGCAAGATTGACTTTACGAACACGATCGTTATTATGACTAGCAATATCGGCGCTGATAAGCTGCAAAAAGAAGCTTCATTTGGCTTTACAGCTAATCACCAGAGCGACTTTGATGACTTAGATGCGCTCCACGAGCTCAACCGCGATAAGGTGCTCGATTCACTTAAAAAACAAATGCGTCCAGAGCTATTGAATCGTATCGATAAGACGGTTGTTTTTAGAGCACTTACTAAAAAAGATATTTACCGCATTGTTGACCTGCAGATTGAGGAGCTTCGTGAGCGATTACAAAAGCACGGCATCGGTATTCAATTATCAACGGCTGCCAAGCAGTATCTCTTAGATGAGGGCTATGATGCCAAGAATGGTGTCCGACCACTGCGTCGCTTGATCCAAGAGACTCTCGAGGATCACATTGCCACGGGTATGCTGGATGAACAATTCCCTAAAGGTACCATTATTAAGGTCAGTGCCAAGGGCGGAAAATTGGTGTACGATGCCCGTACATCTGAATAGATAAAGTGCTACACTAGGAGCATATGAAAACATCTGGTGGTTTAGGACGCGGCCTTTCGTTTATTTGGTCACTTTTGGTAGTAGCATTGGCAGTTGTAGGGTTTGTTAATCGCGAGTATATCCTAGACTGGGTGACCTTGCGTAGCTACAGCCCCCCGGCTGCTATTGCTGCTTTGGCTGATGCGACAACCATGAATCAAACTGCCAAAAAATTATTTTACGTCAACCGACCAGAAGTTGAAGATCGTGCGGCCTTTAACAAAAACTGTACCAACAAAACGGAGCAGTCGCTGGTTTTGGGCTGTTACCACGGCAATCGTCAGGGAATTTTTATCTTTAAAGTAGATAGTACAGAACTTGATGGTGTAGAAGAGGTAACGGCAGCGCATGAAATGTTGCACCAGGCTTACGATCGCTTAAGCAGCGATGAGCGGCAGCATATCGACGCTTTACTGCAGAATTACTACAAGAATAAGCTGCAAGATCAAACAGTTAAAGACCAAATTGAGGGCTACAAAAAATCAGAGCCTGATGCTGTGGTGAACGAAATGCATTCACTGTTTGGTACCGAAATAAAAGATTTACCAGCTGAGCTAGAGGCTTACTACAAGCGCTACTTTAATGATCGCTCTAAAGTGGTTGAGCTCTATGCTAATTACCAAGCAGCTTTTACCGAGCGCCAAAAGCAAATCGATAACTACGACGCTCAGCTTAAGGCCAAAAAACCATACATCGAATCGTTGCAGAGTTCACTCGAGGCCAAGTATAGTCAGTTGGAGCAGCAAAAATCTCAAATGGACGCCTATAAGCAGGCTGATAACCTAGCAGCTTACAATGCTATGGTTAAGCCATATAACGCTTTGGTTGATGCTTATAACGATGGTATCCAATCACTTAAGGGTCAGATTGCAAGTTATAATTCACTTGTAGAAAAACGCAATGCAATTGCCGCTCAAGAACAGCAATTACAACAGGAACTCTCCAGCAAGCAGTTACAGACTGCCCCTTAGCGGTGGTACAATAGATAGATATGGCAAAGAAACCAAGTAGCAGATATGTTTGCACGGCATGCGGCGAAGCAACACCAACCTGGGCGGGTAAGTGTCCGCACTGCGATGCCTGGAACACGCTCGAGGAAGAAGCAATTTTAACTACTGGTGTTCTTGGCGGGGCAGCGAGCATGGGCAGGGAGCTTGGATCAGCCTCTGTTGAAGTGTTGGTTTCTAAAGATCAAGCTCGACTGCAAACCGGGATTGATGATGTTGACACGGTACTTGGTGGCGGCATTGTCGCCGGCAGCGTTACTCTCATAGCAGGCCAGCCGGGTATTGGTAAAAGCACGCTGTTAATGCAACTTGCCGATGCAATTGGCAGGGGTCATCCGGTGCTGTATATCAGCGGCGAGGAGTCTGGCCACCAGATTGGTTTGCGTGCCCAGCGGCTTGGTGTGCAAGCTCAGCAACTTCAATTAGCTACAACGACCAGCGCCGATGATATTGCTGCTACTATTGCCACTAAAAAGTATGAATTGGTAATTGTTGACTCGGTGCAGACTATTACCGTTGATGGGGTTTCTTCTGCTGCCGGTAGCGTTTCGCAAATTACTAACAGTACGCACTTAATTTTGAATGCTGCCAAGCAGAGCGGTGTAGCAGTAGTGCTTGTTGGTCACGTGACCAAAGAGGGCTCCATTGCCGGGCCGAAGGTGTTAGAGCATGTTGTTGATGTGGTGCTGCAGTTAGAGGGCGATCGTTATGGAGGGTTTAAGATGCTCCGCGCTGTTAAGAACCGCTTTGGGCCTACGAGTGAATCGGGCATATTTGAAATGGTGGGCGAAGGTTTACGCCCAGTGCTCAACCCATCGGCGGCTTTATTAGCTGAGCGCCAGATTAGTGATGGCTCTGTAGTATTGGCTACCTTAGAAGGTACACGTCCACTATTAGTGGAAGTTCAGGCTCTGGTAAATAAAACCAGTTACGGCTATCCTAAGCGTGCGGCAAGTGGTATTGACCTAAATAGAGTGAATTTACTTGTTGCAATGCTGGAGCGCCGCACTAAGCTGCGCCTTGGTGAGCAAGATATCTATATTAACATCGTGGGTGGGATGAAAATCACCGAACCCGCAGCAGACTTAGCAGTGTGTTTAGCCATAGGTTCGGCGGCCAAAGGCTTGCAATTAAAGTCAAATGCGGTAGTATTTGGTGAGGTCGGTTTAAGCGGCGAAGTGCGCCACGTACCGTATATCGAAAAGCGACTTGCAGAAGCAAAAAAGATGGGCTTCGATGCGGCTATCGGTCCTAATCAGAAGAATGACACTCCTTCCTCTCTTCTCCATTCCGTAAAAGACGTCCGCGAAGCACTTAATCAATTTTTAGAAAAGGATTCATAATTATTTATTCATGGCTACATTTATTCAAATAGTTCTATTATTATTCATCGCCGCCTGGCTGGTTATCCAGAGCAAGGGCGGCTTAAACACCATTATGGGCAAGCAACGCCGTATTATTTTGGACAGTTGCGCTCTCATTGATGGGCGTGTGGTAGAAATTGTTCGTACCGGTTTTGTAGCCGACGAGCTGGTTATACCCCAATTTATTATCAACGAACTGCAACTACTTGCTGACGGCAATGATAGCCACAAACGTGAGCGTGCTCGTTTTGGTTTAGACATTGCGCACGAGCTGCAAGATGCTGCTTTTGGTGCCAAGGTGGTTATCGACCGTACTACCTTTGAGGGCGTGCCTGCCACCGATGATAAGCTTATACAGTTGGCTAAGAAGCTCGAAGCAATGCTTTACACTACCGACTATAATTTGGCTAAAGTGGCTTCTATCGAAGGGGTGGGTGTACTCAACGTTAATGAGCTCGCTCAGGGTTTGCGCCCCGTGGCACTGCCTGGCGAAGCGCTCTTTATTAAGATTGTCCAAAAGGGCAGTAACGCCAATCAGGGCGTAGGTTATCTTGACGACGGCACAATGATTGTCATCGAGGGCGGTGCTCGGTACGTTGGTAAACATGCCGTAGAAGTTGTTGTAACGCGTATGCACCAAACTGTAGCCGGCAAGATGGTATTTGGTCAGGTTAAAGAAGAGGCCAAGCGCTCAGCGAGTGCGGCGTCGAGCCGCGAAGCTGCACAGGTGCAGGCCGCAGTTCGCCAGCAGTCCACTCACGCTAAATCGCAGTCTCACCAGCAGCCAAACTCAAGCACCACTTCTCATGCTTCGCATAGCGGCAGCCATAATAATGGTAATGGCCACGCTAAAGGCGGCCTACGTGAGCGACTAGCACGTTCTCCTGGCGCTGCAGGTCATGGCAAGTCTCCGGCTAAAGCTGTAGCCATTCCTGTTGCACCAAAGCGTTCGGCAACCCGAGCTGCTTCTTACCAAAAGATCATGTAGCAATCTTGGTGGTTTTGTCACCACACTACGCCAACTAAAAAAGCCGCTTGTTACTTACAGCGGCATTTTTAGTTGGGTAAAACTGGCCTTAGCTTGTCTATGAGTGTCAATTTGAACAACTCGGCGTAAGTACTCTGCGGCTGTCTGATGGCTATGCTCAGCAGCCTCGTGCACATCTACGGCCATGCCAAGGCCTTTGAACTTATCTGCCATAGCTCGATACTTCCAGTCAATAATATATGGCAGGTTTGTTGCTGTTGAGGTGGTAGCTTGGTGCTCCTGTAATAACAGGCTGCCCAGCCGTCCTATAAGTGTCCACTCCCGAAGTGTGTTATGTGCTAAATGAAGTGCATTTGCCAGCATAGTCGGCGCTTCGTAGCCACAGATACTAGGGTCAAAATCAGCAGCTTGATATGAATCTTGAGCAAGAGCTTTGAGTGTTGCTCGTAAATGGTTATTAACGGGTCCAGCGGGGTACTCGCAAGGCAATATACGTTTGCTATTGTCTCTAAGCCAGTTACGTTCGGCTAATTGAAAGCTCCCGAGTGTATTTTGAGGTGCACGGATTGACTCAGCTCGATAGGGCTGCTCGGCCCTGTTCGACAGTGCATTTATGGCAACCAGTGGAGCCTCGGCAAGAAGTTCAGCGCTGGCACCTACGAGGCTCGTGAAATCTCGAGCTGAACGGTGAGGACCTAAGATGAGTGTCAACGATGTGTCATGGCTTTGCCGATCCTGACTAATATATTCAAGACCAGCACCGATGACAGGGTCACTATATAGCACTGCTGGCGGTGTATCAGGACGAATCGTCGCGCTCGTTACTGGATCCAGTAGCTCAATACCCGTAGTAGTGACAGTAAAATAGGTATGTTCACGCGCAAATTGCGCCAGAGCTTCCGGACCGGGAATAAAGTTTTTAGCTCGGCTCATGCACTACAATCCAGCAGGTATGTACGGTTTACAGGGTGCCACCGACAAGCGTCTGGCGACGGCTGCGGCTGTTGTTTTCGTTGTTGCTATTATTCTGCGTTACGCTCGGCGAACTTGCAAAGTTAACGCTTGCTTCGTTAGTGCCAGTGTACAGAACGCTGTCGATAACTTCGGCTTTAATGGTGGCGGGACCAGCTGTTGTTGGCGTGTAAGTAAAGGTAATGGTCGTTGGTGAGGATGATACACCTTGTGACTGCACCTTTTGGTTATTAACGTAGAGGTTTACGACACCAGGGAAGTTCTGGCTTGAGATAGCATGCGTACCTTGGCTAACCGTAACGGTAAAGGTACATTCTGTACCTACCGCACAGTTGGATGGTGTCGTGACCGTAACCGATGGCTTGGTGTCATCACAATTGTGGATGTCATCGCTTGCCGTGACGCTGCTACTGTTATTCCCATCCACAAAGATGTCGGCCGAGAAGATGTTGGAGTTGGCACCACCTCTGGTTTGTTTGGCAGCTTCTGGAGTACAGCTTGTTGCGACTTTATCTGAAACACGGTCAATTGTTTGAGAAGAGCTGCCTTGACGCTGCTGATACCAAGAAGGGTAGATGTCGGTGCTACTACTTGGGATAACGGCACCACGCGTTGTGCTACTTGGGCTCTTGTTAACAACGTAAGCAGGCAAGGTCTTGATGTCGGACGGCGCTGTCCAGTTCTCTGCCTTGGTACTTATACGGTCGTGTGCAGCTTGCATAAAGCCACGGGTAAGAGGCGCGGTCATAGTCTCCATTGCCCCACCAGTCATTTGGGTGGTACGTTCTTGGTTACCAACCCAGCTTACTACGGCATACTTAGTTGAGTAACTTGTCATAAGACCGTCGTAGTTGTCGTTGGTAGTACCAGTCTTAATGGCAAATTTCCAGCCTTTATAACTGTGGAACTTGTTGATGCCAGATAGATAGCTGGCCTTAGGGTCACTGAGCATGTCGTTAACAATATAAGCAGAATCTTGCTTAAGAACTTGTTTGCCCTTTGGTTGTGTCCAGGTGTAGATGTCTTTATTACTTGAGTCTGAGATATTCAGGATGTAGGTGGTTGGAATAGCCTTACCCATGCGTGAAAGTGTCGAGAGACCATTAACGTGCTCGTCTAGGTGGAGGTAGGCTGCGTCACCAATACCGGCTGATGCGTAACAAGGAGACTCATTCTTTTGGTCAACATCGTAGTAACACTTATATCCAGCGTCGCCATCCATCATGGCCTCAGCTGTTTTAATGGTTTTGTCGACGCCAACAGTTAGCATTGCCTTAATGGCCGGCACGTTACGCGAACCGCCAAGGGCATAGCGTAAGGTTAGAGGGCCAGGGTAGTAGAAGTCGTAGTCCCAAAGGCAGTTTGGACCGCCATCGTCGGCTGAACGTTTGTCCACCTTAGGGCTGCTCTTATTGGTACAAGTATACGAAGTACCTTTAAGCGGGCCTTGCTGGTCATATAATACCGAACCAGCACCAGTATTGGTGGTTTTATCAATCATGGCAGCATAGTCATATGGCTTAAAGCTAGAGCCTGGAGGCAGAGCGTGTTGAGCGTAGTTCACCTGACCGTGCGCCGGATCATTAAAGTCGGTGCCACCTACCAAGGAAACAATCTGACCGGTTTGAACATCCTCGGCTACCATAGCCTCTTGGTCACCCTTGTACTTTTTGACGTTTGACAGGTTCTTTTGAATTAAGTCTTCGGCAATGTTTTGAAGGCCAAGGTCGAGTGTTGTGGTAATCTTCCAGCCACCGCGCTTAACTGTTTCGGCGCCATACTTCTTTTCTAGCTGGTTTTTGGCGGCCAGTACAAAGTAAGGGGCCTTAATGCCAGAATAGTGCGTTTGGAACGGTTTAATCTGTGCTAGAACTTCTTCGGTCTTGGCTTTTTCGGCATCGGCTCGCGAGATGTAACCCTGTTTAACCATTTGGTCAAGGATGTAGTGCTGACGGTGAATAACATCTTCGGAGCCAAAATTATCTTCTGAAGTAGCGGGGTTGTACTTTGGCGAGTTATATGGCGAGTAGTAGCCTGGCGACTGAGGAATGGCTGCCAAGAAGGCAGATTGCGCTAGATCAAGGTCTTTAGCAGAAATGCCAAAGTAATCATTGGCGGCACTTTCTACGCCGTATTGCACGTTGCCATAAGGTGCAACGTTGAGGTACCCAGTAAGGATGTCATCTTTGGTGTACTCGCGTTCAAGATCAACGGCCAGAATCAACTCTTTAATTTTACGAGTAATGGTTCGGTCTTGAGTCCATGACTGATTGAGCTTAACCAGCTGCTGGGTAATGGTGGAGCCACCCTGAACGGGGCCACCGCTGTTGGTAATGTCATGTACACCAGCACGAACAATACCACGAACGTTAAAGGCGCCTTCGTGATAGAAGTCTTTGTCTTCAATAGCAACCGTTGCTTGGCGAATGTACTTAGACATTTGATCAGTTTTAACAGGGATACGCTTAACTGCATTGTAGTCCTGCCAGAGTACTGTTTGCCCGGTGCGGTCATAGTAGACAATGCTTCCACCCAGGTTGTCCCCAGAGATGTCTTTAATATTTGGTAGATCTTTACGGAAGTATGCAAAAACACCCACAAGTAATATGAAACAAGCTACCAGCCCTACACCAGCAACTTTAAGCGCCATAATGGCACCTTCACGACTAAACCAATACTGGTACATACGCTTAGGGTGCATGCGGTAAAGCAAGCGCTTCCAGCGATTTTGCGGCAGAGTGCTTAAGTATGCAGCACGGCGGCGTGCTTTGGCATCACGATTAGCTCGAAAGCGGTCGGTGAGGGATTGATTTAGATTGATAGTATTACCACTTCGAGTGGTAAAAGTACTCTTGCCGGGACGACGTCGCCCTGGACTTCGACGGGGTGCATTCATCCGTTTCCGTACTCCTTTGTAGGGGGTTTATAACTAGTAGCTAGTATAACAAAAATACTCCTAAAAAGCATAATAAAAATCAGCCAAGATGCGGTAAATTTTCAGATGCGCTATACTAGTGAACATGACAATAATTGACCCGATTCATCATCAGTACTTGTATACCGACCAAACAGCGATAAGCTCTACCTATTAAAGATGAATTAAGGAATTATAAAATGACAATGACCCTCTCAGAAGAATTAACGTGGCGTGGTTTTATAAACCAAACTACATTCCGTGATATTACTGAGCTCGATAAGAAACACTGGACGTTTTACCATGGCTTTGACGCTTCGGCAGATTCGCAGACAGTGGGCAACTTGGCGGCAATGATGTTCGACAAAGTTTTTTTACGGCACGGCCATACGGCCTTTGTGCTAGCTGGCGGTGCTACCAGCTTACTGGGAGATCCAGGCGGCAAAGATAGTGAGCGCACCCTACAGGGTGAAGAAATTATTGCACACAATATCGCGTGCGCAGAGGCTCAGCTTAAACAGATCTACACTGGGCACAAGTTTACTATGGTAAACAATATCGACTGGTATAAAGATATGAACGTTCTGCAGTTTATGCGTAATGTCGGTAAGCACTTTAGCATGACGCCACTTGTGCAGCGCGATTACATTGCTAAACGTATGGGCGAGGGCGGCACGGGTATTAGTTACACAGAGTTTAGTTACACACTTTTGCAGGGCTACGATTTCCTACATTTACATGAGCAATACGCTGTTAACTTGCAATTAGCAGGTGCCGACCAGTGGGGAAATAGTATCTCTGGCGTTGATCTTATCCGCCGTGTGACTGGCCACGAAGCCCATATAATGACCTTGCCCCTGATTATTAATAAAGCCACTGGTAAGAAGTTTGGTAAAAGCGAGGCAGGTGCTGTTTGGTTGGATCCTGTCAAAACCACACCAACACAGTTTTACCAATTTTGGGTAAATGTAGATGACGAAGGTGTGGAAGGTTATCTTAAGGTTTTTACTGAACTTGATAAACCTGCTGTCGATGAAATTATGGCCAAGCACCAACAGAATCCACGTGAGCGGTTTGCTCAGACTCGCTTAGCACAAGAAGTTACTTCAATTGTGCATGGAGCAATGCAGACTAAAATTGCCGAACAAGTTACTGCATATCTTACTGCAAAAAAACAGATATCAGAGGCAACAGAAGAAGAACTCGTGGCTTTGCGCAAAGAAATTCCTGCCACCGTGTCACAGCCTGGCGGCGACCTATTAGACGTATTAGTAGCAACGCAATTGGCCAGCTCCAAGAGTGAGGCTCGTCGCCTCCTAACAGGTAACGCCATTGCAATTAACGGTCAAAAAACTACTCAAGAAACTTTACAGGAACAAGATTTTAGCGGCGGCCGTTTGCTTATTCGCAAGGGTAAAGCCTTTAAAGATTCTGCACTTGTCGAACGAACAAGCAACTAATGATATACTGAACCCGATATGACTAACCAAGCAACGAACTCTAAAGACAAACAAACTAAACGCCGCGCAGATCAGTACAATGATCCAAAGCACAACTATCTCCGTTATTGGGATGGCCGTGACTACGAAAACGATGCCGAAGAAATGGCGCTTACCCGCCTATTAAAGGGGCACCATTTTAAGCACGCTGTTGATATCGGTGGTGGGTATGGTCGTCTGTGTATCTTTTTAGAAAAGTATGCCGACAAGGTTACGTTGGCCGAACCAAGTCAGCAGCAGCTTGATATCGCCAAAGATTACCTTAAAGATCACCCAGAAATCGACCGCAAACTGATGCAGGCTGACGACCTAGCTTTTAAAGACGGTACGGTAGATCTATTTACTATGATCCGTGTTATGCACCACTTGCCAAATCCAAGCACTGAATTTAGCGAGATCGCGCGTGCTTTGTCCGACGATGGCTATGCCGTTATTGAAGTAGCGAACTTTGCTCATGGTCGCAACCGTCTTAAATATGCTATGAAGGGCAAAAAGCTGCCTGTTGATCCTGTGGATATTCGCTCTAACGAGCATAAAACCGATGACGAAATCGCTTTTGTAAATCACAACCCGCACACTGTTATTAAGCAACTAGCCCATGCTGGTCTTAAGGTTGACCGCATCTTATCGGTTTCTAATCTGCGCAGCCCAGGCCTCAAAAAGGTTATGCCCAAAAGTGTCATGTTAGCTATCGAAGGTATTTTGCAGCCTACATTGGCTAACAGCTTCTTTGGCCCGAGTGTCTTCTTCTTGGTGCGCAAAGCTAAATAGGCAGGTGTATGTCTGTAGCAACCAACGACCCGATTACGGTGCTTAAAGGCGTTGGCCCGGAAATGGCGAAGAAATTCGCCATTCTTGGTATTCACACGGTGAGTGATTTAATTGATTACTTTCCCAGACGATACGAGGATTACTCCAATGTAACCCAGATTGAAAATTTGCAGCCGGGAACAGTAACTATTCGTGGCACCATAGAGAATGTAAGGGGGCGATATGTGCGCCGTGGCATGCATATAACTGAAGCAGACGCTGTACAGGGTGAAGAAAAGGTACGACTTACTTGGTTTAACCAACCTTACCGTGCCAATGCCATAAAAGCTGGGCAAGCTTATTTTATTTCTGGTGAATATAGCCTTAAGCGTGGGCGCTTTAGTATTGCTGCTCCGAGTATTGAGCTGGTAGGCGACTTTCCGGTAAATACGGCACGGATTATTCCGGTGTACCGCGAAACCAAGGGCCTTACAAGTGTTCAAATCCGCAAGGCGGTGCGTGAGGCTGCTGATTATATTGCAAATATGCCCGAACTTTTACCTCCTTGGCTGGCAAAGCAAGAAAAGTTAATCGATCGTACCAAGGCTATGCTAACCATGCACTTTCCCGAAAGTGCCGCACAATTAGAGCAAGCACGGCAACGGTTAGGTTTTGAAGAAGTTTTTGCACTTACGCTGGCAAGCTTACTTAACAAATATGAACTATTAATGGATGCTGGAATATCGATTCCATTCAACAAAGATTTAGCGCAAACCTTTGTGAGCCATCTGCCATTTACACTTACCGATGCGCAGCGCAAAGCCGTATGGCATATCTATACTGATATGCAAAAAACTCAGCCTATGAATCGCTTGGTAGAAGGTGATGTGGGCTCTGGCAAGACTGTTGTTGCGGCTATGGCGGCGGTCATGGCAATGGCCGAGGGATTCCAGGTGGCCTTTATGGCGCCCACCGAACTTTTAGCTCGTCAGCATGCTGAAACTATTTACAAGCTACTCAAGCCGTTGGGCCAGCATCAGGCAGTAGCTTTATTAGTAGGTGGTATGACAGCCGCCGAAAAAAAGCGTGTTTACGAGCATATTATGAGCGGCCAGGCTCAGTGTATTATTGGTACTCACGCCTTAATTCAAGAAAAGGTCGATATGCAAAAGCTGGGCTTGGTTATTATTGACGAGCAGCATCGATTTGGCGTGGATCAGCGTAAAAAACTGATGGCCAAAGCTGGCCACATGCCGCACCTCTTGAGTCTAACAGCTACACCGATTCCACGGTCACTAGCACTAACCCTATATGGTGAACTTGACGTTTCCATCATTGATGCCAAGCCAGCCGGCCGCAAGCCGATTATTACGGAAATTACTTCCCCAAACTCTCGTGCTCAGCTTTATCAAGACATCGATAAAGAATTATCGGCGGGTCGCCAAATGTTTGTAGTTTGTCCACTTATCACTGAATCAACCACACTCGACCTTAACTCGGCAGAAAAGGTGTATGAAGAATTTAGCACACGCGACTTTAAACGCCGCCGTGTTGCGTTATTGCATGGCAAAATGAAACCTGCTGAAAAAAACGACATCATGGAGCAATTTGTGAGCCATAAAATTGATATCTTGGTATCTACCACAGTAATTGAGGTGGGTGTAGACGTACCAAACGCTTCAATAATGCTCATCGAAGCTGCTGATAGATTTGGGCTGGCGCAAATACACCAGCTCCGTGGGCGAGTGGGCCGCGGTGAGCACCAGGGTTATTGTTATCTCATGATGAGCAGCTCGGACAGCCCACCAAAGCGACTCGAAGCTCTTGAGCGTTCGAGCGACGGTTTTAAATTAGCCGAACTCGACTTGCAACTGCGCGGTCCTGGGGCAATATATGGCACTATGCAACACGGTCAATTAGACCTGCGGGTAGCCAAGCTCACCGATGTGCATCTCATCGCCCGCGCCCGCCAGGCTGCTCAACAGACTATCGATATGCAAGAAGATTTGCTACAATATCCAGAGTTATTCAGCCGCACACAAAAACTTCGGGCGGTAACCAATCTAAACTAAAATATGTATTCTGGAACAACTTTAACACCTGTATCTGGGCGCTTGCTGGGCGCTCACCAAAAAATCGACCGCATGGCCCGGGCTGCTTTGCATACTTTTAAGCCACAAGAAGCACATGCCTTTCCTGGTATCAAAGCTGTACTGCACTTTGAGGGCGTTAATGGCCCCGATGCCATTAAGCGTAAGAGTCCGGCGCGCGATGAGCCATGGCATTATTATGCCCCATTCGACGAGACCGACAGAGAGCTCATTGAAATTATTGTACGTCATCATAATCGTTTAGCTAAGGCACTCAAAGAAAAAGATGAAGTGAGGGCTTCGTTTGAGGCTGCATGGTTAGCTCATGCTATTGTCGACGGCTTAACACCCGCCCATCACTACCCGTACGAAGAAGAGCTAAGTGAGCTGCGTGGTGGCCAGGGCATAGAAAGCCGCACGACTATTAAAGAAAAGTTGGTTATGCCCGGCGAGACTCGCCGTCAACAAGTGCGAAATAACTGGAAGATGTGGGGCCCTAAGGGGTTGTTGACCACACACGGCTTATTTGAATGGGGTATTGCAGCCATTATCATGCCCTTGTCTGCTCGTGATAAGCGCATTCGACTCAATGACCAAGATGTAGCCGAACTCCAAGAGCTCGGCATAGAAGAGCTATTCAAGCGTCGCGCCCGTGAGGTTGCAGCACTTGGTATGTATGATAATTATTATCGCAATGGCTGGACGCCTTACTTGGCCACGCAAGTTCGAAAGCAGCTCACACCTATGATTACCAAAACCGTAGCTTTAGCCTGGTATTCTGCAATGCGGCAAGCAAGCAACTCACAAAAGGCACGGGTGTAATAATGCGCATTATTGCCGGCACGCTTGGCGGGCGGGTATTTGATTCGCCCCATTCCGAAAAAACCCACCCCATGGGTGATAAAATTCGCGGCGCTTTATTTAATATCTTAGGCGATATTAATGACCTGACTGTTCTAGACGCTTTTGCCGGCAGTGGCGCCCTAAGCTTTGAGGCAATAAGCCGCGGCGCTTTAAACGCTGTAGCTATCGAGTCTGACAGGGCCGCTCAGGCTACTATCGATCGCAACATTGCTTCGCTTAACCTTAATGACAAAGTTAAGGTAGTCAAAGCTACAGCAAACGCTTGGTTACAAACCTCCGATCAAACATTTGATATTGTACTTTTGGACCCACCATATCTCGATCGCCAAGACAGTCTCGTAGTACGTTTGGCGGCATGCGCTGCACAAGACGGTACGGTAGTCGTTTCGTGGCCTGGAGACATAGAGCCTCTAGAAATTGCAGGTTTTGACTGCATTATAAAACGCAGCTACGGCGATGCGCAGCTGCTGTTTTATCAACGATCCTCAAAATAAGCAACAATATCAGCCCGCTTGCAGTAACACGAGGCGTGAGCAGTTTTTGCGTCTAAGCTGTTGGGTCAGGTGTCGACGGTTTGACCTGTGATGCGTCACTAATCTCTCGGTACCGCAAAGCTGGAGCGCAAAAGTACAGCAGATCTGCTAAGGGAATGATCTGAGCCAACAAGTTTACACCCACTAGTCCCCATACTGGACCACTAAAGCGCTTAGCATCATGAGCACTCTGACGCAGTGATTCCCGAATACCTGTGCCGCGCTCAATCATATAATAGGGCGCCAGAATAAAACGGTGAAGTGCAAAAAAGAACGGTACTACCAGCAGCATCAAGCTGACAATAAAGATTAGACCCAGCACTATCTGTAGGCCGGTCCATTGCCAAAAACGAGGCTTAACATCGTCTAGCACAGCTTTAGTCGTAACGTGTCGCTTGTGGCTACTGGCTATCTGTGTGGCAATTGTAGCGGCGCTTGTCCAAAAGTGAATCCATAGTATGGCGCCAAAAACCACAACCAAACAGATAATATTGATAATCTCAACCTGGTCGCTGGAATTAGCTGCGCTGGTAAGTAACAGGGCAAAAAAGCCAAGCAATGTGCCGCCAATAGCGATCAGGAGTAATTGTAAAAAGGTCCAAAAGTTTTTGCCAAGCGCTTCGATGCTTGGCCCAAAAAGCTGAAAACCACCTTGAAACTGGTCTGATTTTGTTAGATTTACACTATGCTCCGCCATATTCCCCCCTTAAAGGTTGTTGTACATGTTCCTAAGAATATGATCAGTTATCCTGCCCACAAAGTCAATTAAGGAATGGCTTATTTATAGGCTATTATTTGTGTACAGATGGGATAGGATACTGTATAATATGTTCATCAACCACGGGGATGTGGTGGAATTGGTAGACACGCATGCCTTAGGAGCATGTGCCTCACGGCGTGAAGGTTCAAGTCCTTTCATCCCCACCATATTGATCATAGTTATCATTTTCGATAACGAAATAGCAGAGGCCAGCATGTACCGGTGCTGGCTTTTTGTTTTGCCTGCGGTTACCGAACACTTATCGGCGCTTTAAAAATTACCCCTGTAACAAGTTCCTGTCCCGTGTGGTTATTTAGCATCGGTACATGATCTGCACCGCTGTGTCATCAATCGCGCACTTTAATTTTAGACACTGTCTCGATAAGTTCTTCCGTGGGGCGCATTATCTGGATGCCATCGGTGCGGACTGCATAATTGACCAGAAACTGATTTCTTAGCAGTTTATAGTCGCTTGTTAATAAGTAGCCACAGTTTGCATTAATGGCATCCGATACAACGATAGCGTCCTTCTTGGAGAGGTTGCCAAACCCAAGATATCTTTCCGCGCGTTGGCCATACTCGGGCGGCGGAAATGTTACGGGTAGAACCATTGGGAAGCGACTTAAGGAAATGATCTCGAAGTCACGTAGTATCTCAATTAGTCTTGATTTGACGTCGTCAGCTTCACGCCGCACGATGTCTAGGTACACTAGTTTGAGTATTGAAGATTGATCTTGCTTGGAGGCAATGAGAGACTCCGCGAGTTGCACATCTTCTATCTGCATCTTTGAAAGTTTCGAGTGCGTGCCACGTCTTACTTCATAGATATTGGAGAGAAGGCACGTATCGAATGCTATCCGAAGTTGCGTATTCATACCTTCTAATAAGGTTAGGCAATTATTTAGTGTCAAGCAAGTTAAAGTTGATGACCTACAGCCTTGCAAAAAAGCGGGGG
>Ga0075366_10000172_pt1 | contig 27863 bp, 28 predicted proteins | sample EndMethybrTD3031_FD_72351 | JGI IMG/M metagenome (GOLD analysis project Ga0075366, IMG submission 72351) | Populus endosphere microbial communities from Tennessee, USA - Endosphere MetaG P. TD hybrid TD303-1 | ecosystem: Host-associated > Plants > Roots > Endosphere | place: USA: Tennessee...
CTAATGTTCACACCCGAGCCGACCTGGGTGGCTCGGGTGTGAACATTAGTTTGCGAAAAGCCGTGCAGCGGGGGTTGGTTGACGGTCCGCGCATATTTACCGCCGGGCGTGCCATATCCGCCAGCGGTGGCCATATGGATGGTTCAGTAGGCTTTCGCGATGATGCCTTTAACCACAAATTTGGCCCGGATGATGGCGTTGCCGATGGTCGTGATGAATTAATAAAAGCGGTTAGGCTGCAATTCAAACGGGGGTCAGATGTCATCAAGATAGCCTCTACAGGCGGTGTATTGGACCTGAGCGAGGATGGCTCGGGCGCACAGTTTAGCATTGACGAGATAAAAGCCGTAGTGGAAACCGCTAAGGATTATGGGATGAAAGTGGCCTGCCACGCACACGGTGCCGAAGGTATCCGCAGGGCAATACTGGGCGGGGTTACTTCTATTGAACACGGTACTTTTATGGATGATGAAGATATCCGCCTGGCCAAACAATACGGCACTTATTATGTACCTACAGTAATAGCCGGTAAATCCGTGGCCGATTCGGCTAAAATACTAGGGTTTTTCCCGCCGGTTATTGCACGTAAAGCTTTAGAGGTTGGCCCGCAGATACAAAACACATTTGCAAAAGCCTATAAAGCCGGGGTAAAAATAGCTTTTGGAACAGACGCCGGAGTGTATGCTCACGGCAAAAACTATATCGAATTCCAGTACATGGTAGAAGCCGGTATGCCGCCAATGGAAGCTATTAAAGCTGCCACCACCAGCGCCGCCGACCTGTTAGGGATTACCGCCCTGACCGGCAGTATTACCAAGGGTAAAATGGCAGACATCGTTGCCGTAAGCGGCGATCCGTTGCAGGACATTAAAGCCATGGGTAATATGGCCTTTATAATGAAAGAGGGAAAAATATACAGCACACAAAATAACTAATGATAAAAACAAGATCAATTTCAGCATTAATCATCGCGGGGGCGTCGCTTACCGCTATGACACAGGTAGCATCAGCGCAGGCGCCGCCATCGCCTGCAGTAACCAGTACCGTTTACCGGGAAACCACCCCTAAAATAAACGACCTGGTGCACACCAAATTGGATGTGCGCTTCGATTACAAAAAGCGCTATATGTACGGCAAAGAATGGGTAACCTTAAAACCGCACCAATATCCAACCGATTCATTGCGGCTGGATGCAAAGGGTATGGATATTAAAACCATTGCGGTTGTAAAAGCGGGTAAAAACATCCCGTTAAAATATAAATACGAGGATAGCCTGCAACTGAACATTCAACTGGATAAAACCTACCATAACAACGAAAGCTATACCCTTTATATCGACTACACATCTAAACCGAACGAACTACACGTAAAAGGCAGCGCCGCTATTAATGATGCGAAAGGCCTGTACTTTATTAACCCCGATGGTACCGAGAAGGATAAACCAACGCAGATATGGACACAGGGCGAAAGCGAAAGCTCATCGGCCTGGTTCCCTACCATTGATAAACCAAATCAGAAAACTACCGACGAGATCAGCATGACGGTGTTATCGAAGTACGTTACGTTATCAAACGGTAAATTGGTATCGCAAAAAGCAAACGCCGACGGCACCCGTACCGATACCTGGAAAATGGACCTGCCGCACTCGCCATACCTGTTTATGATGGCTGTAGGCGACTTTAAAATCTATCACGACAAGTGGAAAGACAAACCGGTAGATTATTACCTGGAGCCTAAATATGCCCCTTATGCAAAAGATATTTTTGGGATGACACCCGAGATCATCGACTTTTATTCAAAAACCCTGGGTGTTGATTATCCGTGGAATAAATATGCGCAGATAGTGGTGCGCGATTATGTGAGCGGAGCGATGGAAAATACCACCGCTACCCTGCACGGCGATTACGTGCAAGGCACCCCGCGCGAACTGGCCGACGCTTACTATAACGATGGCCGCAGTACCATTGCGCATGAGCTGTTTCACCAATGGTTTGGCGATTATGTAACCTGCGAAAGCTGGAGCAACCTTACCGTTAATGAATCGTTTGCTGATTTTAGTGAAACCCTTTGGGCCGAGCATAAATACGGGCAGGACGAAGGCGACTCGCATTCGTACACCGATATGATCAACTACATGGGCCAGCCCGGGAATGATAAGAAAGACCTGGTGCGCTTTTATTATAATGATAAAGAAGACATGTTTGATGCGGTGACCTATCAAAAAGGCGGCACCATTTTGAATATGTTGCGCAATTATTTAGGTCGCGATGCTTTTTACAAAGGCCTGGGGATCTACCTAAAAGCAAATGCCCTTAAAAACGGCGAAGCGCAGCAACTGCGCCTGGCATTGGAAGAAGCCAGCGGCAAAGACCTGAACTGGTTTTTTAACCAATGGTACTACGGTGCCGGCCACCCGGTAATGAATATCAGCTACAAATGGGACGCGGCCAATAAAACTGAAACTGTTTACTTTAAACAAAGCCAGGCCGGGCAAATATTTACCTTGCCATTGGCCATAGATGTTTATCAGGGCGGCAAAAAAGTGCGTCATAATTACTGGGTACGCAATGCTACCGATTCGGTAACTTACCAGGTAGCGGGCAAACCCGACCTGGTAAATGTGGATGGAGACAAGAAAACCCTTTGGGCTAAAACCGATACTAAAACATTGGACGAATTGGTATTTCAATACTTCAACGCGCCGTTATTTGTCGACCGTCTGGAGGCAATAACCGCATCTTTGGCCAAACAAACCGATAAAGGCGCACAAAAAGTAATAATTGCCGGCTTAAATGATAAGTATTATGGGTTACGCATAAAAGTGATCAATGGGCTTGACCTGACCAAAGACGATATCCGCAACGCGGCGGTGCCTGTAATTGCCAAACTGGCGCAAACAGACCCGAACAACCTGGTTCGCGCGGCGGCCATTAATGCGCTTGGCAAATTAAAAGCCTCGGGCAATATGGGTATATTTAAAACGGCAATGGCCGATAAGTCATTAGCGGTTGAGGGCGCTGCGTTAAAAGCCATTGTAGCGCTTAATCCGGGAGATGCCCTGCCATTAGCTAAAAGTCTTGAAAAGGGCAGCGAAGGCGCATTAACCACCACTATTGTAGGCGTTTATTTTGATAATGGCGGCTCTGCCGAGTGGCCGTTCATCCGCGAGAAATTTAAATCGATCCCTATCCAGGCTAAGTTCCCTTTATTGCGTAAAATGGGCGCTTATTTAGGCAGAATAGATAACCCAACCTATGTGCAGGAAGGGGTGACGATATTGAAAGAGATAGGCATCCAATTTAAGTCGCAAGGCGCAGGGCAGTTTATGATTAACCTGCTTAACAACGTAAAAGCCGAACGCGTTAAATTAAACGATACCGCTTCAGCAGCGGCTATTGATAATGCTATAAAAGAGATAGGCAACTAAATTACAAAGCCAAATGTCTTATCAAAGGCCATTCGTGAGGATGGCCTTTTTTGCTTTACATTCATTTACACTTTCAAAACCCGTTACGAATACAAGTAGGATATACGTCATCCTGAACTCGTTTCAGGATCTCACAGGCAAAGTTGCCTTTATAATGGGATGCCGAAACAAGTTCGGCATGACGTTTAGTGGTATTTCGATATGTAAACGGAGAGCTTGAGCCGCAATTTGCGCTTGTTGTAATTGCATCAAATACCTTAAACTATAATTCATCCCACAAAAAAGCCCGGCTACCATTGGGTAACCGGGCTTTAATAGCTCCGTAATTTTTTTATTGCCTTAGTTAACTGCCAGTAATTCTCCCGACGGTTTTAACCAGGTGTATGTATTTTTGTAGCCGTAAGTAACCGGGTTATTGATCACTTCTTTCATGGCCAATAGTTTATACACATAACTGCCGGTTTCGGCGTTAAGGTGCATTAAGTAATAGTTATGCTTATTGTCTTTATGAATTGCGCGCTGCAATTTTATCGATCCTAAGTTATAGGCTGCCGCGGTTAGCGTCCAGCTGTTAAACTCGCCGTATAATTCGCGCAGGTAAATACACGCCGCCACGGTCGATTTTTTCAGATTTAAACGCTCGTCAACCCCTTTGCCAACTTTTAAACCATAAGTGCGCGCGGTACCCGGCATAAACTGCCATAAACCGCGTGCGCCGCGACTGGATGTACCCGAGCATAAGCCCGATTCAACCAACGGTATGTATTTAAAATCCTCGGGGATGCCATACATTTTTAAAATTGGTTCAATAACCGGGAATAATTCCAAAGCTTTCCTGTGTAGCAGGGTTGAACCCACACTACGGAAACTATGCTGCTTTAAAGAAAATTTAAGCTTGCGGTTAACGTTTGCATTATTTACCGGAATTGATTCATCGGCAAAGTTAATATCATCATTGGCATCTTTCTTGTACCTGATGAGGGTGGAGGCACTACTATTGTTCGCAGTGCGATCGATAGTGGTAATTGATACTGATTTCCTCTTAAATGTTGTGCTGCCAATAAACAGCTGAGAAACGATAAACAGCACCAAAATTACGGAGCACGTAATTAAGTGTTTTTTAATCATTCATGTTTTTTTAGTGAACAAATAAGTGATAAGGCGCTGCAAAGATACACATATTATTCAGAATATCAAACACTTACAAAAACGCCTGTTTTTCAGGCAGTTTTACAAGCAATAAAAGCATCGCCTAATTACACAAACAAGCAAACATGCGCGGGTTTAAAAATGTTTTAAAAATTGTTAAAAAATTGTACCTTTACACCCCCGCTGAGAAGCGCTAAACAACAATATATGGCATTTAAAAATCCACGGAACAGTCGCGACGACAAGTCCGGCAAACCGGCCAAAGGTGATGGTCCTAAAAGATCAACTTCTTCTTCAACCCGAGGCAAAACAGGCGCACCAGGTACCGACAGACCCGATGCCGACCGCTCAAAGAAACGCTATACCAGCGATTCATCATCAGAAAAAAAATCCTACTCACGCAAACCATCAGGCACAGGCTACGGCCCGGGCGATAAACCCACGCGCAAGTTTGGTGCAGATGCAGCAGGTGATAAAAAGCCTTACGGCGATAAAAAACCTTTTGGTGCACGTGAAGGTAAACCTGCCTTTGGTGCTAAAAAACCATACGGTACCCGTGGCAGCGATATCGCCGGCGACAAAAAGCCTTACGGTACCCGCGATAGCAAGCCCGCCTTTGGCGATCGTCCGAAAAGAACTTATAATACCGATGGCCCTGCCGACAAGAAATTCAGCAAACCGGCAACCGGTACCGGATATAAAAAACGCGACGATAGTGCTAACGAAACCCCTTTCCGCAAACGCGAGGAAAGCAACTACGCGCCCCGCCCCGCCCGCGAACGCCGCGATGAGGACCAGCCGACACGCATTATGCGCGGCCGTAATAAAAAAGCCGACAAGCCCGCCGATGACGGCCTGATACGCCTGAACCGCTATATCTCTAACGCCGGCATTTGCTCGCGCCGTAAGGCTGATGAGCTGATTGTAGCCGGTGTGGTATCGGTAAACGGCGTAGTGGTTAACGAACTTGGCCACAAAGTAGACCCACGCAAAGATGTGGTACGTTATAATGGCGAAACCCTGAAACGCGAGAAAATGGTTTATGTATTACTGAATAAACCGAAAGACTATATTACCACTACCGACGATCCGCAGGAACGCCGCACCGTTATGCACCTGGTTGAAAAAGCCAGTCGCGAGCGTATATACCCTGTTGGCCGCCTTGACCGGAATACAACCGGCCTGTTATTAATGACCAATGATGGCGACCTGGCCGATAAGCTTTCGCATCCGCGGAACAGCGTAACCAAACTTTACCAAATTGAACTAAACAAAGCATTAAGCCAGGGCGACCTGAATAAAATAGGATTCGGTTTAGAACTGGAAGACGGCTTTATTAAGCCCGATTCGGTAAGCTATGTAGCCGGTGCCAGCAAAAAAGAAGTGGGCATACAAATACATAGCGGCAAAAACCGCATTGTGCGCCGCATTTTCGAATCGCTGGGTTACGAAGTGGTTAAGCTTGACCGTACCATTTACGCTAATCTTACCAAAAAAGACCTGCCACGCGGCCGCTGGAGGTTCCTGGAAGAAGAAGAGATCATCCAGCTGAAACACTTGATAAAATAAGGGGTGAAAGTTTAAAGGTTTCACTTTTATATACGAATAGCGATGGGTTTTAAACCCATCGCTATTTTTTTAACCCTATTCGGGCTCGTCAATTCACTTGCAGCTTAGCAACCTGGTAAGCAATGAACTTTCATTTTTTGCGTTTATCTGTATTGTTGCTAAATTGCACAAATACCAATTACCTTACTTAAATGAAAAACTTATTACTTATTGCCGCACTTATGGTTTCTGCTAATTTGTTCGCGCAAAAAAAGGACGAAACACCCAAAACATACGATTTATTAATAGGCACCTACACTACAGGTGAAAGTAAAGGCATATACGTATATCGTTTTTATACGGAAACAGGCCGCACGGCTTACTTAAACAAAGTGGAAGGAGTTGATAACCCGTCATACATCTGCGTTGCAAAAAATAACCGTTTTGTATACTCAGTTAACGAAATTGGTGCCGACCGTAAGGGTAGTGCCAGTGCTTACTCATTCGAACCCAAAATTGGTAAGATTGAATTGATCAATCAGCAGCCATCTACAGGTACAGGGCCTTGCTATATCTCTGTCGATAAAGCGCAGAAACACGTATTTCTGGCCAATTACCAAAGTGGCGCATTAACTGTACTTGGCGTTAATAAGGATGGATCGTTAGCGCCGGCTGTGCAAACCATTCAGGATAGCGGCCACGGTGTAAATAAAACCCGCCAGGAAGGCCCGCATGTGCATACCGCGGTGCTTTCGCCCGATGAAAAGTATTTGTTATACACAGATTTGGGTACTGATAAGTTAAATATCTATCGCTATAAACCGGGACAGGAAAAGCCTCTAAGTCCGGCTGATCCGTCAAGCCTTGATGTGGTGCCCGGCCATGGCCCGCGCCATATTGCATTTTCGCCTGATAAAAAATACCTGTACCTGGTTACCGAAATGGGCGGCGTTATTTATGTGTATGATTACGACGGCCCCAAAACGAAACAACTGGAAGCTATAAGCATGCTGGCCGATGGCTATAAAGGCGCGGTAGGTGCGGCAGATATCCATGTATCGCCCGATGGTAAATTCCTATATGCCACTAACCGGGGCGATGCTAACGAAGTTGTTGTGTTTGCTATTAACCCCGATAACGGGCGTTTAACTTTTGTTGAACGTAAAAGCAGCATGGGCAAAGGCCCACGCAATTTTGTGATAGACCCGAGCGGTAACTTCCTGCTGGTAGCTAACCAAATGAGTAATGATATTTATGTTTATCGCATTAATAAACAAACCGGTAAACTAACACTAACTACCTCAAAAATAAACATCGGTAACCCAAGCTGTTTAAAGTTTACGCCGGCAGAGTAGAACTATTATATTTAATAAAACTACTATGAAATATACATTTTACGGACAGTCATGCTTTCAGTTAGAGGCAGGCGGTAAAAAACTGTTATTTGATCCTTTTATCACCCATAACCCGTTAGCAAAGGATGTTGGTATAAGCACACTGATGCCCGATTATATCCTGCTATCGCACGGCCATGGCGATCACGTTGGCGACCTGATCGCGATACAAAAGCAAAGCGGTGCCAAGGTAATCTGTATAGCGGATATTGCCAACTGGCTGGGTAAGCAAAACATTGAAGCGCATGGCATGAATATTGGCGGTGGTTTTAACTTTGATTTTGGCAGGGTTAAAATGGTTAATGCTATCCATAGTAGTACTATGCCCGACGGCGCTGCGGGTGGTAACCCAGCAGGTTTTGTAATTTATGCTGATGGTAAAAAGATATATTTTGCCGGCGATACCGCCCTTACTTATGATATGAAGCTGTTGGCTGATGAAAAGCTGGACTGGGCCATTTTACCAATAGGCGATAACTATACCATGGGCGTTGATGATGCTATCAGGTCGACCAGTTTTTTTGAATGTAAAAATGTAATAGGGTTGCATTACGATAGCTTCCCGGTAATAAAAATTGATAAAGAGGAAGCTATGAATAAATTTACAAACGCGGGCATTAACTTGAAGCTACCTGCTATTGGTGAAAGTTTAGAGCTGTAAAGCCCCGTAATAGGCTAATTAGCCATCCAGCAAAAACACAAACAATTCTTTCGGGCCGTGCGCGCCTAATACCAGCGTTTTTTCAATATCGGCGGTGCGGCTGGGCCCGGTAATATTGCTGATCATACTGGGGATGTTTTTGCCATATTTCTCTTTGATCAGTTTAAGCCCATCTTTCAAATCGGGTACCAATTGCGACGCGTAGGCTACCACTAAATGCACCGGGGGGTAAATGCTTAACCTGCGCCCTGCCCCATTAGCATTTGATATCATCACACTGCCATTACGCGCTATCAGGGCTTCGCATAGGGTAATGCCGGCATCTGCCTGGTCAAAATCTTTGTCGGTTTCATAAAAAGGAAATTCGTAGGTGGCCAACAGTTGTTGCAGGCCAGGTTCCCAGCAATATATTTTGCGCCAGCCACGTTCTTCGGCTAAGGTGAGCAGGTGTTCAATTAGGTTTATTTCATCCTCACAAAAAACAAACTCGCCTTTTACTGCCATTAATTCTTCGGCAAAGGTTACTTCCAGTAGTTCCTCTTCATTATTGGCATATAATGGCAGGTCTTCCAGGTTGGGGTATGGGTTGTCCCTTTTCTCTAACAAGGCCTTGCGCACCTTTTTTAGGAGTTTTTCTTTCGCTGTGGTAATGTCTTTCATTGATATTATTAATAGGGGCAAATTTAACCACAAAGTGCACAAAGTTTTTTCACAAAGTACACTAAGATAATCATATCATACTTTAATGTATGCCTTTGTGGCCTTAGTGTTTTTCCTTAGCGTTCTTTGTGGTTAAATTGCCACAAAAACAAACAAAAAAGCCACCATGTGCAAACATAGTGGCTTTTTAAATATGAATAGCTAAAAAATATTATTCACTTGCTTGTGTAGCGTCTTTTTCTTCAGGGTTGCGGTTAAACGTACCCGAATGGTCTCCTACACCTTCGTGAACTAAATTTTTGGCGGCAATTTCCTGGTCGCCCGGTTCATCTGTACCATTCACAAATTCATCATAAGTGGTGCGGTTATCAAATGGGCGTTTACCTAATATTTCTTCCAGGTCGCTTTGGAAAAGGATCTCTTTTTCCAAAAGCTTGTTAGCCAGTTTCTCTAAACCTTCACGCTTTTCTATCAGCAACTGCTTGGTAGTCGCATAAACGTCATTGATCAGGTTACGTACTTCGCCATCAATCAGTTCCGATGTTTTTTCAGAATATGGCTTGTTGAACTGGTATTCGCCCTGGGTATCGTTAAATGAAACATTGCCTACCTTATCGTTCATACCATAAATGGTTACCATGGCATAGGCCAGTTTGGTAATCCGTTCAAGGTCATTTTGTGCACCGGTTGATATTTTGTTGAAAACAATATCCTCGGCAACACGGCCACCCATGGTCATGCGCATGCCGTCAAGCAACTGCTCGGTAGTGTATAAAAATTGCTCTTTAGGCAGGTATTGGGCATAGCCCAAAGCTGCAACACCACGCGGAACTATAGATACCTTCACCAACGGATCGGCATGCTCAAGGAACCAGCCTGCAATAGCATGTCCCGCTTCGTGATAAGCCACAATGCGTTTTTCTTCAGGCGATATGATCTTGTTTTTCTTTTCTAAGCCACCAATCACCCGGTCAATAGCATCCTGGAAATCCTGCATATCAACCGCCTCTTTATTCTTACGGGCAGCAATCAGCGCGGCCTCGTTACAAACGTTGGCAATTTCGGCGCCGGCAAAACCCGGTGTTTGTGCCGATAGTTTTTTAGCATCAACACCATCGGCCAGCTTAACTGGTTTTAAGTGCACCTTAAATATCTGCTCGCGACCGATCAGATCTGGTTTATCGATAGACACCTGGCGGTCAAAACGTCCCGGGCGCAATAAAGCCGAGTCTAACACATCTGGGCGGTTAGTAGCCGCCAGGATGATAATACCCGAATCGGTACCGAAACCATCCATTTCCACCAATAATTGGTTCAGGGTGTTCTCACGCTCATCGTTACCACCTACAATATTGTTTTTACCACGGGCACGGCCAATGGCATCAATCTCATCAATAAATATGATACATGGCGCTTTATCTTTAGCCTGGCGGAACAGATCGCGCACACGTGATGCGCCTACGCCTACAAACATCTCCACAAAGTCGGAACCCGACAGTGAGAAGAATGGCACCTGCGCTTCGCCTGCCACCGCTTTGGCCAGCAAAGTTTTACCCGTACCCGGCGAACCTACCAGCAAAGCGCCCTTAGGTATTTTACCACCCAGGTTGGTATATTTTTTAGGGTTTTTAAGGAAATCGACAATCTCCATTACCTCCTGCTTGGCTTCTTCCAAACCGGCAACATCGTTAAACGTAACCGATACCTGGGCTTCTTTATCAAACAAGGTAGCTTTTGATTTCCCGATGTTGAAGATCTGACCACCAGGGCCACCACCTGTGCCACCGCTCATGCGGCGCATAATAAACAGCCATACTGCGGCAAATAATATCACCATAATTACCCCCTGGAACAGCCAGTTAGAGAACAGGTTGTTGGGGTTTTCGTAATCAATATATGTTTTTTGGTTGTTAGGGATATCTTTTTCCGCATTATTTACCGCGTTGTTCAGCGCATCAAAAGAAGCGTAAGTGAACGTATACTGCGGACCGTTGCTGGTACCCATGCTAATATTACGGGTATCGCGCACTTCGGCATACTGCGGTTTTTTAAGGCTATCCTTTTTAATATAAACGTCTACCACTACCAGGTCGCCACTTTTGTAGGCTACAAGCTTTTGAACATCGTGTGGTTTAAGCATTTCTGTTTCAAACTTTTGGTAATTGGTTGGCTTGGCGCCGCTACCGTTAAGTATGTAAGGGACAACCAGCAGGGCCACTATAATAATGGCATAAAACCACATAAAATTAAATTTAGGCGGCTTAGGCGCTAATTTTTTATTAGTGGGTATTTTACGTATGGGCTTTGGCTTTTCCAATTTATTATCTTTCATTTTTAGTTGTTAGCTTAAACGCATCATTCCAATGCAAATTATACAGGGATACAAATCGGTATGATGTTTAAGCGCTTTTATAATTTTTAATTTCGGCATCCCCCCACAAATCTTCCATCCCATAAAACTCGCGTTTGTCAGTTCGGAATATGTGTACCACCACATCAACATAATCCAGTAATATCCATTCAGCAAATTCAAGTCCTTCTTTGCGCCATGGCTCCTGTTTGGTGGCTTTGTAAATTTCTTCTTCAACACTATCGGCAATAGCCTTTACTTGTGTGCCCGAGTCGGCGTGGCAAATCACAAAATAATCTGATACGGAACTGAAGATATTCCGGAGGTCTAATCTCACTATATCATTTCCCTTTTTTTCCTGGATACCATGAATGGCCAATTCAGAAAGATAAGCCGACTCTTTTAATGCTTTATTTTTTACCATTAAAAAGGTTTAATTTTGAACCAATCGATAAATTGCTAATATACATTGCAAAATAACATAATTTCAGGATTATTTGTTGGACAAAATTTAGTTATTCTAAAAGAAGTAGCTTCAACAAATAATTATCTTAAAGATTTACTGTCAAATTCCAAGCCAGTTGCCGATGGAACGGTCATTATGGCAGAAAGCCAGTTTGCAGGCCGCGGACAGCAGACAAATCGCTGGCACAGCGAGGCAGGAAAAAACCTGACATTCAGCCTGCTTTTAAAACCGGCCTTTTTAGCCTTACAGCAGCAATTTGATTTAACGCGGGTTATTAGTCTTGGCGTGGTCACCGGGCTACAGCAAGCCACCGGGCTGCCCGTACAGGTAAAGTGGCCTAATGATATTTATTATGGCGATAAAAAGCTGGGCGGCATCCTGATAGAAAACATGGTGCAGGGCAGCATTATTAAAAACGCCGTAATAGGTATAGGCTTGAATATTAACCAGGAAAGCTTCCCTCCTGAAGTGCCCAACCCAACCTCTGTAAAGCAGATATTACAAAAGGATTATGATTTGCACGCATTATTATCTCAAATTTGCGGTTGTATAGAAGCCTGGTACCTGAAATTGAAAGCCAGCCGGCTGGATGAGATAAGGGAACAATACCTGGCCAATTTATACTGGTTAAACCAGGAGCGGGAATTTCTGTCGGATAAAGGAGAAAAGTTTACCGGGGCAATTACCGCTGTAAGGAATAATGGCTTTTTGGTACTAAGGACTAAAAACGGGGAAAAAGAGTTTACCTTGAAACAAATACAATTTTTAAACAAACCAAGTTTACTATAAATGAAAAAATTAGTGTTAGTATTAGTTGTGCTGTTTGCCGGCCGTAGCGCCTTTGCACAAATTGAAGGCCATGTTACCTGGGCGTATGCCGCCAAAAAGGTAAGCCCTACCGAGGCCGTGATATTATTAAAAGCCACCATTGATGATAACTGGCATATTTATTCGGCATACCAAAAAGATGGCGGGCCGATAAAAACATCGTTCAAGTTCAAAAAAGCAGCCGATGTGATGCTGGAAGGCAAAATTGTTGAGCCCAAGCCACAAACAACCTACGAAAAGAACTTTGGTATGAACGTTAGCTTTTTCGAGAACTCGGTTGTGTTTCAGCAAAAAGTGAAGCTAAAAGGCAAAAAGGCTACCGTAAAAGGCAGTTTGGAATACATGACCTGCAACGACCAGAAATGCCTTCCGCCGGAAACCGTTGAATTTGCTGTAAACGTAGTACTGTAATTTCACATGAAGTACTTAATAATGCGCGGGTTAAAGCCGCTTGTTTTACTGGTGGTTTTGCTGGCATTAACAGCAAGTGGTGTAGCGTTTGCGCAAACAGACACGGTAAGCACCGGTGATGTACAATTTACCAGTATCCCTACCAAGGCCGATAGCTTAAAAGCATTTAAGAAGAAACAGGATAGCATTGCTAAAGCCCAGGCAAATCAGCCTAAGGCGGCAGCAAGAACAGAAGATAAGCCCAAAACACTTTGGCAAATATTTATAGCCGGGTTTATTGGTGGCTTCGCGGCGTTTTTAATGCCTTGCGTATATCCTATGTTGCCTTTAACCGTGAGCTTTTTCACTAAAAAGGGCGGCAGCCGCAGTAAGGCCATTGGGCAATCGGCGCTTTATGGCTTATCTATTATTGTTATTTATGTTGCTTTAGGCTTCCTAATTACCCTGTTATTTGGCCCATCGGCATTGAACGCGTTGGCTACAAATGGCATATTTAATTTCTGCTTTTTTGTATTGCTGGTAATATTCGGCATCTCGTTTCTGGGGGCATTTGAAATTACCTTACCTAGTTCGTTGGCCAATAAAATGGATGAGAATTCGGACAAGGGCGGTTTGATCGGGATCTTTTTTATGGCTGCAACACTTGTAGTGGTATCTTTTTCTTGCACCGGGCCAATAATTGGGTCTGTGCTGGTAGAGGCTGCTACTAAGGGCGAACGTTTAGCACCGGCTATTGTAATGCTTGGGTTCTCGTTAGCGCTGGCCTTACCCTTCACTATATTTGCCATGTTCCCATCGGCATTGAAAAGTTTGCCAAAATCGGGCGGCTGGTTAAATAGCGTTAAGGTGATATTAGGTTTTATCGAGATCGCCTTCGCTCTGAAATTTTTATCGAACGTCGACTTAGCTTACCACTGGAACTGGTTCGACCGTGAGATATTCTTGTCCCTTTGGATAGCTATTGGCATACTAATGGGTCTATATCTTATCGGTAAGATCAAATTCTCGCACGATAGCGATGTGCCCTATCTATCTGTGCCGCGAACATTTATTGCCATGATCGTTTTTGCGTTTGTGGTTTATATGATACCCGGCTTATGGGGTGCACCGCTGAAATCTATCAGCGCGTTTTTACCGCCGTTAAGTACGCAAGACTTTGACCTGTCAAGCGGCGTGGGCGCTACGCCGGCTACTGCTGTAAATACAAGTACTATTAAAACTAAAAAGTACGAAGAAATATTTAAACGGATGCCCAAAGTAAAAGGCATTGACGATTGGTACGATTACGACCAGGCAATAGAAGTTTCTAAACAATTGCATAAACCCATTCTGATTGATTTTACAGGCTGGAACTGCGTAAATTGCCGTAAAATGGAGGCCAATGTGCTGCCATCGCCGGAAGTATTAAAGCGCCTGCAAAACGATTTTGTAGTGGTGCAATTGGTTATTGACGATAAAACAGAATTAGCCCCGGCTGAGCAATTCACCTCAAAGCTAACGGGAAAAAAGGTAACTACCCTGGGTGCCAAATGGCTTGACCTGGAAATATCTAAATACGATTCGAACGCGCAGCCTTTTTATGTGATCATTAACGAGAAAGGCGAAACCCTTGTACCGCCGCAAGGCGCTAATTTTAATATTGACGAATACATTAAATACCTGGATAGCGGCATAGCCGCCTATAAAAAGCAGGCTTTGTAAACTGTTACTAATTGTCTGATCCCAAATAGGTTAATTATGACTACAGGGGACATAAAAAAGCCTTCCGTTTGTAACGCAAGGCTTTTTATTTTATAACGAAAACCAGGAGCCTGTTTGGCTGCTTATTGGTTAACGTACATTACTTCTTTAACCGCTTTAATTACCCGTTCAGCATTTGGCAGGTATTCCTGTATCAATGTCGGTGCATATGGCAGTGGCACGTCGCCACCCATAATGCGCAGTATAGGTGCATCAAGATAATCAAACGCATCTTTCTGTACTTTAAATGCAATTTCCGTCGCGATTGAGCCTAAAGGCCAGCTTTCCTCAACCAAAACCAAACGGTTGGTTTTTTTAACCGATTCGATAATGGTAGGATAATCAATAGGGCGTACGGTACGTAAATCAATAACTTCAGCACTAATTCCTTCTTTTTCAAGCTCGGCAGCAGCGGCGTTAACAACCTTCATTATCTTACCAAAACCTACCAAAGTAACATCCGTGCCTTGTTTGGTTACATTAGCTTTGCCAATTTCAATGTAATAGGTTTCTTCAGGAACTTCACCCTTATCGCCATACATTAATTCCGACTCCATGAAGATACAAGGATCCGGATCCAGTATGCACGATTTTAACAACCCTTTTGCATCGTATGGATTGGATGGAACAACTACTTTTAAACCAGGACAGTTAGCATACCAATTCTCGAAACACTGACTGTGTTGCGAGCTTAACATACCCGCGTTGCCTGTTGGGCCACGGAATACAATCGGTACCGAAAATTGCCCACCACTCATACTCATCATTTTAGCTGCACCGTTAATTATCTGGTCAATAGCAACTAATGAAAAGTTAAAGGTCATAAACTCTATTATTGGTTTCAAACCATTCATGGCCGAACCAATACCAATACCGGCAAAACCTAATTCAGAAATAGGGGTGTCGATAATGCGCTTAGCGCCAAATTCATCAAGCATTCCCTGGCTAACTTTGTAGGCGCCATTATATTCGGCAACCTCTTCGCCCATCAGGTAAATAGTGTCGTCTTTGCGCATCTCTTCGTTCATTGCTTCCCGAAGCGCTTCCCTGAATTGTATTTCTCTCATTATATTTCTTAAATGAATATATTTTTAGCGAGGCAAATATAAGGATTGCCGTGTTAAAAACAATTGTTCTGCCCGCGATATAGCGTATGCATAAATATTTTACAAACCCCGGGCTTAGTGTTTTTAACGCGGGTAGTTCGTCACCTTTCAAATAAATAAAATAAAGTTTGTTATACACTGCCCCACAGGCATTTTACTACGGTGTTTTTATAAAAATGCCGAATTTTGCGCAAATCCCAATAACTATATTATAGCTTGAAAAAATATTTGCGAAGGGGGTACTGGAGGACAATTTTACTTTCCGATATCATCTAAAAACTTATCAATTTTAATGCATCCTTCGCTAATAGATGTCATATAATATTGCTGGTCTGCCGGGGCGTCGGTTAATTCATAGCGTAGTTGCTCAATGCACAATATCATGCCCGAAAGCTCATTCCGGATATCGTGCCTTAGCTGGCGTATCTCCTCCATATCTACCGATTTGTTTTTCTCCGGCTCCATGGTATTTACTTACCCAAATTAATGGCTTTCATTTTATTGTATAACGTCTTCCTATCTATCTGCAATATTTCGGCAGCTTTGGTTTTGTTAAAGTTTACCTCGCGCAGTACCTTTAAAATGGTATCATATTCCGCTTCAAGGGCAGCGTTCTTTAGGTCGTGCTTAGGCTCTTTGGCTGTTTGTACCGGTTCGTTACTATAGTAACTTGTTGTCGTTTCAGGCGGGCTATATTTGGCATTTATGGATATTTCCAGCGGCAATGCTTTCATTTGCACAATATCGCCTTCAGTTAATAACGCGGCGCGGCGCACCACATTTTTTAATTCGCGGATGTTTCCCGGCCAGCGATAGGTTAAAAAGCATTCTTCAACCTCGGGCGAAAAGGAAGTAACATTGCGCCCCAACTCTTCGTTAGCCATCTTTAAAAAATGGTTAGATAGCAGCATAATATCGCTACCCCTTTCGCGTAGGGCGGGTATATAAATACCAAACTCGTTAAAACGATGAAACAGATCTTCGCGGAAGCGGCCTTTCTGGATGCCTTCCTGCAGGTTCTCGTTGGTGGCTACAATAATGCGTACATCCAGGTCAATTTCCCTGGTGCTGCCAATGCGTTTTACTTTACGTTCCTGTACGGTGCGCAGCAATGCGGCCTGGATATCGTATGATAGGTTACCTACTTCATCTAAAAATAAAGTGCCGCCATTAGCCATTTCAAAGTGGCCAATTTTGGTATAAAGTGCCCCGGTAAATGATCCTTTTTCATGACCAAAAAACTCGCTTTGGGCTAGTTCTTTGGTAAGTGAACCGCAATCCATAGCTATAAAAGGTTTATCGTGGCGCGGGCTGTTCTGGTGAATACTTTTAGCTACCGATTCTTTTCCGGTACCGCTTTCGCCCATAATAATTACGCTATAATTAGTTGGGGCCACCAGTTCAATTTGCCTTAGTAACTCCTTTGAAGCCTTGCTGGCACCCACTACAAACTCGGCAGAAAGCACTTGTTTTTTGCCTGGTTTTGGTGAGGTTGCCGCAACCGGTTCTTCCTCTAATAATGCATGGCGGGTTTCAATAGCTTTAGTAATGGTATTCAGGATTTCATCCGGATACAGGGGTTTGGTAATATAATCATAGGCCCCCATTTTGATCAGTTCAACGGCCATTTTAATATCCGAATAACCTGTTATAATTATTACACCTGTTTTTGGATAGCTGGTTTTAATGTTGATCAGCATTTGGCGCCCATCGGTATCCTCCAGCCTGAAATCACAAAGTACAAGGTCAAACTCGCCATTTTTCAGATGCTCCATGGCTGTTGCCCCGTTGTTGGCGGTGGTTACATCAAAATTGTTGCGTGTTAAAAACTTGGATAGCAATAGCCCAACATTTACTTCATCATCAACAATGAGTATTCTTTTCATAGCAGTATAGTAGACTTCAAAGGTATGTATGTAATAAAAGTCAAGGTACTACAAATTTGGTAAAATATTTCGTTCATTTTAATTTTATAAGCCCGATTGAGAAAAATTTTACCCATTTATACTACCACGGGTTTTATCTTACCGCTAATGAACATTTATTACAATGTCCGTATCTTTAACGCAATGAAAAAACTGATCCGTGGCTTTGGCTACGCATTTAAGGGGATTTGGTACGCTACAGTTACCCAATTAAATTTCCGGGTACACCTGGTAGCATCGCTTACTGCAGCTTTGTTGGGCTGCGCCCTAAAAGTTTCGGCTATTGAATGGATATGGATCATTTTCTGTATGGCCCTTGTATTAGCTGCCGAGCTGTTCAATACCTCGATAGAAGTATTAACCGACCTGGTATCGCCCGAATATAATACCAAGGCCGGGCACGTGAAGGACATTTCGGCGGGGGCGGTTTTGGTTACCGCCATTTTTGCGCTGATTACCGGGACCATTATTTTTTTACCTAAAATTTTAGCGCTTATCCATGCTGCATAAAACCCGCGGCATTGTTTTTAAGGTAACCGATTACGGTGAAAGCAGCGTAATTGTACAGGTATATACCGAAAAGTTTGGCCTCCAATCATACATTGTTAACGGCGCTAAAAAGCCAAAAGCCAAGATCCATCGCAACATGCTTCAACCGCTGCATTTGCTGGATATGGTAGTGTACCATAAAAACACTGGGGCTGTGCAACGCATTGCCGAACTGAAGAACCTGCCGGTTTTGCAAAGTATCCCTTACGATGTAATTAAAAGCAGCCTGATTATGTTTTTGAACGAAGTGCTGTACAAATCTGTCAAACAACAAACACCCGACGAAAATCTGTTCCAGTTTCTGTTCCACTCGGTTGAACTGCTTGACCAGCAAACAGACAACCCGGCCAACTTTCACCTGGTTTTTTTAATACGGCTAAGCCGTTACCTGGGGTTTTACCCCGATCAGAACAAACCCGAAGGCGCCGATTATTTTGATATGAGGAATGGCGTTTTTACTAAATACAAACCCGAAAACTGGCAATACCTTTCGCCGCCGCATACCGAAAATTTTTACCAGCTATTAAAATATGGTTTTGAAAACATGGATCAAATTAACCTGAAGAATGACGAGCGGCGCTACCTGTTAAATAAACTGCTGGAATACTATGCCCAGCATGTGGAAGGTTTTGGCAATATCCGGTCGCACGAGGTGTTGGAGGAGGTGTTGGGGTAGGGGCCTCACCCCGGCCCTCTCCAAAGGAGAGGGAGGTGAATATGTTTTAATGTCCTCTCCTTTGGAGAGGATTAGGTGAGGCTCTATACTTCGTGCCCAAGCACTTCTTTCTTAATAAATTCAATGTTCGAGTCGGGCAGTGCGTTGCCGCCTATCTGGTGTACTGTACCATCGGGTTCTACCTGTAGTTTAGCTTCAATATTTTCCATCTTTACGTTTAGGATGTCGTCGTCTTTATCTACCACGCAATCCAATTCCCTGCCCGAATAGTTGATGGTAAATTCATAATGGCCATCGCTGCCGTTTACCGGCGCTGTATTTTGAGTAGTTTCCATGATATTCCTTGTTCTGTTTATATCTGGTATAACACTACAAAGTGCCGGGTTGTTTTAATTATACTACTCATTTCACATATAAGATAACAACCACCATACGCCTTTGTGCGCGAGTTTGGGAACCCATCACCTGCCAAAAATCATGGTTTACATGGTTAACATAATTTGAAGCTAATTTTTTGTAGTGTATTGATAATCAATGGTTTAATTTTGTGGTGTGTTAACCATAAATCGCTACTGTGTTAAGCCTGTTTTGTTTAGTACACGCAGCAGGCTTGCGCAAGCGTAGTTGTTATTTAAAAGTGTCATAGCCGCTGTCGATCTTCTTAATCCCAATATTTTTTTCTAAAATATTTTGAAATACAATTTCTTATCCATTACTTTGAACATCAAAGTACTTTTAAGTGGAAGAAAATCAAGTACATCAAGACCTGGCCTCCATTCGCAGTTTAATGGAGCGTTCGTCAAAATTCCTGTCGCTTAGCGGTCTGTCGGGTATACTGGCCGGCGTTTACGCGCTATTAGGCGCGGCGATAGCCTATCGTATTATTTATATTAACCCTGTGGATATTGACCGCCCCGTACGCGGCATGTTTTATGAGGGCAGTATAAACGATTATATAGTAACCCTGGCCGAACTTTTTTTCGTGGCCATGGTGGTATTGATCTCCTCGGTAGCTACGGGCTTTGTTTTAAGCTTACGCAAAGCCAGGCGTACCGGGCAGCAGTTTTGGAACGCCAGCAGCAAGGCATTGGTATTTAATATGCTGGTCCCCTTACTAACTGGCGGTGCCTTAATGCTTTTATTTGCACTGCGCGGCTATTTTGGCATTGTAGCGCCCGCGTCGCTCATATTTTACGGCCTTGCGCTGGTGGGCGCGGGCAATTATACATTTAAAGGGGTACAGTACCTAGGCATTAATGAAATTGTATTAGGTTTAATAGCCATACTTTACCCGGGCTATGGTTTGCTGTTTTGGGCCGTCGGTTTTGGCGTGTTACACATTATTTATGGCAGCATTATGTATTTAAAATACGACAAGTGAGCATCCCTTTTGATAAACTTGATAAGGCTTTTGAGAACCGCGTAAGGTTACAGATCATGAGTATACTGGTGGTGAACGAGCGGTACGACTTTAATTCGCTTAAAGACCTGCTGGGCGTTACCGATGGTAACCTGGCATCGCACCTGAAAGGGCTGGAGAAGGAAGAATATATTATCGTTAATAAATCGTTTGTGGGGCGCAAGCCTAATACTAATTATGAAGCAACGGCAAAAGGCAAGCAGGCTTTTAAAGCGCATTTGGATGCGCTGGAGCAATTAATTAAACATCAAAGATCAAACTAAATTTTTTTACCTATTTACTTTGAAATACAAAGTACTTTTTATTATGAACGAAGAAGAAAAACCATCGGGAATAGCGCATTGGCTCAGGGAGTCGATAATTGCTAAATTATTTTTTATTGGTGCATTAGTGCTATTGCTGCTGATACCATCGGTATGGGTTGACAGCCTGATCACTGAACGCGCAGCCCGGCAGGACGCGCTGATTGAAGATGTATCGAACAAGTGGTCGGGCCCGCAGGTAGTGCAGGGGCCGGTGCTGATCATCCCCTATAAAAAGGAAATAAAAGAAAAAGACACAGCAGGGAAAGATGTGGTGCGCGAGGTAATTGAAAACCTGTATATCCTGCCTGAAAACTTAAACATCAAAGCATCCATAAACTCATCCGTGTTGCATAGGGGCATTTTTGATGTCATCGTTTATAACACCGGAGTTAAAGTAAGCGGTAATTTCCATAAGGCCGATCTGGCCAAACTTTCGCTGATTGAAAGTCAGTTACTACCCCAAAAAGCGCGTGTGGTATTTAGCATATCCGATTTAAAAGGCCTTAAAACAAACCCAATAGTTAACCTGGCCGGCCAGGCTTTAACCGCCGAACCTATTTTTGATAAACAAAGTGGTTTTAGTTCGGGTTTGCAAGTAGCGGTTAATCTGGCCAGTGCAACTGAAAACAACATCGCGTTTAATTTCTCCCTTGATTTAAAGGGCAGCCAGGAATTAAGTTTCCTTGCGTTGGGCAAAACCACCGATGTAACGGCCAGTGGCGACTGGAATAATCCCAGTTTTGACGGCCGGGCATTGCCAGACCAGCGCAACGTGACCAAGACAGGTTTCACCGCGCATTGGAAAATGCTTTATTATAACCGCCCCTTTCCGCAGGAATGGACAGCCAATGAAACCATATTGTACAACCAAAATAACTTAGACCAGGCCACGTTTGGTGTTAAGCTGCGCATTCCGGTAGATCAATATCAAAAAACCACGCGTACCAGTAAGTATTCGGAATTACTAATTTTTCTTACGTTCATTTCGCTTTTCCTTACCGAGGTCATCCGCCGGCAACGCATCCATGTGTTCAACTATGTTTTAATAGGTGCAGCCATGATTGTGTTTTACACGCTGTTGCTTTCCTTTTCCGAGCAGATAGGCTATAATTATGCTTACCTGGTCGCGGCAATAGCCACCATCGCCCTTATTGCTTCCTTCATGGCATCGTTATTTAAAAATGGCCGGGCGGCACTCATGTTTGCGGCAATAATGTCGCTGTTCTACGGGTTTACTTTTGTTATTATCCAACTGGAAGACCTTTCGCTGATGATGGGTAGTATCGCGCTGTTTATTATCGTAGCTGTGCTGATGTATTTCTCGCGGAAAATTAATTGGGACCAACACTAACAACAATCACAATTATGAAAACAAGCACCTACTGGATCGGGCATTTCAAGACAAATGCCCAACAACTAAGGGTAAACTGGGAGCAATGGCCGGCGATAACCCCGCAGGAAATTAAAGTCATTTTACCATCGTTGCAAGCCTGGCAATTGGGCGAAACATCTGAAGGGAAGCACTTGTTAGCCGCTGCAACTTTATACGCTAATAAAGTTGATGATCCTGGATATATTGAAGCTGTAAAGCTTTTTATTAAAGAAGAACAAAAACATGGCAACAACCTGGGCAAGTATATTGATGCCATAGGCAAAAAGCGCATCAGGCATAATTGGGGCGATTCACTATTCAGGCAGATCAGGTATTTTAACACTAATATGGAAATATGGACGCTTGCAGTAATTGTGGTTGAAAGCACCGCGCAGATATTTTACCAGGCCCTTAAAGACGCTACTAATTGCAACCTGTTAAAAGAGATATGCACGGATATTTTGATAGACGAGGCTTATCATATTACATTCCAAACCGAGCGGCTGGCTATTATTTATAGTGGTAAGAATGCTTTCTCGCGTACGTGGCGTAAAACGGCCTACAAATACTTTTTCTATGGAACCGCCTGTGTGGTTTGGTTTGCGCACAGCAGATTGTTTAAAGCGGGCGGCAATACACTTAGCGGCTACCTTAAAAAAATGCGGTTGAAGTATGTAAAAACGCTGGAAACTATAACAGGAAATGCCTTGGCGCAACTCGCTTAGTTAAACAATAATGGCATTTATTGGCTAAAGACATATCCGCTATTTGGCTAATTGCTGTACCTTAGCTATGTTTTACCCGACGCTTAAAAAGTAACACAAAGCCATATTAAGCGTTTATCTTTTATGAAACTTTTTTTTAAACTACTTCCAATTGTTATACTACTCGCCAGCCATTCCTTCGCCCAAACCGGTGACGCAAAATCACTTGTACGCGAAGGGGTCGAGTTAAACAATCAAAAAAATTATGCTGCCGCGATAGCAAAGTACAAAGCCGCTCTAGCTATTGATGCTGATTATGCCCCCGGCAATTACCAGTTGGCCTTTTCGCTTAACGCGATGGGTAAGGGTTTGGATGGCATTCCTTACTTAGAAAAAGTATTTAAATCAACCTCGGCTTCAACTAACCTTATCAGTGGGGCATATGATTTAGCCGGGAGTATTTACGATCAAACCCGTCAGCCACAAAAAGCTATTGAATGCTACCAGGCGGGGATAAAAGCCAACCCAACCTACCAACCCTTACGCTATAATTTAGGGCTGGCTTATTTCCGTAACCACCAATATGCCGAAGCAGAGCAAGCTGCAATTGATGCTATAAAAATAGACCCAAAGCATGCCAGCAGCATGCGCCTGTACGCGTTGGTTTGCTTTCATCAAAATCAACGTGTAGCGGCGTTATTGGGCTTTTGCGAATTTATAGTTTTAGAACCCAATACCGCCCGTAGTACCGAAGCCTACGGAAATATAACGCATATTTTGCAGGGTGGGGCACTGAAGCCCGAGCCGGGTGTAAAACCAACTTACCCGCCTGCATTTATTAATTATTATAATCAAATTATTGCTAAAGCTATTGCGCCTTTTTCAAAACGACGTTATGCTTCAGCCGGCGACTTGCTTTCGGCGCAGCTTAGCGCAGTTTTCGCGTCTATTGGCAGCATGCCGCGCGATAAGTATTATTTCTGGTACGCGCTTGCTGATTATTTTAACAAACTACCCCAAACCAATATGCCGGCCTTTGCGCGCCTTATTAGTTTAAGCACCGCGGAAAGCACCAAATGGGCCAAAGCTAACGCCCAGCAAATGGCCGATTTGGATACCTGGCTAAAAAGCAATCAGCCGGATTATAAATAAACCCGGCTGATTAAAAAATTTATTCTTTTTTATCACCCTTTTGCATATTCACCATTTCGGTAAAGCTGCGGGCTGCGGTGGTAAAGTCGGATGGGATCAGCATTACCGTTGTGGTGTTGTTATCGATACCTATCTCCGATAGCATTTGCATCCGACGCAATTCCAACGCAATCGGGCTGCCTTCCATCTGCTTGGCGCCCTGGGTTAATTTGATAGAGGCTTCCAGTTCGGCTTCTGCTTTAATAATACGGGCACGTTTCTCACGGATAGCCTCAGCCTCGCGGGCCATGGCGCGCTGCATGCTTTCGGGGATCTCTACGTCCTTCATTTCCACCATCTCTATTTTGATCCCCCACGATTCGGTAGCAGCATCTACAATTTTTTGCAGGGTGCCGTTAATGGCTTCACGTTCGCGCAGTACCTCATCTAAATGGTGCTGACCGATGATATTTCTTAACGCCGTTACCGAAAACTGGTAAACCGCCTGGTTGTAGTTAGCCACCTTAATAATGGCATCCTCGGGGTTTACCACCTTAAACCAAAGCACGGCGTTCACCTTAATGGTAACGCTATCCTTGGTAATGGTTTCCTGCTGCTCCAAGTCAACGGTACGGGTACGGATATCCACCTTCATTTGGGTATCAATAAAGGGAATAATAAAGTACAAGCCGGGGCCTTTGGTAGCGTGGTAGCGCCCTAAACGGAAAACAATAGCACGCTGATATTCCTGGGCAATTTTTACGCCCATAGCTAATAAAACCAATGCAATTAATGCAATAATTAATCCTGTTGTCATGATGTGTGTTTGATTTTTTTTGTGTGATTAGTTTTTAATCGCCTGCCTGTTAAGTTCCGGGAGGATTTTTTGACGTCGGGGAAAGATTCACCGGTATGCGATTGTTAAGTAAATGTATATACATTGCCGGATATGGTGCAAATATATTTTGCAAATCAGCACAGTACCAGCACAGTTTGGGGGAAGAAACTAAATTAGAGTGGCTGTTTGTGAGGACACAAACAGCGGAATTTAAGAATAAAGTATAATATCCCATTGCCTGTGTCTCCACAGGCAATATGCAGGTCCTTCTTGGTGTAGCGGTTATTTATCCGCTATGTGCATGTGTTGTGGGGACACAAACAGTGGGTTCAGGTAAGTACCTTATCCCGTTGCCTGTGTCCCCACAGGCAACATGCAGGTCATTTTTGATGTGCCGTTATTTATCCACTAGGTGCATGCTGTTTGTGGGGACACAAACAGGGGTTCAACGTAAGAATAAAGTATAATATCTATCCCATTGCCTGTGTCTCTACGGGCAATATGCAGGTTCTTTTGGTCTAACTGTTATTTATTTCTAATTTCCATTAATGGAATTAAACCAGATATATTTTTACACAGCCAGCATTACCGATTGGATACCGTTATTACGAACAAATGAATTTAAATGGATCATATTACGTAGTTTGATCCATCTTATTGAAAGCAACAAAATTAAAATATATGGCTTTGTTATAATGCCTAATCATATCCATTTGATTTGGGAAAATGTGCAAATGAATGGTAAAGAAATGCCACACGCCAGTTTCATGAAATTTACAGGGCATCAATTTCTTGAAGAATTAAGGAAAACAGATAATGAGTTTCTAAAGCGATTTGAATCTAATGGCAATAATCGTAATTATCAATTTTGGCAGCGTAACGCTTTACCCATCCGATTATTTGACATGAAAATCTTAGAACAAAAATTGAATTATATCCATATGAACCCATTGCAGGCCCATTGGAATTTAGTGGAAGACCCTAATGACTATTATTTCTCATCTTGCTCCTTTTATGAGCAGCAGGATAATAAGTTTAATTGGTTAACACATTATATGGACGTAATGTAGGCTTAAAGTTGTTTGTGAGGACACAAACAATGGGAACAAACACACACCCAGTGCCTGTGTCTTTACAGGCACTATCCGTATAGCTGTTTGTGGGGACACAAACAGCGGGGTTGGGATTGGGAAATGTAATTGGCTGGTTCTTAAACCTTCCTGTAAATATCCATTAAATTTCTGCCCTGCTCTTTATAATCAAGGCCATAGCCAACCACAAACTCATTTTTTATATGGAAGCCTACGTATGTTAACTCCTCAATTGAAACCTCGATAGCTTCGGGTTTTAACAGCAGCGAGCACACCCGGATGGATGCAGGTTTACGCAGGTATAGTTTTTCAACCAGGTATTTCAGGGTATTTCCGCTGTCAATAATGTCTTCAATAATAATAATATCGCGGTCTTTAATATCAACCACCAGGTCAATATCCTCGCGTATTTTACCACTGGTGGCAGTACCGCCATAGTACGATGCCAGTTTGGTAAAGGTAACTTCGCAGGGAAGGGTAATGTGTTTAATCAGGTCGGCAATGAAAAGGAAGCTGCCGTTAAGTATTCCAATAAAGATTGGACTTCTACCGGCATAATCCTCGTTCAGGTGCGCGCCAATTTCCGCAATACGCTGTTGAATAGTGTTTTGGTCTATCAGTTTCTCAAATTCCAGATCGGCTACCTTCGTTTTCATCCGACTAATTTAAAAATTTATCCCATAACCCAAAAAATATTATCATACAGATAACTATTATATTTACAGCCACATGATAGACTACCAGGTACATACCCTGCCTAATGGCATCAGGCTTTTGTTTAAGTATTCCCCATCAACCATAACTCATTGCTGTTTTATGGTGAATGCCGGCGCCCGCGATGAGCGGGAAGGGAAAGATGGTCTTGCCCATTTTATTGAACATCTATTATTTAAGGAAACCGAGCGCCGCAGCACCAACCAGATCCTAAACCGGCTGGAACTTGTCGGCGCCGACCTGAACGCTTATACTACTAAAGAGTATACCTGCCTGCACGCCTCGTTATTAAAGCAACACCTTGGGCGCGCCATGGACCTGTTTGAAGACCTGATATTCCATTCTACTTTTCCCGAAGATGAAATGCAGAAGGAGCGCGGGGTGATATTAGATGAAATAGCATCGTACCTTGACCAGCCAGAAGAGGCTATACAGGATGATTTTGAAGGTATATTATACAAAGGGCACCCAATTGGTAATAATATTTTGGGCACGCCCGAATCGGTAAGTAAGTTAAGCAAAATCGATATTGATGATTTTATCGGCAGTAATTACAACACTGCACAAATGGTATTTGGCGTGTTTGGCGATTATGATTTTAATAAGCTTATTAAACTGTTTGGCAAATATTTTGAAGCAATTAAAGTGAACAACAGTCAAAAGCACCGGGTAAAACCATCTGCCATAAAAGGCGAAACCCTCGTCGTAAAAAAGCCTATTTCGCAAACACATTGTATTATTGGCAGCAGGGCTTATCCATCAAACAGTCCGCATAAGTATGGGTTGTTGTTGTTAAATAATTTATTAGGCGGCATGGGGATGAGCAGCCGCTTGAATTTGGAGATACGCGAAAAGCACGGCATTGCTTACACCATAGAATCGGGCTATACCTCGTTTACCGACACCGGGATATTCAATATTTATTTCGGTACCGATGTTGAAAAAGCTGACAAAGCCCTTCGCCTTACGCATAAAGAATTAAAAAAACTTCGCGATAACCAGTTAGGCGTGCTGCAGCTGCACCAGGCTAAACAAAAGTTTATTGGCCAGATAGCCCTGGCTGAAGAGAACCGTATGAGCCTGATATTATCTATGGCTAAAAGCCTGATGGATTTTAACCGGGTCGATTCGTTAGAGGAAGTATTTGCCAAGATAAACGCGGTAACGGCAAAAGAATTACTGGATATCAGCAACGAGATATTTGATTTGAATAGCTTATCAACGCTGATATTTGAACCTAATGAATAGTTGTCGGTAAACCTAAATAATGTTTATTCAGACTTACGAAGTTTAAAACCGCGTAAGCCTGAATGGTTCATATTTATATCACAGTTCCATTAGGTATCACCGCACGTTTTTTAACTACCACTATCCCATCCTGCACGGTATATGTCGGGA
>Ga0075366_10000173_pt1 | contig 27823 bp, 23 predicted proteins | sample EndMethybrTD3031_FD_72351 | JGI IMG/M metagenome (GOLD analysis project Ga0075366, IMG submission 72351) | Populus endosphere microbial communities from Tennessee, USA - Endosphere MetaG P. TD hybrid TD303-1 | ecosystem: Host-associated > Plants > Roots > Endosphere | place: USA: Tennessee...
ATAGCGCGCCAGCTGATCGAACACGCCCTGGGTGATAGCAACTGATGGCGCCTTGCATTCTACCAGCAGCACTTTTTCGCCCTGGTTGTTGCGTACTAATATATCAGTACGGCGGGCTGTGCCATGCAACTTCATACCGCCTTCTAAGCCTATTAATGTTTTAGGGTAGCCCTTCTGCCCGATTAAATATTGCACAAAATGCTGCCGAACCCATTCCTCGGGGGTGATGATAACCGTGCGCTTGCGCAATTCATCAAACAGGCTGTACTGCCCTTCGTGTTCGGTAATTTTAAAAGGGTATGGCGGTAAATTAAGCGGCTGCAGCAGGTCCATTGGGGTTAAAATTAGCAAAAAAACTACAAGTACGTGTCATGGCGTCCGTCGGCTGACGGATCGGCACCCCACAAGCAGAGAATAGCAGTATCATGACTAATCAGGTGAGATCCCGAAACAAGTTCGGGATGACGGGAGATATTTTTTTCAACTCCCTCTCCTTTGGAGAGGGCCGGGGTGAGGCTTTTTTTGTAATTTGCACACCGAATATATGACCGCGCCCGAGATTTTAAAAGACCTGCGAAACCGCAAATACAAACCCTTGTACCTGCTGCATGGCGACGAGCCTTATTTTATCGACCAGGTAAGCAATTACATTGAGCATGAATTACTTCCCGAGGCCGAAAAGAGCTTCAACCAAACCGTGTTTTACGGTAAAGACGCCGACATTATGACCGTGCTGAACGCCGCCAAGCGTTACCCCATGATGGCCGACTACCAGGTGGTTTTAGTAAAAGAAGCGCAGGATTTGAAATGGGGCCGGGATGATGATGATAAAAAGTCCATCAACCCGGTATTAAACTACCTGGAGAACCCGCTGCCTACCACTATACTGGTTTTCTGTTACAAATACGGCAAGTTTGATAAACGCAAGAAGACCTACAAAGCTATTGAGAAAAACGGGTTGGTGTTCGAGTCGGCGAGTTTATATGATAGCAAGATACCCGCCTGGATAGAAGGCTACGTAGCCGAAAAGCAATACAAGTTAAGCGGGCAGGCATCGGCTATGCTGGCCGAGTATTTGGGTAACGACCTATCCAAAATTGCGAATGAACTGGATAAGCTAATGCTGAATATTAATAAAGGCGAAGAAATTACCTTGAAAAGTATCCAGGATAACATTGGCATTAGTAAGGAATATAACGTGTTTGAACTGCAAACCGCCCTGGCACGGCGCGATGCCTTTAAGGTGAACCAGATCATCAACTACTTCGAAGCCAACCCCAAATCGAACCCTATTGTGCTGGTGCTGGGTAACCTAAGCAGCTATTTCACCAAAGTGCTTACCTATCATTACCTGAAAGATAAATCGCAGGCCGCCCGCGAACTGGGTGTGAACCCTTATTTTATTAAAGATTACGAGCAGACCGCCCGCACCTTCAACTACGCCAAAACCATGGATATCATCAGCGCCCTGCGCGAGTACGACCTGAAAAGCAAAGGCGTTGATTCCACAGCACCCCACGGCGAGTTGATGAAGGAACTGATGTTCAGGATACTGCATTGAGCCTTTGGCTCGATGTGCAAATGTGTGGATATGCAAATGTGCAGATGAATAATTATTTAATGGTTTGATTCATTACATTCTCTCCATTTGCATATCTGCACATTTACGCATCTGCACATTCATTCCCATTCCTCCATTTGCATATCCGCACATTTACACATCTGCACATCGCAATGTTAATCATTGTTAAATCCCACCCTACTAATCCCGCAATAGGTTATCTTAGTCATAACTTATGAAACTGACCTTTGCACTTGCTTTCACACTGTTAAGTGGCAGCCTTTATGCCCAGCGTTTAACGGGTATACTGATGGGCGAGATCACCCGGATGCCGCTGGCCCACGCCACTATATCAGCCGGCAGCGCTACGACGCTAAGCAACGCCTATGGGATTTTCACAATCAATGCCAAACCTGCCGACAGTATCCGCATCAATTGCGCAGGGTATTCCTATTATGCTTTTAAACCATCGAAGATAAATACCCGGGATACCATAGTTATTTATCTAAAACCAACAGCCTACAAACTGGCCGAAGTAAAAATAAAAGCCAATCGCGATTTTAAAGCCGAATCGTTGCGGATGCGTAAAGATTTTGCCAGCGTATATGCCTACAAAGCACCAAAGCTAACTGATGCTGTAGAGAGGATAAACCCCTATCTTGATATTCCCTACGATTATATTAACGCCCGTAACAGCACCGTTTCTATTGTGAGTGTTAATATGCTGCAGTTGATCAGCTTTTTCAATAAAAAGAAAGACCAGACCAGTAAATTACAAAAAACCTTACTGAAACAGGAAAGCGAAAACTACATGGCCAGTGTTTTCTCTAAAGAGAAAGTACAGGAAGCCACCGGCTTAAAAGGCGATTCGCTGCAAAGGTTTATGGATCGTTACCGTCCCGGCATGGCCCAGCTTAGAAAAATGTCGGATTATGAATTGATGGCCTATATCAGGAAATTCTATGGGGAGTATAAAAGTCCGGCTAAGCGTTAAAAGTTATCATAGCGATCCGTTAGCAGACGGAGTGGCAATCTCATAGCACGCAAATCAAACTACGAGATTGCCACGTCGCTCCGCTCCTCGCAATGACAAGTTTTTTTATTAACGAATTATCGTCACACTACCCGATTTCATGACCACCTTTTTCCGATAGATATCGTAGGCGCTGAAAAGCCAATAATATGTACCTGCGGGTTCAAGTTTGCCGTCAATGGTACCGTTCCAGCGGTTATATAGTTGTTTGGTCTCAAATATCTCTTTACCGTAGCGGTTAAATATTTTAATATAATTCAGGGTGATCACCCCCTCGGTCGATGGTCTAAACTCATCGTTTATACCATCGCCATTGGGTGTGAAAGTATTGGCTACAACCAAGTTAGCTTCAGGCGGGGCATTTATCAGCACATGCACCGGGTTAATTACCACACACCCTGGTGCATTAGTGGCTTTAATATAGTAAGTGCCGCTTTCGCTGACGGCCTGGTAGTTATCCAGGGCCTTAGTGGCGGCGGCGTCCTTCCAGTAGGTAAAATCAGCATACATTAGCGGGGTATGTGTATCGGCCAGGTTAATGGTTGCCGGATAGACTACCGGAGTTGGGTCAGTAACGGTAAATAAAGGCAAATCAACCACCGTTGCTTTAATTAAGGGCCTGTTAACACTTTCGCAGCCATATTCGTTAATGGCTTTGTAATAATAATTGCCACTTACCGTAATATTAGCCGGATCGGTTACCGGAACGGTACCGCCCGCATCCATGTAAAATTTGTAGGTAATACTGCTATTGTCGCCGGCAGCAACTATCGCTTTATTTAGATTAAGCGGCGGGCAACTTTTGTAATTTATAGGTGTGTTTGATAATACAGGCAATGGGCTAACCACCAGATCAAGCGATTTTATGGTAACACACGGCACTCCAAAACTTACTACTTTAACATAATAAGTACCGGTTTTATTAATAGCCTGGGCTTGCGCAGTGGTTAGCTGCGTCTTTAATAAATCATCACTATAATAAGAAAACGTGACACCGGCTTCGTTAGTAGTAACCAGTTTGGTAAGATCTATCGTAGCGGGGAAACACACGGGTTCGTGCGGGGTTACCGTAACTACCGCCCCATCGTAAAGGTCTAAATGTATTTTGGCAATATCTGTACAGCCAAAAGCGTTGGTACCACGAATGTAATAATCTCCCGTTTGTACAACACGTTTGGGGTCTGATATAAAATTTTGCCCGTCGGGGTCGGTATAGTATTCAAACTTCATTCCAGGTGTACTGCCTGCCGTTATTGATGCCTGGGTTAGATCTATACCATCGGCTTTGCAACCTGCCGTATCGGGCACTACTTGTAAAACAAAGTTTTCGTTATTTTTTTGAATGGTTGTGGTAAACGCATTCTCGCAGCCCAAACCGGTATAAGGTACAATGTGCAGATTATATTGGGTACCATCGGGCGGTATTGGTTGCGAAAGCTTTAATGTGGGTGCCTGGCTAACTGTTGCACCGCTGGCGTCCGTCCAGGTATAAGTTTCAAAACCTGCCGGGGCTGTTAAAGTAACTGTACTTTGACCGGCACAATATTGGTTACCGGTAATAGGCGATTCGCAATTTGATTCATTAAAATCAATATAAGCATAACCAAAATGGCCTCCTTTAGAACAATCCCTGGTGATAAATTCTAATTGAAAATGTTTGCCTTTTTTACCGTAAATTTTAATGGTAATGGGCGACCACGGCTTATAATAAACTGTTTTGTCGATAGCTGAATTTTTAAAACCCTGTAAACCTGCTGAAGCTGTAAATGAAAATGATCCGCATTGTCCGCCATCTTCACCTGGATTATCAAGGTTATGGACATTGGCAATAAATTGCGGTTGTTGGTATTGATTATGATCGGGCGGGTTTTGAAATACCACGGCATAATAATATATCAGGGTATAGTCATCGCTTGGCACTGTAAAATCATAGGTCATTTTTTCGGCAAACGCGTGCATTCCCTGCCCATAACTCGAACTATGATCCACATTTCCTAATTGAACAGAATATTGACTGCTATTGGGCGCGTTGATAGGGAAATTTCCGTACGGGTCTGATATCTGCGGCGAAGAATTTTTAATAATTTGGTGCCTTCCCGGCACAGGTGAAACAGGCGCCGACCAATCTATCGGTGTACTGCCGGTTTGATCAGGAAAAGTGCCGGTATAACATACCCAGTTTTTTAGCGTGCCTAATTCAAACCCAATATTTTCAGGGCACTGGGCAAAAGCAAAATGCGCAGCCAGTAATAATACAAGAAATATAAAAGGCCTTTTAAAACACATTGGTATCAATCGCACTGATGGTCATCACATCAAATGTAACTAATTATTAGTGTAGGTGTTAGCGCATTACAAAATTTCATAGACAAAATCAATGCAGTTTGTCTGCCACCTTCCGTTCTATCCTTTGGTCGGGGATAAACCATATAACAGCCACTACCCAGTACAAACCCAAACTTATCCATGGGGAATATAGCGATACCATAATGGCGGTAGCATAAATAACAATAGATAACTTACCCTTCCAGTCCTTACCCATAGCCAGCGCCAGGGCCGAATCGGGGCCGGCCTGTTTCACCAGCAAGTTGGCCAATATGGTATATGCTATTGCGTTCATAATTAACACGCACCCATAGGCAAAAATAGGCCACATGCTGAAATGGCTCTCGCCCATCCAACCGGTAACAAATGGCACCAGCGACAGCCAAAACAGTAAATTAAGATTAGCCCAAAGTACCTTGCCGTTAATGGTATTAACAGCATATATCATATGGTGGTGATTGTTCCAATATATCCCTACGTAAATAAAACTAAGCACATAGCTTAAAAAAACAGGCACTAAGGGTAACAACGCCCTAATATCATTGCCTGAATGCATGTCATCACCGTGCGGCAGTTTAAATTCAAGCACCATAATGGTAATAATAATGGCTATCACCCCATCGCTGAAGGCTTCCAGGCGGTCTTTTTTCATACCGTTAAATATATGGGGAAAAGATGAAAGGTAAAAGGCAGGAGGATAAAGGTGAAATTACCTGTGCCCTAAAGCGCCCGCCAGTTTTTCTTTAGAAACATCCAGCAGGGATTGGATATCAGCACGGGAAGCATCGTTACCCAGCACTTTTTCCAGGTCGCCAATTGATGCCTTTAACGAATTAATACCGCGGCTCCTGTCGTTAGGTTTGTTACTTTGCAATTTAAAAATACCGTATTCGCGGTAAGCAATAGCGCGGTTTTGGTATATTTTATCTGAGGCTTCAATATCTATAGCTTTGGTAAAATCAACTATCGATCCCAACAGCCATTTTTCTTTATCGGCATTGCCGGTTTGCACATCTTTAGCCAGGCGGCATTGTGCAAGCGCCCGGTAATAATAGGCCATACAATCAGCCGGTTTTAAGCTAATTACTTTACTATAAGCTGCAATAGCTTTTTTGTAGCTCTCGTTATGAAAATAGGAATAACCCAGCATCCACAAAGCGTTTGAATTGGTTGAATCAACCACACAGGCTTTTTCCAGGTGTTTTGTAGCCGTTCTAAAATCGCCGTCCATTAAAGCCTGCCGGCCTAAATTAACGTACGCATTTTGTGCCAGTGCCGGACTGGCGGCTGTAAGGACAATATATGAAAGTATGACCGATAATCTCATTAACTGATAACTCGTTCTAACAAAATATTATAACAATAACTTATATTGTATCAATTTATTATATGGCAATATTGTTTTTGTTAAAAATATTTTTCACCAATATGGGGAAAAACATCCATGACTTTTTAACACACGCCTATATTTTGCTATTTTATTCTATCCGGCAAGTTTAAGCATTATAAATAACAACCAATCAACCATTTATAATTTTTAATATTAATAAATTAAGTATAAATCGTAAGTTGGCATACGGATTGAAACATACCGGTATACAGGCGGCCATGCTATGCTGGCTGTACTTTTAGTCAGCTTGTTATATTACAGGCTGACATTTTGACGTTTTTACTATAACAAAGAGGTACTTAATGAGCTTTGATCCATTCGACTTTAAATCTGCTTTACCAATCATAAACGAGGATTCTGAATTTTTTCCGTTGATGTCGTCGGAGGACGAAGAGGAAATGAATAACGAGGAGATGCCCTCTGTGCTGCCGATACTTCCGTTACGCAATACTGTTTTGTTCCCGGGCGTGGTTATGCCTATTACTGTTGGGCGCGATAAATCTATCCGCCTGATACGAGAGGCTAATAAAAAAGACCGGATGATTGGGGTGGTAGCCCAGCAGGATGTGAATATTGAAGACCCTGTTTTTAACCAGCTTAACCGCATTGGTACCACCGCCCTTATTATTAAAATGCTAAAAATGCCCGATGGTAACACCACGGTGATACTGCAAGGCAAAAAACGTTTTATATTACAGGAAGAGGTACAAAGCGAGCCTTACATAAAAGCCACCATCGAGCCTTTTAAGGAGATAAAACCAACTGAAAATAAAGAGTTTAAGGCACTGGTATCGTCTATAAAAGATATGGCGATGAATATTATCCAGCTATCGCCCAATATCCCGAGCGAGGCCGGTATTGCTATCCGCAATATTGAAAGCACTTCGTTTTTGATCAATTTCATCTCGTCGAATATGAATGCCGAGATGTCGGCCAAGCAGAAGATGCTGGAAACCGCCGATCTGCGCGAACGGGCCAAAATGGTTTTAGAGCACCTGACCACCGAGATACAGATGCTGGAACTGAAAAACCAGATACAAAGCCGCGTACGCACCGACCTGGATAAACAGCAGCGCGATTATTTCCTGAACCAACAGCTAAAAACCATACAGGAAGAACTGGGTGGCAACAGCCCCGACCTGGAAATAGAGAACCTGCGCGACAGGGCAGTTAAAAAGAAATGGGCTAAAGAAGTAAAAGACCATTTTGATAAAGAACTGGAAAAAATGGCCCGCATGAACCCGGCTGCTGCCGATTATTCGGTACAGATAAACTACCTGGAACTGCTGCTTGATTTGCCATGGAACGAGTTCACCAAAGACAATTTTGACCTAAAACGGGCACAAAAAATATTAGATAAAGACCACTTTGGTTTAGATAAGGTTAAACAGCGTATTATTGAATACCTGGCCGTGCTTAAACTGAAACACAACATGAAGGCGCCTATCCTTTGTTTGGTGGGCCCTCCGGGTGTGGGTAAAACATCGCTGGGAAAATCGATAGCCAAAGCGCTTAACCGCAAATATGTGCGTATGGCGCTGGGCGGTATCCGCGATGAGGCCGAGATACGTGGTCACCGTAAAACTTATATCGGCGCTATGCCGGGCCGTATTATTCAGTCTATTAAAAAAGCTGGTGCGGCTAACCCAGTGTTTATTTTAGATGAGATTGATAAAGTAGGCAACGATTTCCGTGGCGACCCATCATCGGCGTTGTTAGAGGTGCTTGACCCTGAACAGAACAGTACTTTTTACGACCATTATGTAGAGATGGATTTTGACCTGAGCAACGTGATGTTCATCGCTACAGCAAACTCGTTAAGCACTATTCAGCCGGCTTTGATAGACCGTATGGAGATCATTGAGGTGAATGGTTATACCATTGAAGAAAAAATTGAAATAGCCAAACAACACTTAGTTCCTAAACAGCGCGAAGCCCACGGCGTAAAAACCAAAGATGTATCGCTGAAGAACGATGTGATTGAAAAGGTGATAGAAGATTATACCCGCGAATCGGGTGTGCGGAATTTGGATAAGCAAATAGGTTCGGTTATACGTGGCGTGGCAAAAAACATTGCCATGAAAGAAGAATACAACCCTGCCGTCAGCAAAACCGATATTGAGAAAATATTAGGCGCCCCTGTTTATGATAAGGATCTGTACGAAGGCAATGACGTTGCCGGGGTAGTAACCGGCCTGGCCTGGACATCGGTAGGCGGCGATATTTTGTTTATCGAATCAAGCTTAAGTCCGGGTAAAGGGCGCTTAACCCTTACCGGTAACCTGGGCGATGTAATGAAAGAGTCCGCTACTATAGCGCTGGCTTATCTGCGCGCGCATGCGGGTTATTTCAATATCGACCCAAAACTGTTTGACCAGTGGGATGTGCATATCCACGTACCTGCAGGTGCCACACCAAAAGACGGGCCATCGGCAGGTATTACCATGCTTACTGCGTTAACATCCGCGTTTACCCAACGTAAACTAAGGCCGCATTTGGCTATGACAGGGGAAATAACCCTGCGTGGCCGCGTATTGCCGGTTGGTGGTATTAAAGAAAAGATACTGGCTGCCAAACGTGCTAATATTAAGGACATTATCCTTTGTAAATCCAACCAAAAGGATATTTTGGATATTAAGGAAGATTACATTAAAGACCTTAAATTCCATTACGTAAAAGAGATGCGCGAGGTGATAGACCTGGCCTTACTTGATGAATTGGTGGCTGATGCCCTTGATTTGACTGTTAAAGAAGACGTGAAAGCAGAAGTTTAAATACTTTCATTTTTATTTCATGTGAACAACTATCTTCGTGATATCAACCCTATCGTATCATGATTAAAAATTGTTCCCTATTATCAGCTATTATTTTACTGGTGGTTTGTTTTGCTGTAAAGTCATTTGCACAAAGTAATCCGGATACAATAACTCGGCAACGGCCTGAAAATATTTTTATTGAAGCAGGCAGCGCCGGTATTTTAATTTCGGCCAACTACGATACCCGTTTCACCAAAAAACGAAATGGTCTGGGCGGACGTATCGGTTTTGCATATTGGGGCGATCAGGGTGACCGCATTTCACTGATACCTATACAGATAAATTATTTATTTGGTCAAAACAGCAACTTCTTTGAAATGGGTGCCGGTATAACATTTGGCTCTATTGGAAGTGGTAATATCTTTTTGGATAGCGATAATGGCAATACATATGGCACAATAACGACATTTACCTTTGGTTTTCGCCATCAACCTATACATCGCGGCCTTTATTATAAATTTAGTTTCGATCCGATTTTCGATACCACCAACTTTCAAAACTTCTATCCATTTTTTGGTATCGGCATAGGTTATACCATTAAATAAATGAGAATTAAACACACACATTAAGCCCCATATACCGGGGGCTTTTTCTATTTTTGAACCTGCTAATCATACCCCAAAATGAAAAAATTCCTTCTGCTGATCGTTATCCTGGTAAGTTCCTGCATCACTTTCGCGCAATCGCATAAAAACGAAATGGGCTTCCAAACTGATAACGATTCGTTCCTTGGCCAGGGTTCCGATCGCTATTATACCAACGGTATTTTTATTTATTACCGCCACGCTCTAAAGATTAATGAAGGCAACAGTAAACTAAAAAACAAAGTGCTGGGCTTTGAAGCCGGTCAAAAAATATTCAATCCCCAAAGCGGCGGTATCCCATCGGTTGATTACCTCGACCGCCCGTTTGCGGGGTACCTATATATCGGTTCTACATTAAATTTCCTGTACAGCAACGAAAGTAACCTGAAGTTTGGAGCGCAAATAGGCGTAGTTGGCCCCGGTGCTGGCGGCAAAGAGATTCAGGAAGACATCCACAAATGGTTTGGCTTTTACCCGCCTACAGGGTGGCAGTACCAGGTGCATGATGGCGCCGAACTTAACTTATCTGCCGAATACAATAAACTGCTTACCCGCGGCCAAAGCATTGACCTGTCTTTTAACGGTTATGGCAACCTTGGTAATGGCTTCACCGGGGCCGGGGCCGGCTTAACGTTGAGGGCCGGTAACTTTAACCAGTTATTTAATTCGGTAAGCACGCAAAGTACGGCAAGCAGGCTGGATAGCAAATCGCTGATACACCAGCACGAGTTTTTTGCCTATTACAAACCGGCCTTAAACTATGTAGCGTACGATGCCACCATCCAGGGCAGCCTGTTTAACGCGCATAACAACCCGCAGGAGGTAACCTTAGACCGCGAACCTATCATCTTCAGCAATCAAATAGGCGGAGTCTATACGGCCAACCATTGGGTATTTGATGTATCGGTGATATTCCACAGTAAAGATGTGAAGCAAATGGTGCAATCGCATCAGTGGGGATCGGTAACGGCGTTGTACAGGTTTAATTAAGAGCCTCACCTAAATCCTCTCCAAAGGAGAGGACTTTAAGAAAAACACTCCCTCTCCTTTGGAGAGGGCCGGGGTGAGGCTCCTATTCTCCAAAATCCTTCCTTCTCGATTCCTTCTTTGCCGAATGCATTTTCTTCGCGTCAAGGCGTGCGGCTTTTTTGGCTTTAGATATTTTTATTTTTTTCCGCACTTTCGGGACTATTAAAGCATTACCAAGTATCTGCACTAACCTTTCTAACGCGATCTCTTTATTAAGCAACTGACTGCGTTCTTCATCACATACAATTTGCAGCAGGCCATCCTTATTAAAACGCGAATGCAGTTTACTGATAAGCAAAGCCTTCTCTTCGTCTGTAAACAATAACGATGTTTCTATCGGGAACAACAACTCTACCTTAGTAGAGACTTTGTTTACGTTTTGTCCGCCCTTGCCTCCGCTGCGCGATGTTTTATAGCTCACTTCCTTTTGCAGGTCGGCCTTATTTAAATTCATGTCTCAAATTTAGTGATAATTTAAGTTGGGCTAAAGCCCCGGTCTATAACATATCTATCCGTCGGCTAAAGCCGACGGCAATAAAGATAGATTCATTGCCGTCCCATTTATGGGACGGGGTTAATAGAAGAAGATGAGTGGCTTTAGCCAAATACTGCTAACTCAAAACTTAAAACTGTAAACTGAAATCCGTAACTTCGTACCCCGATGAGCAATAACATTGTGGTGGCTATAGATGGCTACTCGTCATGCGGAAAAAGTACCTTAGCCAAAGCACTGGCCAAAAAACTCCATTTTATTTATGTTGATAGCGGGGCCATGTACCGGGCAGTTACGTTGTATTTTTTACGCAACCATATCGACCTGCACAACCACGATCAAATTGCTGAAGCGTTAAAGAACATCCATCTTAACTTCCACTCGCGCGATTACCAAACGCATATTACCCTGAACGACGAGGAAGTATCCGACGAGATCCGCTTGATGCCGGTATCTGAAAACGTAAGCGCGGTTTCGGCTATTAAAGAAGTACGTGTGGAGATGGTGAAGCAGCAGCAGCGCATGGGACAATCAAAAAATGTGGTAATGGATGGCCGTGATATTGGTACCGTGGTATTTCCGCACGCACAGGTAAAGCTGTTTATGACCGCCGACCCGAAGATCCGCGCTGAGCGCCGATTTAAAGAACTGGCCCCTAAAAATCCGGACATCACCTTAGAAGAAGTGTTTGAAAACCTGGCCCACCGCGATTACCAGGACACTACCCGCGAGGAAAGCCCCCTAACCCGCGCTGAGGACGCCATTATTTTAGACAATACTGACCTGACACCTGATGAGCAGTTGCAGTTTGCACTGGATAAGATTGAGCCGTTTTTAAAGTAGAATTAATAGCGATAATGAGCAATAGTGGTAATTTAACCACAGAGAGCACAAAGGTTTCACAAAGATCACAAAGAAATTAGAACTTACTTTAGTCTGCGAGAGTTAATTAAGGCCACAAAGTCTTTGTGAACTCCGTGGTTTTTCTTTGTGAACTTTGTGGTTAAATCATCATTAACACTCGCCACAATTATTCACTCCACAAATTTTTCCGTCTTCACCCCAAATCTGTTCAGGAAATCAACTCCTTCATCACTTACTAAACCTTTGTATTCGGCATACGAATGACGATAGTAAACCTGTTTCACCCCTGCCGAGTAGATCAACCGCGCGCAAGCCAGGCATGGCGATAGTGTAGTGTAGAGCGTAGCGCCTTCTAACCGGGCGCCGTTTTTCACGGCATATAGTATGGCGTTCTCCTCGGCATGCAGGGCTAAGGAACAACTTCCTTTTGAATCTCGCGCGCAGCCCACGCCAGGCCATTCCTCGTCACAATTATGTGTACCCGATGGCGGGCCATTGTAGCCGATAGAGATAATACGCGTATCCTTAGCTAACACCGCCCCCACCTGCGCTTTCACACAGTGCGAACGCTGGGCCAGATCGGCCGCAAGGTTCATGAAGATATGTTCGAAAGATGGCTTTGCCATAGTTATCAGAGATTAGTTAATTAGAGATTAGGTTAAAAGACAAAGGTTAGAGATTTGCAGGAATTTTCCTAACCAATCTCTAACCTTTGCTTAACTGATTACTAAATCTTAGTGCCCGCCTTTAACCTCTACAGCATCAAAATCGATACCCTGGGCTTTAAGCGCACTTTTTGCTTTGATAGCGTAAAACGCCAGGTAAGCAAAGCAGGCTACACCTACCAGGTACGAGAATTGTATGCCCAGGAAATGGTCGGCTAAGAACCCTTGCAGCAAGCTGATAAAACCACCGCCCATAATCATCATGATCAGGAAACTGGAACCTTCGTTAGTATGACGGCCCAAACCGGTAACCGCAAGTGTATAAATACAAGGCCATAGGGTTGAGCAAAACAAGCCAACGCTAACAAAAGCGAATACACTTACCATACCGGTAGTGAACATGCCTATAAATAACGCTGCAATAGCGCACACTGAAAATATTAATAACTGACGGGCCGGGTTACCGCGACTTAACAGATCGGCTACAATAAGCACTGCTACTACCGCCGCATAAATATAAAACGGTGTAATATCGTGCTGGGCAATTTTGTTAACAGCCAGGAATACAGCGAACGCGATATATGGCATTAAAAACTTCAAAACTTTTTTAACTCCACCCGAAAGACTGAATGCGCCAATGGAGTTTGTCCACCTGCCTATCATTAAACTTGCCCAGTAAAGGGAAATGAACGGGGCTATATTAGCAGTAGGGATGTTTAATTTCTCTTTCATATAGGCCGGCAGGTTACTGGCGGTAGAAACTTCTACACCTACATAAACAAATATGGCTATCATACCTAACGATAATTGCAGGTATTTCAAGGCATTTTTCCTATCGACGCCTTTTACCGGAGCCGCGGTATCTGTTGGTGTGCTCACTACCTCTTCGGTAATATTCTCAATTTTATTTGGCACCGATGAGAATTTGAAAATAACGGCTACCACAATAAACAACGCGCCTAATATCAGGTAAGGGAATTTTACCGCGCTGATATCGGCCACCTGCGAATTAGCAGATACCGAACCAAAAATGGCCAAACTAACCAGCAACGGGCCAATAGTGGTACCAAAATTATTTACACCACCGGCCAGGCTTAAACGCTGCGCGCCGGTTTTAGGATCGCCCATAGCTACAGTTAAGGCATTGGCTGCTATTTGCTGTAACGAGAAACCTAAACCAACAATAAATAAGCCGGTGATCATGATATAGAATGAAGCGCTTTCTGCAGCCGGGTAAAATAATAATGTACCCAATGCCGAAATAACCAGACCTATAGCAATACCATTTTTATAACCAAAATGGTTTAATATATCACCGCCACGTGCTTTTGAAATAAAGAAATAAATAAGGGAACCCACAGTATAAGCAAAGTAAAACGCGAACGATATCATTTGCGATTGCCATTGCTCAAGATTTAGTTTTTCCTTGAAAACAGGGATTAAAATATCATTACTTGCGGCCACGAAGCCCCAAAAAAAGAAAACAGTAATTAATGTCAACAAGGCCGAACTATAGTTCTTGCTGTTAGTTTGCTCCATAAGGTTAAAATTTAAATTGGTGTTTAAAGGACACTAACATAAGGTAAATTTTAATTATTCAGCGCATTTTTTTAAATTAAATCAAGATGTAAGTTTCTTTGTTTAATAGATAAAGTTGCATATTCGCATACTTTAAACTGTTATATAATCCTGTTTAGTAAATGATAGAAGCCGTAATATCGGGTATAGGAATTGGATTAGTGCTTACGTTTTTAACCGGCCCGGTTTTCTTCTCTTTAATAAAAACAAGTATCGAGAAAGGCTTCCATGCAGGTGTGGCTTTGGCCTTGGGCGTGGTAACCAGCGATGTGGTATTTGTAGGCGCTATCCTGTTCGGTTCGCAGTTTTTTGATGTATCGCCGCAAACCAAAACCATTGCCGGTATTATAGGTAGCACTATCCTTTTCGCCATAGGCATTTATTACATATTCAAAAAGGCCGACGTTAATTACAAAACTGTAGCCCCTAAACGCATCCGCAAAGCCGGGTTCTTTTTAAAGGGCTTTGTAATGTGCATATTTAACCCAACCATCCTTTTTCATTGGATCACCGTTATTGGCACGGCCAGTACCATTTACCACCAGGGTATTCCCCACCGCGGGTTGAAACTGACTACCATGTTTGTTACCGTGCTAATTGTGCAGTTTGGCATGGATACCACCAAAGCTTTCTACGCAAATAAACTGCGCGACCGCATCTCCGAAAAACTGGTACACCGCCTGAATGAGGTTGCCGGTATAGCCCTTATCATAGCCTCCCTTATTTTAGTTGATAAACTGGTAACACACTACGTGTTCTCGCCTATGAGTTAGTGACTGTGGTAAAGATTAGTTATCACTCAAATACCTACCGCGTCATTGTGAGGTACGAAACAATCTCTACACGCAAAGGTCGATATGCAAATGCGTTCTACTTCGCTTTCAAAAAAATACCCTAAATTCATATTTCAATCCCGATCATTAAGAATCGCTCTCATGAAAAGCATTTACAAACACACCGATAACGCTGAAATAATTGCACGTATAGATCAGCTTACACCTGCTTCAAAAGCGCAATGGGGTAAAATGAACGTAGACCAAATGCTGGCACATTGCCAGGTGCCTATTAAAGTCGCGTTTGAAGATCTGCTATTAAAACGCGGGTTAGTAGGGTTTCTATTTGGCAAGATAGCCAAGAAAAAGCTATTAGGCCCCGAAGGTTTTAAACCAAACCTGCCAACATTTAAAGAAGCTAAAATAAAAGAAACCCGGGGATTTGACACCGAAAAAGAGCAATTGAAAATGGCGATAGCACGCTTCACCGCCGGACCTGATGCTGTCACCCAAAAACCACATCCCTTCTTCGGCCCATTAACTAAAGATGAATGGGACGGCTTGCAATACAAGCATATCGACCATCATTTAAGGCAGTTTGGGGTGTAAAGCCAAAGCAACACTTAGCCACTATGTCATTGCGAGGTACGAAGCAATCGCACACCCAAAGAGTAGTCTTGCATAGTTCGCGATTGCCACGTCGCTCCGCTCCTCGCAATGACAAAACTTAAAGATTTTTTTCAAAAATCCCGGTGATATATTCCTAAATTACCGCACTTAGTATTAAATGCACTATCAAAATGGCAAATGATACCAAACAAACAACAAGTACCGGGCAGCTTTTTATAAAGCTGTACAAATCGGCATTTCCGTCGGTAGCGCAGTATGTGAGCCGCCGGGGCGGGTCGTTCGACGAGGCGAAGGATATTTTCCAGGACGCGCTGATCATTTATTATGAAAAACAGGTAAGTAATGCTCAGCTTCCGGTTAACGAGAAAGCCTATCTAATAGGCATTGCCAAACACCTTTGGATTAAAAGTTACCAGGTCAACAACCGTTATGTCCCGCTTGACGAAGCATGTAATATAGATATAGCGCTACCCGAAGAACAGCAGCCCATTACCAATAAAATATTGCAGTACCTGGAAAGCACCGGCCAAAAATGTATGGACCTGCTAAAAAGTTTTTATTACGATAAACATTCCATGACGGAGATTGCTCAAACATTCGGCTTCTCGGGCGAGCGGTCGGCCACCGTACAAAAGTTTAAATGCCTGGAAAAAGTGCGTGAAACCGTTAAAAGTAAATCCCTAACTTATGAAGACTTTGTTGAATAAGCTGCAGCAAATAGAAGGGTTTATCTTACGCACCGGCGATACCGGTGATAACCTGGTATTTGAAGCGCACCTGCTGATTGATGATAACCTGCCACACGAAGTCAGCTTGCAAAAGGATGCCTACGCTATTATTAATCAATACGGTCGCCGTAAACTGAAAGCCGAAATAGAAACGGTGCACCAGCAATTATTTACCCAAACCAAACACCGGCGTTTCAGGCAAAAAATAATGACGCTGTTTAAATAGATCACTTAGCGGGAAACCGCTCTAACCAACTAATTTTTATGAATATCGACACTAACGAATTCCGCAAATATGCGGTGGGGCATTGCTATGCCAAAACTTTCGCGGTTGACCGCTACATTGCGCAAACCGAACGGGCAGCCATCAATATGAGTATGACGCCCTACATTACCGAAGAGCGCGAACTTAGGGTATCGCAAATGGATGTATTCTCGCGCCTGATGATCGACCGCATCATCTTTATGGGAACCGCCGTAGAAGAGAATATGGCCAATATTATCCAGGCGCAGCTGCTGTTCCTGCAATCGGTAGATAGTAAAAAGGATATCCAGATGTATGTAAACTCGCCCGGTGGCTCGGTTTATGCCGGCCTGGGTATTTATGATACCATGCACATCATTGGGCCCGATGTGGCCACTATTTGTACCGGGGTGGCACTATCTATGGGCGCTATACTATTATGCGGCGGCGCGGCCGGAAAGCGTTCAGCACTGAAACATTCGCGGATAATGCTGCACCAGCCATCAGGTGGGGCACAAGGCCCGGCCGCGGATATTGAAATTACCGCCCGGCAGATCCTCAAAATTCAAAAAGAACTATACACCATTGTATCCGAACATAGTGGTCGCAGTTACGAGGAAGTGCACCAGGCATCGGACAGGGATTACTGGATGACTGCACAGGAAGCGTTGGAGTTTGGGATTATTGATGAAATATTGGTGCGCCCACAGGGCGCAAGTTAAAAGCAATAAGGCATCCCTACCTCGTCATGGCGAGCGATAACGTGGCCATCCCCGACTTACAGAGCTACTCTGCCTGCCGGGGATTGCCAGGTCGCTCCGCTCCTCACAATGGCAAAACTTGAAGTTGATTTTTTTCAAAAATCCCGGTGGTAAAATGCCCTACCCTTATTTTCGCCACTTTAAACCCGGCCAATGGGGCCAGCTAAACTGGAAACATCTTGACCATCATTTAAGGAAATTTGGGGTTTAGTTATCTCCAGATCCTGAACAGAACAACGATATAAAATCCTACAAAACCGGCTACATATAAAGATAGTTCGAAGGCATTTTCAGGAAACGTTGGCGACTGAAACACGAAGGCACACGCCAATAAAATTAATAAAGCCGCGATCCCTATTGACAAGATATTTTTCTGTTGCCGGTTAAGTGGCGTTTTAGTTGTAATATTTATTACTTGCTGTTCCGGTTCCACGGTAAAATCCAGGCATCCTTTTAAAACATTTAAGGTGTACAATCGGGGCGATACTTCGGCATTTTCTATCCGCTGAATGGAACGCAGGCTGATGCCTGTCAACTCAGCCAATTCCTGTTGGGTATAGTTTTTCATCATCCGGTTTTTTTTTACCAGCCGGGCTATCTCCGTAACATTTTTTTGATCCATTATCCTAGTTTAATAGCGACACCGTACGTCATTTATACGCCATTCAACAATGTCACACAAGATTTAGATTTGCGTACATTACATTTGTTACATGGCAAACACGATCCAAAAATATGCAAATAGTAAACCAGGCGCTTTTGTTAAAAGCATTTTATTTATTATAATTTTTCTTTGCTTGATCTTTTCAAGCGGCCCCATTGGTGCTGCTTTTGGGCACCCTTATGACAGGCTTGTTTATGGTTTGTGCGGTATTGGCATTGGTTATTTTTTAATCTGGCTAGCGTTACGGGTAGACAAACAACCATTTTCCTCCATCGGGATGAAGTGCGGAAAACAAACATTGCCAAGGTTCTTCCTGGGTATGCTAATCGGCTTAATATTCTTCATACCGATAATGGCAATCCTTTTAAGTTTTAGTCCGCTTAGGTTAACCTATAACCCGTCATTTTTCACGTTAGCTAATTTTGCTGTCTATCTCCCAATATTTCCATTGGCATTTGCGGAAGAGTTGTGTTTTCGATCCTATCCGCAAGTTAAACTTAACAACGAGTTTGGTATCTGGACAAGCCAGTTTGTTGTAGCCATTTCATTTGGTGTGTATCATATGGTGGGGGGCTGGAGCGCTTATTCTGCCTTCACCGGGCCATTTGTGTGGGCATTTATATTTGGGTTGGCTGCATTAAAGTATGGCAGTATAGCTGTACCTACAGGTATCCATTTCTCTTTAAATTTTTTGCAGAGTATAATGGGAACTAAAGGCAATTATAGCGCACTATGGAGATTAGATTATCTGCCAGGCGCCACTAAAGTAATGATGAGCCGGACTGAACATATAGGTTTGTTATTACAAATTTTTGTTTTTATAGTGGGGCTAATCGGTACTGCGCTTTATATTAAGCAACAAAAAAACAAACCTCATCCTTCAAAATAAAAATGTCGAATATCGAAGTGACTTACTTCAATATTCGACATTCATTATTCGATATTCGTTATTCTTTCAAGCTTACATATATGCCCTTTGGTTCTTCCCTTCCATCCAGTTAACATAGGCGCGGTTAACAATTTTGTTGCCGCCCGGGGTTGGGTAATCGCCGCTGAAATACCAGTCGCCCAGGTGATCGGGGCAGGCAATGTGCAGGTTTTCCAGTGTTTGATATAAAACCTTCACTTCGGCTTTGGTGCCTTTCGGCGTAATAATTTGTCCTATCCGGTCGGATATCTGCTGATCAGTAAATGGCTCGTAAATAGCTTTTACATAGTTCTGCACCTTCTCTTTCGGCAGGGCCAGGCTGTCTTTACATTTCTGGTAAACTTCAGTAAGGATGTTCTCTTTACCGGTATCTTTCAGCAGACTTACCGCAGCTTCAAAAGCCACAAACTCGCCCATCCGGCTCATATCAATACCATAGCAATCCGGGTAACGTATTTGTGGTGCCGATGATACGATAACGATCTTTTTAGGGCCTAACCTGTCCAGTATTTTTAATATACTTTGTTTCAGCGTGGTACCGCGAACGATCGAATCATCCAAGGCTACCAGCGTATCGGTACCGGCTTTAATTACGCCGTAAGTGGTATCATAAACGTGTGCTACCATCTCGCCGCGGTCGGCATCGTTGGTAATAAAAGTGCGCAGTTTCACATCCTTAATAGCCAGTTTTTCTACACGCGGGGCAAGGGCCAACACTTCGGTCAGTTCCTCGTCGGTAATTTTATCGGCACGGTTAAGCAGTTTATCGCGCTGGTATTTTTTAATGTATTTGTGAAAACCTTCTACCATGCCGTAGTAAGCAACCTCGGCGGTGTTAGGTATAAATGAAAGTACCGTATTTTTAATATCATGGTCAACCGCTTCCAGTATTTGCGGACAAAGCAAGCGGCCTAACTGTTTACGCTCGCGGTAAATAGAGGCGTCGCTACCGCGCGAAAAATAGATCCGCTCGAACGAGCATGATTTCTTTTCCAGCGGTTCACTAAACTGGTCTTCGGTTATTTTGCCGTTCTTTTTAACGATCAGGGCATGGCCGGGCTTAATCTCGCGAATATCCTCGATAGCTACATTAAAGGCAGTTTGTATAGCAGGGCGCTCGGAAGCAGCCACTACAATCTCATCATTATAATAATAAAACGCCGGACGGATGCCCACCGGGTCGCGCATGACAAAAGCATCACCGTGACCTAAAATTCCGGCAATAGTATAACCGCCATCCCAGCTTTTGGCCGATTTTTTTAGGATCTTGGCTACATCCAGGTCATTGGCAATCATGTTACTGATCTCCATGTTATCATCTACGCCCTCACGTTTGTACTGGTCAAACAAGCCCTGGTTCTCGGTATCCAAAAAGTGGCCTATTTTTTCAAGAACGGTAACGGTATCGGCTTTCTCTTTAGGGTGCTGGCCAAGGTCGTAAAGTTGTTGCAGCAGTTCATCAACATTCGTCATGTTAAAGTTGCCTGCAATAACCAGGTTACGGGTTTGCCAGTTGTTTTGGCGTAGGAAGGGGTGACAGCTTTCTATACTGTTTTTGCCATGTGTGCCATAGCGCAGGTGACCTAATAAAACCTCGCCGGTAAAGCTAACGTTCTCTTTCAGCCATTCGGCATCCTGCATTTTCTCAGGCGTTTCTTTTTGGATATCGGCAAATTTCTTCTGGATATACTCAAAAATATCGGCTACAGCGCTGGGCGCCATACTGCGGTGGCGGCTAATGTAGCGTTTGCCCGGCGCAATGTCCAGCTTAATGGTAGCTACCCCCGCGCCATCCTGCCCGCGGTTGTGCTGTTTCTCCATTAGCAGGTACAGTTTGTTGATGCCGTACAGTGCCGTTCCATATTTTTTTTGGTAGTAAGAAAGTGGCTTTAGCAGACGAATAAAAGCCACTCCGCATTCATGCTTAATCTGATCGCTCATGATTGGATTTGAGCACGCAAAGTTAAAATAATCGCGCTAATTATCAGCCTGTAATTGTCATTAAAAAGCATTAAATAAAGCCGCGGTGTGTAAAAAGTACAATACATGCTGGCAGCGCATAATATTGTGCTGTATTTGTTGAATGTCTGAACCTCGATTAAACAGATTATTAGGATTACAGGATTCTAAAATCGAGGTAATCTTGTTAATCTGTTTAATCCAGGTTCAGACATTTACAGCTTCTCGCCGTGCTGGGTAATATCCAAGCCTAAAGTTTCCTCTTCCTTGGTTACCCTTAGCGGCTGTATCATATCGGTAATTTTCAGCAGCAGCAGCGAGCCAAAGAAAGCGAATACAGAAACGCCTATTAATGCGCCCAACTGCACCAGGAATAAGTGAGTTTCGCCAAAGAAGAGACCATTGCCGGTTACATTGGCGGCGTTAATGTTTTTATGTGCAAATACGCCGGTTAACAGCATACCTACCATACCGCCAACCCCGTGGCAAGGGAATACATCGAGGGTATCGTCGATCGTGGTACGGGTGCGCCATTCAACCACCAGGTTACTTACAATGGCCGAAATGATACCGATAGCCAGCGAATGCGGCACGGATACAAACCCTGCGGCGGGGGTAATAGCCACCAAACCAACCACCGCGCCAATACAAGTACCCATAGCCGATGGCTTGCGACCGCGTACGGTATCGAAAAATATCCAGGTAACGCCTGCCGCCGCGCTTGCCGCCATGCTGGTTGCCAGTGCGGTTACCGCCAAGGTATTAGCCCCAAATGCCGAACCGGCGTTAAAGCCAAACCAGCCGAACCATAACAAACCAGTACCTATCATTACGTAGGTGATACGCGCCGGCGAGTGCGTATTCTCGTTCCGTTTTTTAAGGTATAAAGCCGAGGCCAGCGCCGCCCAGCCTGCCGACATGTGCACTACCGTTCCGCCGGCAAAATCCAGTACGCCAAGTTTGGCTAAAAAGCCATCGGGGTGCCAGGTACAATGTGCCAGCGGTGAGAAGATAAAGATGGAGAACAGGCACAGGAAGATTACGTATGATTTAAAGTTGATGCGCTCGGCAAACGCGCCGGTAATAAGCGCCGGGGTAATAATAGCAAACTTTAACTGGTACATAGCGAAAAGCAAAATGGGTATGGTGGGCGCCATCTTCCAGGTTTGGTCGCCCAGCATACCTTTTAGCATAAAAAAGGTTCTGGGGTCACCTATAAAGCCGCCAATGCTATCGCCAAAAGCCAAACTGAAGCCAAATACCACCCACATTACGGTTACAATTACCATACAGATAATGCTTTGCAGCATGGTTGATATCACGTTTTTCTTATTCACCATCCCGCCGTAAAAAAAGGCAAGTCCGGGGGTCATAATTAGTACCAGGGCGGTGGCGGTCAGCATCCAAGCTGTATCAGCCGCACTAATAGTTGATTTTGCCGAGTTATGGACATCAATACCCGGGAAAAAAAACGACAATAGCAGGATGATCAGTATCAAACCGATGGGAATAAAACGCTTCATTTGTATATAGGCTAAATAGGATTATTTTCGAACCGCCAAAATAGCAACATTTTTAAAACGAACAGGCATTGGGTAACATTTTTATAATTATTACAATAGATAATTAAAAAGATACCACTATTTTATCATTTAAAATATAAATAAGGCATTAAATTTTTTATTTGGCAAGAAATATAGCCTGAAACCTATCCAATAACATACAAATTTCCTAAAAATGCAAACAATGGCTACGTAAATTATTACCACGGTAATATTTACAACAACAGACGTAATTATAGTTCCGGGGAGCCAGGCTTTAAAAAAATCTTATAAGTATTTAGCCAAATAATCGGGAAAGACCCCGATAAACACCAGCAGGAAAGATATTACAACCGCCATAAACAAAAGGCTTTGGCTGGTTACCACATATTCGTGGTTATTATCGGTTTTACGAAGGAACAGGTAAAGCGGGATCTTGATGTAATAAAACAAAGCCACAACAGTAGTGAGCGCGCCGGTAGCCATTAGCAGCATATACAGCAAGTGATGGTCAACTTGATATCTGCTGTAAACCGACTGGAACACCAGCACCTTCCCAATAAAGCCCGCGGTTACGGGTAAACCAGTTAGCGAGATGAGGATAACTACAAAACAAACCGATGCCGTAGGTAACTTAAAACCAAGACCTTTATAATCGTCTACATTCTCGGCCCCGGTAATGTTGGTGAAGTACGATGCCAGCATCAGCGCGCCTATATTGGCTACGCTATACACGGTAAGGTAAAATAACAGTGCTTTCAGTCCGTCGCTGCTAAAGCATACGATGGCCATTAGCGCGAACCCTGTGTGACCGATACTGCTGTAGGCCAGCATACGCTTAATGTTTTTTTGCATTACCGCCGCGAAGTTACCGGCTATCATGGTGATCAACCCGATTACCGATACGAACAGCCTGAAATCGAAACTGGTCCAGGTACCTGATAAAACAAACGGCCTGATAAAGTTTACCAGCATAGCGAAGGCCGCAATTTTAGGTAGCGTTGAAAGATAAGCCGTAACCGGTGTAGCCGCGCCCTGGTAAACATCGGGTACCCAAAAATGCATAGGCACAAATGATAATTTAAAACCTAAGCCCGCAAAAAACAACACCAGCGCGAATGAAACACTAATGGGGTTCACTGCCGATAAATTGTGTACAAACTGCGCGGCAAACAGATCGGTAAAGCCGGTGAAGGCATACAGCAGCGAAATACCATACAACATTACCGCCGATGACGCCGCGCCAAACAGCACATACTTTAACCCTGCCCCGGCGCTTATTCCCTGCTCTGATTTATAGGCCACCATCAGGTACGATGCCAGCGATACAAACTCGATTGCCAGGTAAATGGACAACAGGTTGATAGACATCACCATCAGGTGTAAACCAAAAATAGAGGCAATGACGATGGCATACATATCGGACAAGCCTTTTTTGTGGGCCTTCAGTTGTCTGTCCCACGCAAAGTATAGCAACAGCAGTAGGCTGATAAAATCGATAATTAACTTAAATATTACCGCGGTATGGTGCAGCAGCAGCATGCCCCCAAACATGGGCCGCATTTCGTCCACCGGCAGCAGGTACTGAATGCCATCCTGCAATATCACACAAACCATCCCTACTACAGCAACCAGCCGGCATATAGCTGCCGCGCTACGAGTATAAACCAACCCGGTAACCAGCACCAGTAAAAACAACACGCACAAGTAAACCTCGGGCATAAAGTAATGTACGCTGGTAAGGGCGGTGTCTAACTGGTACGATATGTAGGGTAATAGGTCGTGCATTAGTGTACAATAAAATGTTTCGTCATGTCGGCCAACGCCAGTACCGAATCGTTGATCTTATCGAACACCAGTGATGGCATAATACCTAAGACCAAAGCAAGCACAGCTAAAGGCACCAGGGTAATGGTTTCGCGCCAGTTTAAATCGGTTAATGCCAAGTGCCAGGTTTCGCCGCCCTTCAGCAATTCTTTGCCGAAGAACATACGTTGCAATGTCCATAAAAAATACGCGGCGCTTAGCAATATCCCCAGCACCCCGCACACGGCCAGCCACTGCGGTAGTAGCCCGTTAAATGTAAACGACTTAAATGCGCCTGCCAGCGAGAACGCCTCGGCCACGAAAGCTGAGAAGCCCGGCAGGCCTAACGAAGCGAAAAACGCGATCATCACAAATACAGTATAGCGCGGCATCAGGCTGCTTAATCCACGGAAGTTATAAATATCCCGGTCGTGTACCCGGTTATAAATTACCCCTACCAGGAAGAACAGCATGGCCGATAAAAAGCCGTGACTTACCATCTGCATCATAGCGCCGCCAATACCTTCAGGGGTTTGCGAGGCAAGGCCCAGCAGTACAAAACCCATGTGCGAAACAGATGAATAAGCGATCATGCGTTTTAAATCGCGCTGTGCCAGGGCGTTCAGCGCGCCGTAAATAATAGAGATAATACCCAGCAGTCCCAGCCAAAACGCGCCGGTTGTTGCTACATCCGGGAAAATTCCGGTACAGATCCTGATGATACCATACCCCCCAATTTTTAGCAGGATACCCGCCAGGATAATAGACACTGGTGTCGGCGCTTCCACGTGGGCATCGGGCAGCCAGGTGTGTAGCGGCACTACCGGCACTTTAATAGCAAAAGCAATGAACAATATGATAAAGCCCAGCGTGCGGGCGTGCATACCAAATAAGGTGTACTGACTAACAGTATCGAAAATTGACCCGGGGATATAGTTTGCCGGGTTCATCATGGTCACCATATTGAAGGTGTGGTTGCCTGTTGCAGGGTCCTGCACCGAAAGGTACAGCCCTATCATTACCAGCAGCATAAACACCGAACCAAACAGCGTATACAGGAAGAATTTGATAGCCGCGTATTCGCGCCGCACGCCACCCCACATGCCTATCAGGAAGTATAGCGGCAGCAGCATCAGTTCATAAAACAGGTAGAACAGGAAGAAGTCAAGCGCACAGAACACGCCGATAACCGCCATATCCAATATCAGGAACAAGATGAAAAACCCCTTCAAATTGCTTTTGATCTCCCAGGCCGATAGCGCCGCGATAACCAGCACCAGCGATGTCATTACCACCATGGCTAAGGAAATGCCATCAATCCCTACAAAATAATCTATCTGTAGTTTTGATTGACCAAGGTTCAGGTTTATCCAGGGTAGCTTTTGTACCAGCTGGTACTGCCCCTCGTGATTGATGCCGCCAAAATCGGCACCGGTTTTAAAGTGACAATAGATCCAAACGGCCAAACCCAGCTGTATAAGCGTAGCCGCCAGCGTCAAGAATTTAAAACTGCCCCGCCAGGCCGATGGCATTACCCATATCAGCAAAGCAAACAACACAGGGATAAATATCAGTATGGTTAATATATTCATCAGGTTCAGATCAGTATTTTAAATATAAATAATGCCAATATCACCGCCAGCATACTAAACAAATAGTATTGCACTTTCCCGGTTTGAAAGCCGCGCACAAAATTGCTGATAGCCACTACCGTTGCCGCTATACCATGCAAAAAGCCGTCGACAATATATTTGTCCAGCCACTTGGTTAAAGCTGCAAGTGCCAGTGTGATTTTCTCCAGCAAATGTATAAATCCGTCAATAACATTGCTATCAAACCAAAACAAGCCGTTGCTTAAAGTCAATACGCCTTTCACAATTGCGCCATTGTAGAATTTATCGATATACCACTCGTTGTACGATAGTTTGAACAGAAAGGTATGCTGCGGGAATAGCGCCCGTTTTTGTGTTACGTAAATGCTGTAAGCCCAGTAAATAGTGAATATACTAACTAAAGTTACCCCTACCGGGATGATGGTATGATAAGGATTAATACGCCCTAAATGATCGGTCACCACCAATCCTTTCAGCACCCAGGCCTGTTCATAAAAAAACGGGTTGAACGAGAATACCGGGAACAAGCAGCACAGGGCCAAAAACACCAACGGCACTTTATACGCCCAGCCGCCATCGGTAAAGTGTGCTTTAATATGCGTGTTGATACGCTCCTGCTCAAACTCACCAAAGAAAACACGGAATATCAACCGGGCAACATAAAAGGCGGTCAGCACGCCGCTTAACAGTGCCATTATCGGTACAATACTATAAAACCAGCTTTTATCGCCGGCCCATTCAAAGGCTTGCACCAGGATACCATCTTTAGATAAATAACCCGTAGTAAAAGGGATACCTACCAGGGCCAGCGCGGCCACTACACAAACTATAAAAGTTAACGGCAGTTTTTTGCGCAAGCCGCCCATGTAAAGGATATTTTGCGGGTCGATATCCAGTTGATATTCATCTTTCAGGTGCTGCATTTCGTGGATGATGATCCCTGCCGATAAGAACAGCAAGCATTTAAAAAACGCGTGCGTTACCAAATGGAACAGCCCCGAACCATACGCGCCGATGCCCATAGCCATTACCATGAACCCTAATTGCGATATGGTGGAATAGGCCAGGATGCGTTTTAAATCGTTTTGCGTTAGCGCGATGGTAGCCGCCATAAAGGCCGTAAAACAACCGATGATGGCCAGCGCGGTTAGTTCGCCGGTATTAAAGAATGGATAGAACCTGCCCAGTAAAAACACCCCTGCCGCCACCATAGTAGCCGCATGTATCAATGCCGAAACTGAAGTTGGCCCCTCCATGGCGTCGGGCAACCAGGTATGCAGGGGAAACTGTGCCGATTTTGCGGCTACGGCTAAAATGACACCTCCACAGGCTATGTATTGCCATAACACCGGCATACTACTTAACTGACTAACCCACAAACCATTTTTAACCACCGCCTGAACTACCATAGCGTTGTTGCCAAATAGCTGGTCTAAATCGAACGTGTGGAATTGGGCGAACAAGATCATAATAGCGGCCAGCAAACCGATATCGCCTATCCGGTTCATAATAAAGGCTTTTTTATTAGCCTGAACGGCCCTATCGCGGGTGTTCCAGAAACCGATGAGCAAATAAGACGAGAAGCCCACCAGCTCCCAAAAAGCATATACCAGTACCAAATTATCAACCACTACCAATGCCAGCATGCTAAAGCAAAAGAAACTGAGATAAGTAAAATAGCGCCCGAAATAAGCGTCGCCTTTCATATAAGCTGTGCCGTAAATGTGGACAGGTAAGGCGATTACCGATACCAGCAATAACAACAATACCGATAGGTTATTCAGCAGCAACCCGGCTGATACCCGGGTAGTCCCAATAGTAAACCACAAATATTGCTG
>Ga0075366_10000174_pt1 | contig 27797 bp, 22 predicted proteins | sample EndMethybrTD3031_FD_72351 | JGI IMG/M metagenome (GOLD analysis project Ga0075366, IMG submission 72351) | Populus endosphere microbial communities from Tennessee, USA - Endosphere MetaG P. TD hybrid TD303-1 | ecosystem: Host-associated > Plants > Roots > Endosphere | place: USA: Tennessee...
GGATAAGGGGTATTCTATTTTGAAAAGTTACAAGGTTAATTATGTACTTGATGATGCTACAGTTGCAAAATACAAAGGCTTCGGCCTCGATTTGAATGCAAGCAATGGCAATACAGATCATGTGCTGCCCGTACCGGCTACCTATGTTATTAACCAGTCAGGAAAAATCGCTTTTGTACATTTTAATAAAGACTATACCAAACGAGCTTCTGTGAGTGATATAATGCGGGTGTTGTAATGGCAGCGCGTTTATAAAACGGGGCCTTGTTTAATTTTTTTGAACAAGGCTTCCTATATTTACCCTACCATGAAAAAACTTCTAACGCTCATTTTGCTATATAGCACAGTCACCTTTGCCCAGGAAAAACTTAACCCAACGCATAAGTTCAGTATTACAGGGCTGGTTGTAAAGGAATCGGTTATTACAATTGATTCGATTATGCAGTACAAAGTGCAGGAAATTGGCGAAATGAACGTGACCAACCATTTGGGTGAGTTTAAACATAAAGACGACCAACTGAAGGGCGTTTTGTTGAAAGATGTTTTAAGCCATACCGCATACAAAACCAGCAGCCCCAAACTGTTAAGCACTTTTTATTTTGTTTGCCAGGGTAACGATGGATACAAGGTGGTTTACTCCTGGAACGAACTATACAATACAGAGGTGGGCAACCATGTTTTGATACTGACGGAAAAGAATGGCATAAAAGCAGATAAGATGCCCGAAAGCCTGCAAATGACTTCGGCTGCCGACTTTAAAACAGGCCGGAGGTATTTGCATAACCTGGATAAGATCATTGTAAAACAAGCAGAATAATGCGCATGTTCGGCCGGATTAACCATACCAACTATCATCAAATTTGCGATGAACTTGCTTCAGCCGATCCAGATCTGGCTGCTATCGTCGAAGCCTATGGTTATCCGCCGCTATGGTCGCGGCCCAACACGTTCGAAACTTTGGTGCATATTATACTGGAGCAACAAGTTTCGCTGGCTTCGGCGCTATCCGCTTTAAACAAAATGCGCGAACGTGTACAGGAAATTACCCCCGCAAGGGTGCTGTTATTAACCGATGAGGAGTTTAAAGCCTGTTACTTCAGCAGGCAAAAAACCAGCTATACCAAATACCTGGCTGAAGCTATTTTGAGCGGACAAATTAACCTTAAAAAACTTGAACAATTACCAGACGATGTTGTGCGCGCCAGACTTACCTCCCTCAAAGGTATCGGAAACTGGACAGCCGATGTTTACCTGATGTTTGTGCTACAACACGCTAACATATTCCCCATCGGCGACCTGGCTGCTGTAAACGCCCTAAAACGTGTAAAAAATCTACCAAAAGAGACGACAAGGGAAGAAGTCCTTGTCGTAGCAGAGCGATGGGCGCCGTATAAAACCGTAGCAAGCATGTTGTTATGGCATTATTATTTATCGGCGCCGAAAGGGAAGAAATAATGCTCTAAAATATAGTTATCCTTTGTGTTTGCCATATCGGGTTGCAAAAAATCCGTTTTGTTATTCTGAGTTGTAAAGTTTCGCAAAACTCCGGAGTGGATAATGATCCAGCATTAAAATATCCAAACCTGGTTAATCTATAGCAATTTACCGGTAACCGGCACGTAAACCGATACCAGCGTACCCCTGCCCGCCTGCGAATCCAGCTCGACCTTGCCCTTCAAAAAATTAATCCGCGATCGCAGGTTATTCAGCCCCATCCCGGCTTCAGGGTTAGCAGCATCAAAGCCCCGCCCGTTATCTTCAATAGTCAGGCTGATATTTGCTTCGTCCTTTATCAGCGAAATATCAAGCCGGCTTGCATTGGCGTGTTTCATTACGTTGTTTACGCTTTCCTGTAAAACGCGGTACAAAATAATTTCGATAGTATCATCAAACGGGGCGTCAAAGCCTTTGCTGTAAAAATTTATGGCGATGGTATTGCTTTCGATATTTTCAATAAACTGTTTAATCACCTGCGCCAGGCCTGTTTTATGAAGCGCCCAGGGCATCATGTTGTGCGATATAGTGCGCACTTCCCTAAAGCCATAATCAACCAGGTTTATAGCTTTTTCAAATCGCTTTCGCTGGTCATCGTTTACAAAAGGCAACTCGCCGCCAATAACCGTTAAGTTAATTTTTGCTGCCGACATGGTTTGGCTTACGCTATCATGCAAATCCTGCGCAATTCGCCTGCGCTCACTTTCTTCGGTTTCAATAATGGCCTGCATAGCCGCGTTGCGTTGTTTTAGCTGGGCCTGTTTATAAAAAACAAAAACTATCAAAAGCATTAGCAATACAAAAACAACAATGCCTATCATCCAGTAATTGCGTTTGGTGATTTCAAACTGCTGTTTCAGCAATTGATCTTCCCGTTGGGTTATCTCATACCTGGTTTGCAACTCATCAATGGTTTTTGAGTTTTTGGCGGCTCTTAATGTGGCATGCTTTTTTAAATAAATAAGCGATTGCTTGTAATCGCCCATCTGACCGTACAAATCGGCTATCTCGTTAACAGCGCTGTTTTGCATGTCGGTATAATTTATCTGCGTAGCGTGTTGCAAACAATTTTGCAAAGCATCCAATGCCTGGGGGTACATTCTTTTACTTTTATATAATTGCCCCAGGTTAAAATAATTAATGGTTAGCGCCAGTGTATCGTTTAATGCTTTTTTAGTTTCTATTACCTTTAAAATATCTTGCGGCTGGCTATTCTTTTGGTTCATGCTGCCCATAACATCTCCCATAAAATTATGACTATAGGCTTCAGAGGTGTTTTCTTTTGCTTTTTTTACGAAATCCAGCGAGTCGGCGATGTCAAAAGATTGCCTGTAATAATTTAGCGCCTCCCGGTAATTTTGCCTGGCCTCATAAAGCTGGCCAAGCTGGCTCAGGGCAAACATCAGCGTTTGGCGTGTACCTGTTTTGGGTGCCAGGTTTGCCGCCACGTTGTAAAGGTTAATTGCCTTGTCATAATTTTTTTGTTTGGCATACACCTGTGCCAGCCGGGTATAATCATCGGCCAAAACATCCTGCCGGTTTATGGAGCCAAGCACCTCCGCCGCTTTATTGTAATAATGAGCCGTGGAATCATAGTTGCCTTTTAAATAATAAATTGCACCTATGCTTCTCAGCATTAAGCCGGTTGCGTTTTTATCATGAAGCTTAATAGCAAGGTTAAGGCCTATCCTGGCAACAGGCAAAGTTTCGTCCGTGTTTTTCTCGGTTAGGTAACCCACGGTTTTTTTGGCCGCGGCTAAGCGCGTTTGAGCCGGTGATTTGCCAACTGCTATTTTTTTTAAACTATCAATATTCTGACCGGGACACGGAAGGATAGTAGAAAGAAACAAAAGCAAAAACAAGTATTTCATATCCGGGTGTATGATCCCAGTTAAAGATAGCAATTTATCAGCTTTGAAAAAAAAACTCCGATTGTATAACAACTATTAATAATGCTGATAGTATGGCCAATACCGAAAACAATGTTTGCCTTTGCTTAGCGCACTGGATATCAGGGATTTTACCAGAGCCCTGTAACCTGTTGAATTTTAGTTTGTAAACACGAGACAACACCACAAAAACAACCGGGGCACAATAAGCTAAGTACTCTAAAATGATTGTCATATCCTTTAGTTTTAGGTAAAACAAATTGGTTTAATGCAACGTATCAATAAAGCCTGCACTCACCGGCGATATTTAAAGCGTTTTGCATACCACAATTTTATGGAGTAATAAAAAGGCACACAATACAAAGCAATTGGTATTTTTTGAAGGGTCGATAAAGTGTAGATTTACAAATAATTAGTACAATAAAAAGGAAAGCAAAAAAGGCTGCCTGCCTGGCGCAGTACCGGAAGCGTTTGTTAATGCCGATTTGAGTACTAATAAATTAAAAAACGCTAACTTTAGTATGGATTGTTCCGCAGGGCACAAAACCAGTAAACGCTAACAACTAACATTATATAATTCAGCAAAGCCTAATCAATCATTTTATAACAAGCTAACAGCTTTTATAAAAAAGATAGTCATTTAATGGAAACATACCTGGTCAGAAAATCAAAAAAAATCAAAGTTCGCGGCAGATTACTGCGGGCATTGGTTTTTACTATTATAACTGTCGCCTGCGGTTTAAACCAGGCAATTGCCCAAAACAGGAGCAATCAGTCCGATTGGAATGTGCCGCCACCTGTGCCACCACCCCTGCACCCGGGCACCCAGGTAAAAGGGGGCGCCAATGGCAAACCTCCGTTGGATAAACCTGTTGCGCTTAGCCTGAGCGATATTCCGCCGGTTTCGTTGCCGCCCGCGCCTCCTGTACAAATGCCGGTTTTAGCCGCTATTTCAACAACGTCGCCGGCGGTAAATGCGCCCAATCAGCCAACTATATTGGGTATAGGGGCCAACCTGCCCGAAATTCCTTTGCCCGGTGCGCCCGAAACCCCTGCATTACCAAAACAATCACCCCGTGATTTACCGGTTACATCCATTCCCGAACTGCCCATACCCACATCGCCCGAGTTGCCCGATTTACCTGCCGAGCCTGTGCCTTCGGGCCAGCCAGCGCCTGCAAACGTATCAATGCCGGCTATGCCCGAGGTACTTAGCCCGGTTACCCCTAAGCTGCCAGCAAGCAGCAGCGGGTTAGACCCATGGCCCAGCCCGGGGATTCCTGAAAATGCCAATTTTAAGCTGGTTATAACAGCTGTGAAAGACAGCAAACCGCACGGCATTAAAGGCGTAAAAAAAGTTAAATCTAAATCAGTTATAAAATAAAACAGGTCGGCTTAGTAATAAGCCGGATAGCAATCATGGTATATTTAAAACATATATTACTTATAACACTAACATTTATTGGCGGTGTTACCTGTGCGCAGATTAGATTTAAAGCGGGCGATGAATTTCAACGACAGGTTATCACCAGATCAAATTGTGTTTTACAACGCGGCGGTCAAACATTGCATGTGGGTTCGGTTTCAAACCTGGTTAAAACTTACAAGGTAACAGATGCAACTGAAAAGGGCGCAACTTTCACCATCAGCACCGATAAGCTGATAGATACCGTAAACGCCATGGACCAAAACCTGGTATACAACTCGGCAAAACCAGGCGATCCGAATTCCATCATACACGCCGGCTTGCAAAAAATGGTAAATACCCGGCCGGTAGTTTCAACAAACCGTAAAGGCGAAATACTGAGTTTAGAACGCCCGGTATCTATAAATGATACGCTATTGTCGTTCACCGGCATTCAGCCGGAACGCTTATCGCCCGGCAGTACGCTGCATTTTATGGTTGATTTCCCTGTAAACCCGACAATAAAAAAAGGCTATTCATGGACAGATGCCACCTCATCGGCTCAAACCACTTATACTATTTATGCCGTAAGCGGCCGCACTACAACCATAACCTACAAAACATCTGTTTTAGGCGGCAATTTAAATAGCCGCATTAATGGATCAATGTTGATAGATAACCTCACCGGGATCATCTTAAAACGCTATTCGCAAAGCGTTTCTACCGGGTACGAAATGGTAAACGGCGTTGTTTACACTGCTACCCGCAGAACAGCTATTACTGAGGTGAGTGTAAAAAAATAAAAGTATCAATATGACCGTCACCCGGCATGTGTGGAAACGTACTTAAGTACGATATCAAAAACAATAAACAAACCTGGTTAATGAACTATTAATTAAGTAATGCCCGCCCAGGCAACCTTGTTTTAGTGGCAGAAAAAATATATCTTCACCCCAAAACAGCATAAGACATAAACCTAATGAGTTCATCTAAAGAAATTTTTGAGAAAATGTTTGCCGGGGGCGACATAAAAATAAACGGCGATAACCCCTGGGACATGAAAGTACATAATGAAGGCACTTACAACCGCTTGCTTAGCGACGGGATGATAGGTCTGGGCGAATCTTATATGGAAGGATGGTGGGATTGTCCGTCTTTAGATGAATTTTTTTACAGGATGATGTATTACCGGGTTGATAAATTAATACCCAACAACTTTAACACTATAAAATACGCATTGAAGGCCAAATACCTGAACATGCAAACCAAAACACGGTCAAAAGTAGTTGCGCATAAACACTACAATATGGGTAACGACCTTTTTAAAGGTATGTTGGACAAACGCATGATCTACACCTGCGGTTATTGGAAAACCGCCCAAACACTTGATGAGGCGCAGGAAGACAAACTGGACCTGGTATGCCGTAAACTGAAGTTGGAACCGGGAATGCGCATGTTGGATTTAGGATGCGGATGGGGAGGCTTAGCTAAATTTGCGGCCGAGAGATATGGTGTAAGCGTGGTTGGCGTTAATATTTCTGAAGAACAGGTTAACCTGGCCCGCGAAGTGACTAAAGGCTTGCCTGTCGAGATCAGGTTAATGGATTACCGCGATATAAACGAAAAATTTGACCGCGTTGCCAGCGTTGGCTTAATGGAGCACGTTGGCTACAAAAACTACCGCAGTTTAATGGAAGTGGCCGCCCGCTGTATGGATGACGAAAGTATTTTCCTGTTGCATACTATAGGTGGCAATTTTTCGCAAATTAAAACTGATCCCTGGATAGATAAATATATTTTCCCCAACGGCATGTTACCTTCGCCGCCGCAAATCAGTACAGCGGCCATGGGGCTGTTCACTTTAGAAGATTGGCACAACTTTGGTATTTACTATGACCGCACCTGTATGGAATGGCTGCACAATTTTAAACAAAGCTGGCCGGAGTTGAGGGATAAATATGGCGATACCTTTTACCGTATGTGGGAGTTTTACCTGAGTGGCTGCGCGGCATCATTTAGGGCACGCAAAAACCACTTATGGCAAGTAGTATACAGAAAATCGAAAAGTTTAGGATTGTATGAGCCGGTAAGGTAAATACTACTCTCACAGCTATTGCTATACTCAAATACGGGCATGTTCTTTAAAAGAACATGCCCGTATTCATTATAAATAAGTTTAATTACTTCTCCTTATCAAACTTCATCCAATGCAGGTTAAACCCGCCCATATCGACATAAACCCTAACCTTATTAACGCCTGCCTTTAAGTGGATATTTTTCAATTCAATAACCTTCCATTTTTTAAAACCGCCGGTTGCGGGCACGTTTATGGGTTGAGCAGCCCCATTTACCTTTAAAGTGATTTTACCATCATCGGCAGCTGCCGCTACTTTAAGCTTTGCAGTGTAGGTGCCGGGCGCAGTAGACTTTAGGGTGTATTGTAACCATTCGCCTTTTTCAATATCGGTTACATAATAGCTGTTGTACGCGGCAGAATCTTTAGCGATATCTACCCCGTCGTTCCGGTACACATGACCATTGTTGCCTTTGCCATATTTACCGGTTGATACATGGTAGTCGGCGGTGTCGGTATCAAAGTAGGCGTAACCGTTGCGGCCCAGGTCATAATCTACGGCGTTAATAATGGTGCCGCTGGTAATCTTATTGGCCTTAAACGGTTTTGTTGCTGTTGTATGGGGCTGCCGGAAAATAGCATCTATTACATCATGGTGAATAATGGCGTTTTCCAATTTAGCGTAAGTGGCCATTTCTAAAGTGCCGCTGTATACATTACTCTCCTTGGGCTTGTTCCGGCCGGTATTCAGGTAATTGGTAACATCATCATAATTAGGGTTAGATGGTATCTCAATTGGGTTATTAAAGCCCATCTTTTTCAATGGCCAAAGCGCCCAGCCAATATTATTTTTCTCTAACAGGCCAATGGCTTCGGTTAGCCACACGTTGGAGTTTTCGCCGGTTTCGCCAAGCCACACGGGCATATTGTACTGGTCGCGGGTTTTTACAATATGCTCTACCGATTTCTGGTCGTTGTAGTTCCAGTATTTGTGAAAGCTTAATACCATGTTTTTATCCCAGGCCGGCAGGATGCCGTTATAGTTATTGCCCCAACCATTACCTTCAATAATAATGATGTGCTTTTTATCAACCTGGCGTATAGCAGCGGTAATATCAACCATCAGTTTTCTTAGTGGAGCGTTGGTTTTTTCCTTTAGGCCGTTTTTGTCATTCGCCGGGTCATCAAAACCAAAGTTGGGTTCGTTAATAATATCATAACCGGCTATGTTGGGTTCGTTTTTATACCTGTCGGCCAGTTTACGCCAAAGGGCAATCATTTTTTGCTTGTTAGCCTCACTATCCCACAATGATGGGTTATCGGTATTTCTGTCGGATATATTCAGGTCGTTACCCTGTCCGCCGGGTGCGGCATGCAAATCAAGTATCAGGTACATGTGGTTGGCTTTACACCAGGCCAGCAAATCGTCGGTCATTTTAAAACCCTTGTCTATCCAGGTATTTTTCCCGGCAACAGGTTCTTTTTCGATGGGCAAAGTATACAGGTTATAATGCATGGGCAACCTAACCGAGTTAAAGCCCCAGCGGCGCATCGAATCCACATCAATTTTACGGGTGTTGTTGGCCAGCCAGGTATCATAAAACTCGTTGGTTTCTGCCGCCCCCATCAGTTCCTCCAGCCGCTCCCGGATGCGATATTGGCGACTATCTTTGTTTACGTGCAACATGTATCCTTCCTGCAACATCCAGCCGCCAAGGCCCATGCCGCGTAGCAGTACATTTTTGCCTTTTTCGTCGGTTATCTTTTTACCGTCGGCTTTTAAAAAACCCTGTTGCGCCTGGCTCTGTGCCGATATAAATGAGGCCGCGGCCAATATCAACAAGCCCTTAAAAGAAAATATGTTTTTAACAGATTTTGTTAACATGCTATTAGCGATTATTATAACGTTTATAATTTATGAGAGTCAAGAAGAAAAAGTAACAGCCTTTTGCGCTTCTCTTGATTCTTGACTCTTAATTCTTGATTCTATTTTCACCTACCAGGTATAAGTACCAACAGATCCTTTATCCAAATGAGCTGTCAGCGTTTTGCCGGCGTAGCTGATATCAAAATCGATTGCGGCATCGCCGGTATTTGCAACAATTAAAACCTTTTTACCATCAGGAGTTTTAAAAGCGACATTTGGTAATTTATCCAGGTTGTTTGATGCAATGCGCACCGAACCCGGCCTTACAAATTTTGATGCATGGGCAATGGTGTAATAAGCCAGATTTTTCTTCACCTCGTTTTTGTTGATGGTAACTGCGCCCTGGCATGATGGGCAACCACCCCTGTCGGTATAAGGCTTATAATCCTGGTCGGCAGCCAGGTTCCATTCCAGTACATTGCGGCTCCAGTTGCGGGTTGCGCCAATAATCAGGTGCTTCAGCGGCCATCTCATATCAATGGTCGATTGGTTTTCGGGCTCTACCACCATCTGCTCAGTAAAGTAAACGTTCTTTTCGGGGTGGGCGTTATGTACGGTGCTTAGGGCGCCGATATCGCCGCCATATAAGTGAAAACCCGAGCCATCAATATATTTGGCTGCTGCTTTGTCGTTTAAAATCGAGATCGGGTAGTCGGGCCGGTCGCAGTTATGATCGTACAAAATAATTTTTGTTTTGATACCGGCTGCTTTAAAGGCAGGGCCTAAGTTGTTTTTGATAAAAGCGCCTTCATCAGGGGCAACCAGCAGTAAGCTGGGGTTATTGCCTGGGTGCAGCGGCTCGTTTTGCACGGTAATGGCATCAATATTTATGCCTTGCGCTTTCATGCCCTGTATATATTTAACCAGGTATTTGGCATATGTGGGCCAATATTCGGGTTTGAGCCTGCCGCCGCGGGTATCGTTGTTGGTTTTCATCCATGCCGGCGGCGACCATGGCGAACCTAATATTTTTATTGAAGGGTTAATAGCCAGTATCTGCTTCATCACCGGTATTACGTCCTGCTTATCGGGGCCGAGGTCAAAGTGTTTCAATGTGGGGTCGGTTTGGCCGGCGGGCATATCATCGTACGAGAAAACCTTCTCATTTAAATCCGATGCGCCTATGCTCAACCGCAAATAGCTCACGCCAATGTTGTTATCATTAACCGCAAACAGGTTTTTTAACAGTGCAGCGCGGCTATCGGCACTCATGCGGATGATGTGCATGGCGCTGCCGCCGGTAAGGGCAAAGCCAAAACCATCAATGGGCTGATAGGTTTGCTTATCGTCAACCGTAATGGTAACACCGCTTGGGTTGCCATTGGCCTTAAACTCAAGGGCTTCTTTTTGTTTCGCAAACAATGCCGATCTATCGGCTTTAGTGAGCCAAAGGCTGGCTGTTGTTTTTTGAGCTGATGCTACAGTAGTCGCACACATCAGCGCTGCCGCCGATAAAAACGAAATGACATTTTTATTCATCAAACAAATATTTAACGTGTTATACATAATCCAAAACAGGTTTTGAAAAGGCCGGAAGGCAATTGGTTGAGTAAATTTATTATTGTTTTCGGGATATAAACGTATAAATTGTTACGTAACCAACAATTTACGTGTATTTGGTACACAAAGGGGCACATAACATAGATGCCCAACTAAAATGGCGGGCCAATGTCATATCAACGGTTACTCTTTAGTCGAAGGCCTTCAGTTCTGAGCCAAAAACCAAATTGACTTTTGATCTAAGACTTAGGTATTGTTGATTCATATAGGTGTTTTTAAAATGCGCGTAACTTGAACGGGAAAGCGTTTTTTAATTAGAACCTTAAATTATTTGCTTTTATTAAAAATAAGCTTTATTTTCACTTGCACTATCCGCATGAGAGACCCTAATAAAAAGATCATCATTTTTGATGATGACGAAGACATCCTTTCTATATGTAGTTATATTTTGGAAGAGCAAGGCTGGGAAGTTTTTACTTTCACCGATTGCAATAATATAACAGAAAAAGTATCCCGTGTTTTACCGGACGTTATACTGATGGATAACTGGATTCCTGATGCCGGCGGCATCATTGCTACACAAACCTTAAAAAGGTCGGACGAATTAAAAAACATTCCTGTAATTTATTTTTCGGCCAATAGCGATATCCAAATCCTGGCCAGCAATGCCGGCGCCGAAACATACCTTGCCAAACCGTTTGACCTGGAAGAGTTGGAGCGGGTTATCAGCAAGGTACTGATTAGCTAAAAAATATTTAATCTTTATTATACCGGACATAAAAGGCCCACCTGTTTAGGATAGGGCTTTTTAAGTTTATGGATTTATTGCGGACCGCCCGGGCCACCGGGACCGCCACCGCCTGGTCCTCCGCCGTCGCCGCGGCCACCACGTTCGCCGCGTGGCCTGTCGCCCCTGATATCCTGGGTTGGCGCTTTACCGGCAAATTTTTGCAGGCGCAGCGTAAAGGTAAGCAGGTAATAACGCGCAAGCCTGTTTACGTTTGATTGGGTTATAGAACTGGAAGTTGTTGTTGATGAAAAGCCCGTGTTTTGATTAAACAAATCGAACCCGGAGAGGCGTAATGTAGCCACCTTGTTTTTCAGAAAACGACGCTCAACATATACATTTAAAATATTAGGGTTGGTTATCTGGATATTTGAGGTATAGCCATAGTTGGTCGCTTTGGTATAATCATAGCTAAATACCCAATCACCAAAGTAGTTTTTGCCGTTAATGCCAATGTTCCAGGTCCGGATGTTGGTTAAACCATCATTAACCGGGTTTTTTACCGAGTTGTTTGTACGGTTGATAGCATAGTTGGTCAAAATCTGCGCGTCAATGATATTCGGCAAATCTACCCTAAAGCGAATTTCGGGTGTAAAAACAAGGTTTTTGGCGATGTTTTTTTGCTGGGCTGCTGCAATTTCTTCCGGAGTGGCTGCAAGTGGGTCGCCGGTAACCGTGGTTAAATAACCTACATTGTTATTGTATTGCGCCGTACCATTCAAGGTAAGCGAATATTTACGCTCGGCCCATGGCTTTGAATAGGTTACACGGCCGGTAAAATTGTAAAAGCCATCGGCATTCAAATATTGCGTAAAAATGCGGCTTGATGTACTTGATGAAATGGCGTTGGTTACAATTTGGTTAGATATGTTTTGGTAAGTAAAGTTTGCAAAAAACACATTTCCAGTTGTAAAGCTAAAGTTGTTATACCTGATAGATATATTGTTGGTAAACGCAGGCTTTAAGTTTGGATTACCCTGAACCGGGTAAAGCGCATTTGAAAAATCAATTACCGGCTGCAACTGCGTAAAGCTTGGTGCTGCGTTTGATCCGTTATAATTTACGCTGAATGCCTTGCTGCGTGAATAGTTATAAATGAAACGAGCGGTAGGAATAATATTAAAGGTGTTTTTATGCGTATCCGGAATATTATCATTTGATACCGGGTGCCCATCTAACGTTGAAGGTTGCACCGCTAAGCCTAAAGTATAGTTATATTTTTTTTCGATGAACCGATAGTTTAAGCCAATCTTATTGGTGGTAAATGTATAATTAAATTTGTTTGTCAATAAATCGTACACATTCCAGGTGTGAGCATTGCTTAGCGTATCTGTTTCTTTATTATTTACCGTTGCCGAATGATTTAAGGCATAATTAAGCTCTAAATACGACCGTGTGCCCAATGGCTCAAGATATGACAGATTTACGCCAACACTATTGGTACGGCTATACGTATTAATAATTTGGTTTTCGGGAGCTGTTTGCTGTGTGCCTGGAACAAAATTATAAATGGGATTTTGATATGATGTGGTTGGCGCCGAGCTTGCCGATACAAAAATGCTCAGGTTACGGCGATGCGGAAATCTATGGTTATATAATGCTGTAATACCGTAATTAGGTGATTGCGAATCGCCATTGGTGGTAGAGGTGTATGCCGAAGCAAGCGTACCCCGTCTGGTAAGGTTTACGCTATCCGATTCGTTGGTGTTGGTGCTGCCATATGAAAAAGATGGTACCACCTTTAAGTAATTAACAGTATCCGGTTTATACTCCATGTTCCAGTTAAAGCGGTGATTTATATTCTGATCTTTTTCGAGGCTTAACTGGTGTTGCTCACTTGGGTTGGCTGCCGAGGTATTTTGCTGAAAAATGTTATTATTGGTTGTTGTAGTATTATCAGCGAAGCTATAACTTCCATATACCGCCAGGTTTTTTCCCCACTGGTCGCGAAAGTTTACACCGATGGATTTGGCATCGGTTAAACCGTTTTGGGCGGTTATCAGGCTTCCGCCGCCGCCAAAACCACGCCCTGCGTTGCCTCGCCCGCCACCGCCGCCAAAGCCACCACCACCGCCACCACCCGTGGTGCCGAATGAGAAGGTGTTAACATTGGTATTATTGATGCTTCCCTGCACTGCAATTTGCTGGTCGCCGTGGAAATTAAAAATATTTAACGACCCAAGGTAACGGTTTTTATTTGGTATTCCTTGGTCCTGGGGCAATGCATCGCGGCCATCACCGGCAGTGGCTTGCGCGGTGTAGCCATAGTTTTTGTCTTTTCTGATGGTAATGTTCATCACTTTGGTAGGGTCGCCGGTTTTAATGCCGGTAAGGTTTGCCTGGTCGCCATAGTCATCAATCATTTGTATATTCTCGATGATATCTGCAGGCAGGTTTTTGGTAGCGCTCTGCACATCGCCGCCCATATAATCCTTGCCGTTTATTCGCACCTTGGTAACCTGCTTTCCCTGGGTGGTAATATTTCCGTTTACATCAACATCTACACCCGGAAGTTTTTTTATCAAATCTTCGGTGGGTGCATTCGCGCGCACTTTGTAAGCAGCTGCGTTATATATTACGGTATCTTCTTTAAGGGTAATGGGGTTGGCCGCTCCCACTATGTTTACCTGGCCAAGCAAATTTGTTTCGGCTTTTAACAATATCAGGCCCAAATCTACCGGCTTGGTATTATCCTCGAGGGAAAAGTGTTTTTTTATTGCTGTAAACCCAATTGACGATATAGTAAGTGTTATTTTACTGCCTTTAACACCAGAAAAGCTGAATTTACCATTAGCATCGGCAATGGTTAACGTACTATCGCCGCCATTGCTTACCAGTTTTACGCTGCTTCCAGGTAAACTTAGCTTAGTGGTATCGGCAATTACGCCGCTTATATCGCGGGCGGTTTGCGCACGTGCACCAAGGGAGGTTAACAAAAAAATACTTAAAATTAAAATTAGGGGTTTCATGATATATGTTCAGCTACAAATGTTTTTTTGTGTTAAAGACACAATTAAAGTGCAAATGTTCAACATATAAAAGGCATATTGAATAATAAACATATAATTGTTACACTCACCAGCGCTAATAGCCTATCAATCATATTATTGTTACATAGGTAAAGACAAAAAAAAGCCCGGCATTGCCGGGCTTGGGTGTTTATTATAAGATCAGTCAGTTTTAAGTTTAATTTAAGCGCAATGCCGAAGCAACTTCGTTATAATTTTTAAAGTTGAGGCCCGGGTGGGTAACCTGTAAGGTAGTTACACTGCCGCCAGGAATTACTACAACTTTAAAATCGTAACCGGGTGAGTTGAAATTGGCTATTACATTTACAAAGCCTAAGCCTATGTCAGATTGGTATATGGCATTGGTAATCCTGATGAAAGGCAAAGCGTAAAAGCTTGTTGTGCCTGTTACCCTTAAATATACCAAAACCAGCCCGCTGTTAACAATTTCCTGTGTAATTGCCGGCACATCAAGCCTTGTTGCCGACGCCGAACTCACATTTTGATTGGTTATTATATAGCTTTTGATATTGGTGGTTCCATCAGCCCCAGCTGGTCCTTGCGGCCCTGCCGGTCCTTGCGGCCCCGTAGCCCCAATGGCTCCTGTTGCTCCGGTAGCACCCGTTGCTCCTGTAGCGCCCGTCGGTCCTGCTGGCCCAGCCGGGCCTCTTGGGCCAACCGCGCCTGTAGCACCTGCTGATCCTGTAGCGCCGGTGGCTCCTGTTGCACCGGTTGCTCCTGTTGCCCCGGTAGCTCCTGCCGGCCCTTGTGGGCCAATGGGCCCCGTAGCACCCGTTGCTCCTGTAGCACCAGTTTGTCCAGCCGGTCCCTGTGGGCCGGCGGGGCCCGTAGCACCTGTAGCACCCGTGGCGCCGGTTGCACCTGTTGGGCCCGGGATGCCCGTTGTTGCTCCTTGCGGCCCCTGCGGGCCTGTGGCCCCCGTATCACCTTTTGGCCCCTGTGCCCCATCAGCACCAGTAGCCCCGGTTGGGCCGGGTGTTTTATCTCTTTTACATGAGTTTAGGCTCATCATGCAAAGCAATAAAACGGGTAATAAAAGTCTTAGTTTTCCCATAAAAAATATTTTTAGTAGTATATAGTATACTTTAGTACGGATGTGTGGATAATTAGTTACAAAAAACAGCGGCAGAAATCATTGTTTTTATTATTAATTAAAATTTTGTCAAAAGGCATAGCAGGGGACGTTTTGAACAAATGTCGAAAAGACGATATAACAAAATGCCAAATGATTTCGTTATACTTAAATCTCAAATGGTTTCGCTATACTTAAAAAACATTTAACCTATGAACAAAATTAGCAACAATTTACACGCAAAGGTCCACAATTGGATGGATGCGATCGGCTTTAGGCTCAATGCCTCGCAAACAAATGGTAAAAATAATGTTACAATCAATCATTATTTTTTTGAAACCTTCAATTTTTTTGAAAAAGCCCGGAGAAATCATCCCGAAAGCACCAAATTTCTTTGCTTTGATGCCTACGGCGAAAAAATAAATGTAAAATCGCTGCTCGATATACAGGTTGCATTTTTTGAAAACATAAGCCAGCTTAAATAATTCTTCTTATTGCTGCTTTTGTTCAAATAGTAAAAATAATTCCGACGTTAATATGCGTCGACATCATAAAAAAACCTGCTTAAATCATTAAGCAGGTTTTTTTATGTAGATTTTTTATCCGGGAAACAAATTAGTTATCCACATTTGTTTTTGGCCAGCAATTAAGGTACCCTTTATCGATACTTTCGTTGCTATTTATACCGCGGATAACGCCGCCGGGTATATTAACTATTGGACGGGTTGGGTTTAGCGCCTCTTTTATACGGAGTTTTAGATCTGCATAATGCGCCGCTGTTAATGCATCGCCCCCTTTTGGCAAGCCGGCGTCAATTTTCTTTAATTCGACACGTACCATAGGCCTGATATCTGATAAGGCCATATTTATTGGTGTTAATCCAAATGAAGCTAATAATTGCGGAGGGAAGCCCGGGAAACCCCTGAAATCATCAGTCAATAAACTCCTCAGGTTTTCCACGTACCCACGTTGCAGATTGCGTTTAAATGCATCTGGCTTGCCGGCTGCAAAAATAGCCGGGCGCAGGTCATTCAACAAATCAGCTACCTTATAGGCCGCGCTACCATTTTTTGCTTCGTTATCATACATACGCGCCAGTCTTGATTGGTTAAGCACATTACCCAGCACAGCTACTTGCAAACCTTTAATGCGGTTGTACATTATACCGTTATCAAACTTGCCCAGCTCGGCCTTGTCAATAAGCCAATAAGGCGTTGTAAATATTTGTTTATTTAAAAACAACACAGCGTCATGCTGCAGGTTTTTACTTACAAAATCATATACCGGGCCTTTTTGGTCGTAAGTTTTAAAGTTTTCATTCATACCGCCGATGTTGGTAGTAACATGGCCCATATAACGATAATACTGTCCTAAAACTTCGTTATAAAGCTCGCTCACATCATCATAATCCTCATTTTTTTGATAAGTCCATTTTTCAAGGTTTGGTAAAATGCGTTTTAAGTTGGCAATACCATAAGTACTTGCTTTCATAGCATTATCACCTAAATCTTCGTTTTGCAGGCGCGGATCAATAGATGTGCCCTGGCGGCCAAAATAATATAGCGGGTTTCCGGCTTTTTTATTTGTCCAATCGGCCAATATATCTTTCTCCTGGTCGGAGGTTTTGTTGCCTGGGAACCAACTGTAACCCCATTGCACTGCCCAAAGGTCATACTCGCCAATTTGTGGATACAGGTGTGTCACATTATCGCCAGGCTGGGCTATATAATTAAACCGGGCATAATCCATAATAGATGGTGCCGTGCCGTGTTTATCGGTAAATGATTTAGACCGCAAAGAGTCGACAGGATAAGCATAGCTCGAACCAAAGTTATGTGGCAAACCAAGGGTATGCCCAATTTCATGCGATGATACAAAACGGATGAGCTCGCCCATTTGTTCATCGGTAAACTGGGCTTTCCGTACGGCCGGGTTAACCGCGGCTGTTTGTATCAGGTACCAATCGCGCAGCAGGTTCATTACATTATGGTACCAGCCAACATGGCTTTCCAATATCTCGCCACTACGAGGGTCGGATACATGAGGGCCGTACGCATTTTCAATGTCCGATGCAAAATAGCGGATAACGCTGTACCGGGCATCTTCGGTACTAAATTCAGGGTCTTGCTTTTTTGTAGGCGCTTCTTTGCCTATGATGGCATTTTTAAAACCCGCTGCCTCAAACGCTTTATTCCAATCGTTTATACCTGCAATTAAATAAGGTACCCACTTTTTGGGAGTGGCTGGGTCAATGTAGTATACAATTTGCTTTTTAGGCTCAACCAGTTGCCCTTTTGCATAAGCTGTCGGATCTTTAGGCTCCAGTTTCCAGCGGTGAATGTATGCGGTAACCGCCGATTTTTGCTTATCGGTGCTATAATCGGTTTGGCGCTGGCCAAAAAAACCAACCCTGGCATCGCTGATGCGTGGCTTCATTGGTGTTTTTGGCAGCAGCAACATTGATGTATTTAATTCAAATGTTACCGCCCCATTTGAATTATCCGTAGGCGACTCGCCCGAACGATAGGTTTTTAAAGTACGCGCCTCCAGGTTAATAGGGAAGCTTTTAATGGTATCTATGTATGAACGGGCGCCATCAACCCCCGAAACCTTGTAAGCTTTTTTTACCTCGTCAGATAGGCCTATCGCGGCAACGTCGCCATTGTAAAAATCGGTAACATCAATTAAAACGCCGGTAGTATCCTTATTAAAAGCTTTAATATCAAATGAAGCTAAAACCGCATCAAGGTTTGAGTTTTTAACGGATTGGTACATGTCGGATGTACTATCGGCCCGTACCGAGTAGCTGGGCACGCGTATAAAAACCTGCTTATCATGACGTTCCCATTTCCATACCTGTTCGTTTAGCTGTTCGCCGCCGTATTGCTGGCCAAAAGTGCGCAACCCGGTTGGTGTTTTTACGTACCGGGTAACTACCAGCATTTCGCGGCTTAGCAACGAATCCGGAATTTCATAGTAATATTTACCGTCAGCCTTATAGGTGTTAAACAAGCCGCTATCAGCTTTTATTTTACCTGTAATAAGATCGCTAAACTTTTTAATGCCCTCTTTTTTAGGGGTACCGACAGTAGCAGTAGCTGTTGTTCCGCCGGGACCAGCGGTTGTTTTAAGGGTTAAAGTTTGATTTGCAGTTTGCTTTTTTGTGGCGCAGGACGCAGCCAAAACAGTTAAAGTTAACGCAGCGCCACGTATGAACCGGCCTGCCACAGGGTTTTTCTTCATTAATTAGTCTACTTAAAACGTAAACTTATGTAAAGTTTATCATTTTTTATAAAACGGAGCTCAATTAAATAAAAAGGGAAGCATCATATCCTCCGTTTTAAGGTAAGCACTACTTTATCCAGTTTTTTATCATGAAAAACATCAAGCAAAAGGCTCCTGTCATTTCTTGAGCGAAATAATTCGTCAATCTCTTCAAGGCTCATTTTAGAGACAGGTTTAAAGTTGATGGCCACTATCTCATCGTCGCGTTCCAGCCCAATTTCGTCGCCTGCCGAACCTGGCTCTACGCGGTTGATAATTATCCTGTCCAAATTGGTGCCGGCCGCATAGTATTCAATGCCGCTCATATCATGCTCAAAGGGCTGTTTAAAATTGTTGTTAGGCTTCAAGTACATGGCGTTGCCCGCATAATCGAATATAACCGAAAAGCGCTTGAGCACGCCAATGCCCAGGTTGCCGTCCCTGGGTACCGAAAGGCGGGTTTGATTATTACCATCGTCGGGAAGGGATGATATGATGTCTTTAATTTTAAATTTGCCAATCTCAAGCGATTCTAAACGGGCAATAAAGCCGTTGATAGGGCCATTTAAGCCGATCCCGAGGTTGGCCGAGGCGATAAATTTTTGTGGCAACCCATAAATTGGTATAATTTTTTCGAGAGATACGGGATGCCCGGCGCCCAAATCAATAATCAGCTTGCTTTTTACAATCCGGCCTCCTTGTAATGTTACGTTGCTTACTACATAAGGTTTTCTATCTTCAATAGTAATTGGTATTTGCGTGCCTTTCCTGAAAACCTTAAGGTCCTTTGGCCGGGTAACGGTTACCGTGCTATCCTGAAAATCTATGTTAACCGCAAGGTTGTTAAAAAACTCGTAGCCTATCAGGCCATGTACAGGCATGCCGGCGTAACCCGACAGGCTGAAAAGGTCTTTTTTTAATATCGCGGCTGCCACATCATAACTTACCAGGCCAGGAATATCTATCTTTAATGCCGAAGTTACATATGCTTCGGCATCAGCGCCTTCGCCAAGCCCCGGTATCTTTAAGGTGCGTTTATTGGGGATATTGATAGAATCGGCTAACTTAGGGTCGGTTATAATCATAAGGCCAACACCTGTATCTAAAATAAAATTAAAGGGCCCTTTATTGTTGATGCTTAGTTTAATAACCATAAGGTTACGCACCAGCTTAAAAGGGATAGTTACTTTTTTTTTGCGGGCATCTAAATCAAAGTACTGTGCTTGGGCAGTTGTGAAACAAAATGCCAGCAGGCACAGCAGCCACAACCACCGGAAACGCTTTAGTTTATGAAATAGCTTAAGTAACAATTTGGTATAATTGGTAATATTAAATTTACGACATTAATTGGTTAAATAAATATTTATTTATGCGGGGCACAACATTTACATTTCTGATAACCATTTGCGGTTTATTATTGGGGAGTTGCAGTATTCAAAGCCATTCCATCAATAAACGGAATATTAAAAAGCTGTTTGAGCAATCGCAGGTATCCAATGATCATTTTACCGGTTTTGCTTTATACGATATGGACCAGAAAAAGATGGTATTTGAGCTAAATTCTGATAAATATTTTACACCGGCATCAAATACCAAGCTGTTTACCTTTTATACCTGCCTTAAAATGCTGGGCGACTCGATACCGGCGTTAAAGTACGAAGTGCACAATGATTCGTTGGTGTTTTGGGGTACCGGCGATCCCTCTTTTTTACATAGTGACCTGAAAGGGGTTAACGGCTTAAGCTTTTTAAAAAACAGTAACAAAAATCTGTATTGGTCGGCTACTGGTTATACCGGTAAAATTTTTGGCCCGGGTTGGGGATGGGATGATTATAACGACGATTACCAGCAGGAATTAAGCGTTTTCCCGATAGAAGACAACGAGGTGTTGCTATATGCTGATACCGATGGTAACCTGCAGGTGAAACCACAATACTTTAAGCGATTTTTAACCTCTGATCCTGATTTTAATCCGGTAGGGTTTAAAGTGCAGCGCGACTTGGTAACCAACCGGTTTGTTTACCCGCAAACAGATGTGCCTAAAAAATTCACACAATTGGTGCCGTGGAAAACAAGCGATATGCTTACCAGAGCCCTGTTGGAGGATACGCTTAAAAAACCGGTTTACCTGGCAAAACTGCCAATTAGCAACGCCGCCAAAACGATTTACAACACCAATGCTGACTCGGTTTATCGCCGTATGCTGCAGCCAAGTGACAATTTTATTGCCGAACAATTGCTGCTGGTGTGCTCATCGGTAAAGTTTAATATGCTGAATACGGATTCGGTGATCAATTATTCGAAGAAAAACTTTTTGAATGATTTGCCTGATGAGCCGCAATGGGTTGATGGATCGGGCCTGTCGCGTTATAACCTGTTTACCCCGCGCATCATGGTAAAATTACTGTGCAAAATTGCCGACGAAGTTAAAAATGACACCTTGCTACATAGCCTGATGCCTGCAGGCGGACTAACCGGCACACTTAAAAATGCTTACAAAACAGATAACGGCAAGGCATTTGTATGGGCCAAAACCGGGTCGTTATCCAACAACCATAATCAAAGTGGCTATTTAATAACACGTAAGGGCAAGCGCCTGGCCTTCTCGTTTATGAATAATAATTTCGTTCGGCCAACTAAAGATGTAAGGGGCGAAATGGTGAGGGTGATGACCTGGATACATGAAACGTATTAGCCAGCCCCCTCTAAATCTCCCCCGGTAGGGGAGACTTTTTTCTTTTTTAAGTCCTCCCTTCCGGGGAGGATTTAGGTGGGGCTCCTTAATTCAGCCTTCTTACCATCTGTTCTTCTACCTTTTTATACACCTGGATGGGCTTAAGGGCGCGCCAGCCCAGGTCGTCTAATTGTCCGCCGAAGTTGATGTAGTAGTCTATGTTGTTTCGCTTAAACTCATCTATCACATGTTCGCGGAAATTGATGCCGGCTATCCAGCCATCTTCAACATCCTGAAACCACTCTTCGTAATAACAATCATCGGATGAGTGAAAGTTGAGGATGTTTTCGCCTATCAGTATAAAATGATTGATGCCATTATCAATCATCAGTTCAAGGATCTCGCGCTTCAGCATCATGATATCATTGTTAATGGCATCGTTCCACTCGCCTATAAACTCAATAATGGTATAGCCTTTTTCGTAATCGGCATACAGCACCTTCATGTACAGCGTATTGGAGCCAAACGAATCCCATTGCGGATGCAACAAATAGTTGTATACCTGCTTATCAAACTCAAACTCACTATACTCCGTAGCATAAAAAGGCGAATACTCGTCCTCGGCAGCTATGTAATCATCCCTCCAGCGGTAATATGGTTCTATCTCGTGCATGTTTCTTTCGCATTTGTCTGAATCAGAATTTCCAGAATTCAAGAATTGACAGAATCCTGTTTTATTCATTTTCAAATCTTCAAATTCAAGATTTATAATTATCAACAGCAGCTCTTACGCTGCCATATTTTTTTAGTAACACAGCCGCTTCGTCCTCGGCAAGGCCGGTTTCGTCCATTACCATATGGGTTCCGCGGTCAATTAGCTTATCGTTGCTTAACTGCATATCAACCATTTTATTTCCTTTTACCTTGCCCAGTTGGATCATTACACTGGTGGTCAGCATATTCAAAATCAGCTTTTGGGCGGTACCGGCCTTCATTCGGGTAGATCCGGTTAAAAACTCGGGGCCTGTAACCACTTCAACAGGGTATTTGGCAATGGCGGCAATGGGGCTATCACTATTACAAACAATACAGCCTGTAACCACATTATGGTTATTGGCCATTGTTAACCCCCCAATTACATATGGCGTAGTGCCCGATGCGGCAATGCCAACTACTACATCTTTTTCGGTTATGTTGTACTCCAATAAGTTTTTCCAGGCAAGTTCGGTGTTGTCTTCGGCAAATTCAACCGCTTTGCGGATGGCCCCGTCTCCCCCGGCTATTAACCCTACTACCATGTCAAACGGAACACCAAACGTTGGCGGGCATTCAGATGCATCTACCACACCTAATCGGCCGCTGGTGCCTGCGCCGATGTAAAAAAGCCGCCCCCCATGTTTCATCCGTTCGGCAGTTATGGTTACCAGCGCTTCAATCTGGGGCAGGGCTTTAGCCACGGCAAGCGGAACTGTTTGATCTTCCCGGTTAATGTTTTCCAGGATTTCCCTAACCGATTGCAACTCCAGGTTTTTATAATGCGATTCCCTTTCGGTGGTGCGTTCCATTATTTTTTTTTAATAATTTATAACAAAATTCGGTAAAAAACATCAAATGCAAGGCTACCGATAAAAATTATTGGTGAAGCATTGATTAACTTTGTATAGCAAATATGAAAAAGACGGCGGGAGTAATTTTCAGGACACTAATCCTGTTACTGGTGGGTATTACTATTGGATTGTATATCAGTAGGGATAACTCCAGCCGCAACCTTGGCTTTTCATTTTCGGGCGTCGATAAGCTATCTAAAGTATTAACCCTGGTTGATGAAAATTATGTTGACAGTGTAAACGTTGACAGCATTGAAGGTGCATCCATCAATGAGCTGTTACAGAACTTGGACCCGCATTCGCTGTACCTGCCACCGCAACAGGCGCAAAACATTAACGAACGTTTAGAGGGAGGCTTTAACGGCATAGGCATCGAATACCAGTTATTGCGCGATACGTTGATAATTACCCAGGTTTATGCCGGGGGGCCGGCTGCCAAAGCAGGTTTGCCCGTAGGCAGTAAAGTTGTTAATGTTGACCATAAAAAATTCTCGGGCACGAAACTGACGGCCGACAAAGTGAATGATATTTTCAGGGGCGAGAAAGATGCAACCCTTGTATTGGATGTGGCCAATCCCAACGGAAAAGACACCAAATCATTTACCATGAAACGTGGCCGGGTTGATATCAGCAGTATAAATGCAGCTTATATGGCCACGGCCAATACTGGCTACATCAAAATAAGCAAGTTTGCCGCTACTACTGATGTCGACTTCAGAACAGCGCTTAACAGGCTTAAGGTTGATGGTATGAACAAACTGGTGCTTGACCTTCGCGGCAATGGCGGCGGATACCTGAGTGCTGCCACATCAATGGCCGACGAATTTTTGGGCAAAGGCAAGCTAATTGTATATACCAAAGGCATCCACGAGCCCCGTACCGATTATTTTGCCACAGATTCGGGCGCCTTTCAGCAAGGCAAGGTTACCGTGCTGATTGATGAATACTCCGCATCGGCGAGTGAAATATTAGCGGGCGCTCTGCAGGATTTGGATAGGGCAACCATTGTTGGCCGCCGTTCATTTGGCAAAGGCCTGGTACAACAGCAATTTCCGTTTGGTGATGGATCGGCCATTAATTTAACGGTGGCAAGGTATTATACCCCATCCGGCAGATCGATACAAAAATCATATAAGGGCGGTATCAGCAGTTACCGTAACGAGCTGGCGCAGCGCATGCAAAAAGGCGAACTTTTTTCTGAACAAAGTAACCTTAACGATACTGTTTTTAAAGGATCGTCCTACCATACTACAGGCGGCCGCAAAGTTTATAGCGGTGGCGGCATTATGCCCGATATTTTTGTACCTGCCGATACTACGCAAAATACCCAAGTAGTACAAAACCTTAGCGAGCTGCAACTGTTTTCGGCCTATGTAATTGACAAAATGCAACCCCTGCTGGGCAAGTACACCAGTGGCGAAGATTTTATAAAACATTATACCATCAGCAATGATGATTTCCACGGCTTTATCCTGTACTCCTCTCAAACCTTAAAAGAGATGAATTCGCGCGAGTTACTGCAATCAAAAGATTACATTAAAAGCATCCTGAAAGCCAGCGCGGCCCGGTTTAAATGGGGCGATAATGCATTCCAGGAAGTAATGAACGGAGATGATGTGGCTTATAAAAAAGCGTTGGAGCAATAGGGTGTGGATGTGCAGATATGCAGATTTCAAATGTGCAGATGAAAAAAGAAAGGGGATGATGATTTGATTGGCAAATCTTTATCCCCTTTCTTCATGGCTTTCTATGTTTTACAAACCAATCACCTGCACATCTTAAATCTGCACATCTGATATCAGCATATCAATTCCGGCTTTTGTTTAAAGTAAGTATCCCGTTATTGTAAAATAGTAATTTGGAGTTATCGTCCTGTACAATGGCAAAAGGATAATCGTGGTTTGCAGGGGTAACCCGCCATGCTTTTATCAGCTGGCCGTGCGAATTGGGACTGATATCATAATAGCCAAATTCGGCAGCCAGGCATGAGTCGGCTATTTTTCGATTAACCGAATAAGAATCTTTCAAAGCAGCCTGTACAAACAAATAACGTAACTGTGGCAGGGTTGTGCGTGGCGTGGTGCCCAATGTTACATTGCCGTATAGGTACCCACTGGTGATGTAATAAATTCCATTGTTAAAATGATAACCTACCTGGGCAAATAATATGGGCAAACCATTGCTGTATTGCTGCGCAATTACGTGCTGAAGCACATGCATGGGGCCATTGGTGGTAATGGTATCATTTAAAATTGCCCTTGTTACAACAAGGTTATTGGTAGCAATATGGTTATCCGTTAACAATTTTAACGAAGCCGCAAGTTCGGGTTTATTCGTATCAGCATAATCGCGCTGGATACGACTGATGCAGCCGTTGTCATTTTGCACCCCGGTCAGGGGCGATTTTTTACATGATGGGCCCAGGGCCAACGCCAACAAAACAACGCAGGATAGTTTTTTAGCAAACATAACAGCTCAAGGTTTAGCTATATTACGCATGCAAAACCTGAAATGATACAAAATTTTAGATTTTTGATGTGCAGGTTAAAAGAAAATGTGCAGATGTGCAAATTTCAGATGTGCAGATGAACTGAAAGGGTTGCAACCTATTCAATCATGCAATCAAAAAATCATCTGCATATCTGCACATTTAAAATCTGCACATCTACGGAGTTTTATTTCTGCCTAAACCATACTTGAATCGGCGCTCCGCTGAAATCAAAGTTTTCCCTTAGCTTGTTTTCGATAAAGCGATAGTAAGGTTCCTTTACATATTGCGGTAAATTACAGAAGAACGCGAACATGGGCGATGAGCCGGCAATTTGCGTGATGTATTTAATTTTAACGTACTTGCCTTTGATGGATGGTGGCGGGTAGTTTTCGATGATAGGCAGCATCACCTCGTTTAGTTTGGAAGTGGCTATTTTACGGGCCCGGTTTTGGTAAACCTGGTTGGCCACATCAATTACCTTTAACACACGTTGCTTTTCGGTAACGGAAGTAAATACGATAGGTACATCGGTAAACGGTGCGATCTTTTCGCGGATCATTTCTTCAAAAACCTTAACGGTTTTGTTATTTTTCTCGATTAAATCCCACTTATTTACCACCACCATGATGCCTTTCTTGTTTTTTTCGGCCAGGTGGAAGATGTTGATGTCCTGCGATTCGATACCTTCAACCGCGTCAATCATTAGGATAATTACATCCGCTTCTTCCAAAGCCTTAATGGTGCGCATTACCGAGTAAAACTCGATGTTTTCTTTGACCTTGGTTTTTTTGCGCATCCCGGCAGTGTCAATCAGCATAAAATCATGACCGTATTGGTTATAGTGGATATGGATAGAATCGCGCGTGGTACCTGCAATCGGGGTTACAATGTTGCGGTCTTTACCTATTAAGGAATTGATGATAGATGATTTACCAACATTCGGGCGGCCAACAATGGCATATTTAGGGCGGGTGTTGTCTTCAAGCACTTCGTCGTCAAAATGCGTAACGACTTCGTCAAGCAATTCGCCTGTACCAGAGCCGGTCATTGATGATATACTATAGATTTCGCCAAGGCCAAGGCTATAAAATTCGGTAGCATCAGATAATAAAGCGTTGTTATCTAATTTGTTCACCACCACAAAAACAGGCTTTTTACTACGGCGCAGTAAGGTGGCAATTTCATCATCGAGGTCGGTAATGCCGGTGGTAACATCTACCATAAACAGGATAACGGATGCTTCTTCGATGGCAATTTCTACCTGTTCGCGGATGGCAGCCTCAAAAATATCGGCAGAATTGGCTACATAACCGCCTGTGTCAATTACCGTAAACTGGTGATTAGTCCACTCGGATACGCCGTAATGCCTGTCGCGGGTTACACCGCTAAAATCGTCGACAATGGCTTTACGGGTTTCGGTTAAGCGGTTATATAAAGTTGATTTGCCTACGTTAGGACGGCCAACTATGGCTACTATGTTACTCATGTGTTTAAATTAGAGTCAAGAATCAAGAACCAAGAGTCAAGATTTTATGCAAATCTATCTATCTTAAAATTCCTGTTCTATATATAAATGAAATTTTATTAAAGGGTCAAGACAAAATCTTGATTCTTGACTCTTGATTCTTTCGGTCTATTATTCGTATCCGAATTTTTTAAGGTAGTTTTTTTTGCTGCGCCAATCGGGGATCACTTTTACAAACATTTCCAGGAAAATCTTTTTTTGAAAAAACTCTTCCATATCGCGGCGGGCATAGGTGCCTACTATCTTAAGCATGCTGCCGCCCTGCCCAATGATGATATTTTTTTGCGAATCCCTTTCTACAATAATTTCGGCGCTGATGCGGTGCAGTTTTTCGCCTTCCACAAAAGCGGTTACAATTACTTCGGCGCTGTAGGGGATCTCTTTTTTGTACTGTTTAAGTAGTTGTGCGCGAATCATCTCCGATGCAAAAAAACGGTCGTTCCTATCCGTAAGCTGATCTTTTTCATAATACGCCGGGTGCTCGGGCAAATTGCCGATCACAAAATCCATAATGGCTTTAATGTTATGACCCAGCAACGCCGATATCGCGAAGATGGCTTTAGGGTTTAATTTCTCCTGCCAAAACTCCACTTTCTTTTTTACAGTTTCCTCGTCGCTTTGGTCAATCTTGTTAATTAACACAGCTATTGGCGCCTGCGAACCTTCCAGTTTTTTTAATACATCGGTTTCGTCAAACTCTTCATAAATATCGGTAACCAACAAAATCAGGTCGGCATCAACAATTGATCCATCTACCTGGTGCATCATACTTTCGTGTAACGCATAGTGTGGTTTGATGACACCGGGTGTATCCGAAAATACGATCTGGTAATTATCATCGTTAACAATTCCCAAAATACGGTGACGTGTTGTCTGCGCTTTTGGGGTGATAATTGACATTTTTTCGCCAACAAGGGCGTTCATAAGGGTTGATTTCCCCGCATTGGGCTTACCAATTATACTTACAAAACCTGCCTGGTGACTCATATAAAAATAATTAAAAATATATTTGGACTGCAAAGAAACGAATTATATCTTTGCAGTCCAATTAAAACGGAG
>Ga0075366_10000175_pt1 | contig 27796 bp, 29 predicted proteins | sample EndMethybrTD3031_FD_72351 | JGI IMG/M metagenome (GOLD analysis project Ga0075366, IMG submission 72351) | Populus endosphere microbial communities from Tennessee, USA - Endosphere MetaG P. TD hybrid TD303-1 | ecosystem: Host-associated > Plants > Roots > Endosphere | place: USA: Tennessee...
GATTACTGTTGACGGTATGGCTGCCGTAAAGGGCCACAATGAGCAATTTGATAAGCTTGGCTTGCCCGAAAAACACGCTTACATTATCAAGCAGACCCGCGATTTCTTTGCGCATGTTGTCTCATTGTAGGTGACCAACACTCCATACCCAGTGGATAACTTTTCTCTTTTGGCGTATACTTAAATGCGTCTATGGCTGAGAAGATTATTGTAAAGGGTGCGCGTGAGCATAACCTCAAAAATATTGATGTTGAACTACCTCGCGAAAAGCTGGTAGTTATTACAGGTTTGTCCGGATCGGGCAAATCTTCTTTAGCGTTCGATACGATTTATGCCGAAGGCCAGCGCCGGTATGTTGAATCTCTTAGCTCGTATGCTCGCCAGTTTTTGGGTCTTATGGAAAAGCCCGATGTTGACCAAATTGATGGCTTGTCACCTGCAATTTCTATCGACCAAAAATCTACCAGCCGCAACCCGCGCTCTACAGTTGCTACTGTAACTGAAATTTATGATTACTTGCGTTTATTGTTCGCGCGCATTGGTGTGCCGCATTGTCCGGTTTGTGGCAAGCCAGTTACCCGTCAAACTACCCAGAATATTGTTGATATTATTGCTCGCACCGATGCCGATGCGCGCCTCATGGTTTTGGCGCCGGTTATTTCGGCAAAAAAAGGTGCTTTTGAGCACATTCCCGAACAATACATGCGCGCTGGTTTTGCTCGAGCTCGTGTAGACGGTGTAGTGTACGCACTCGATGAGTTCCCGACTCTCGACAAAAACTACAAGCACACTATTGAAGTAGTTATCGATCGTTTAGTTAACAACGAAGAGAGCCGCTCTCGATTAGCCCAGTCTGTAGAACAAGCATTAGAGGTTGCCGAAGGTAAAATTCGTGTTGTTAATGCCGACTCTGCCGAAGAATACCAATATAGCCTCATGTATGCCTGTATTGATCACCCTGATGTTGTTATTCCAGAGCTTGAACCTCGAACCTTTAGTTTTAACTCACCACAAGGTGCTTGCCCAGTATGTACGGGATTGGGGTCACGTCTAGAAGTTGACCCTGAACTTGTAATTCCTAATGGCCGCTTAACTATCGCCGAAGGTGCAATTAGGCCATTTAACCGTGTGAATGCCGATGCCTGGTACATGAAAAAAATGCAAGCCGTAGCCGATGAGTATGGTTTTAGTTTGCACGTACCGACTGGTCAACTGAGCGATGACCATCTTAATAAGTTGCTGTACGGCACTGGTAGTCAAAAGTACCGGGTGGCACTGGGTGGTGGCCGCAGTTTTGAGACTACCTATGAGGGCGTTATCCCTAACTTGGAACGCCGCCACAAAGAAACTGACAGTGATTTTATACGCCATGACATTGAACGCTTTATGCAAGAAAAGCCATGCTACTCCTGTAAGGGTCGCCGCTTAAAGCCAGAAGTATTAGCAATTACCATCGCCAACCATTCCATTATGGATATTTGTGAATTCTCTATCGACGAAGCTATTGAGTACTTCAACTCACTTAAGTTAAGCGAAAAAGAAACACAAATTGCCAACCTGGTACTTAAAGAGGTCTGCGCTCGCTTAAGCTTCTTGCAGGATGTGGGTCTTAACTATCTAACGCTATTGCGAGGCGCAACTACCCTGAGTGGTGGTGAAGCCCAGCGTATCCGTTTGGCCACCCAAATTGGATCAGGCTTACAGGGTGTGCTGTACGTTTTGGATGAGCCAAGCATTGGACTGCACCAACGAGATAACGACCGTTTAATCGCGACACTCGAACACCTAAAGGAGTTGGGTAATACGGTTGTCGTTGTAGAACATGACGAAGATACTATTCGTACGGCCGACTATTTATTAGACATCGGTCCTGGTGCGGGTATACACGGCGGCCACGTGGTGGCAGCTGGTACCCCCGAAGAAGTAGCTAAGAATCCAAAAAGTATTACTGGCCAATATTTGTCTGGCAAAAAAACTATTGCTGTGCCTAAAAAACGTCGTAAGGGCAACGGTAAATCGTTGGTTATTCGCGGGGCCCGCGAAAACAACCTTCGCGGTGTAGATGTAGAAATCCCCCTGGGTCAGCTTGTTGTGGTATCTGGCGTATCTGGATCAGGCAAGTCATCGCTTATTAACGACATTTTGGCCAAAGAGTTACAGGCGCGTTTAATGCGAGCCAACACTGTGCCAGGTAAGCACGATGACATCGAGGGTATTAAAGAGCTCGACAAAGCAATCATTATCGACCAGTCACCAATTGGGCGTACGCCGCGCTCCAACCCTGCCACATACACTGGTTTGTTTACTCCTATCCGCGAGCTATTTGCGCAGACCCCCGAAGCCAAGCTGCGAGGCTACAGCCCCGGCCGCTTCAGTTTTAATGTTAAGGGTGGCCGCTGCGAAAACTGTGCAGGTGACGGTATTATCAAAATTGAAATGCACTTTTTGCCAGATGTATACGTACAGTGTGAAGTTTGCCATGGTCGTCGTTATAACCGTGAAGCGCTGGAGATCCACTTTAAGGGCAAGACTATTAGTGATGTCCTCCAGATGAACTGCGAGCAGGCGCTTGAGTTTTTTGGCAATATTCCTTCGATCGCCCGCAAGCTACAAACGCTTGTAGACGTGGGATTGGGCTACATCAGTCTGGGCCAACCCGCTACTCAATTATCGGGCGGTGAAGCCCAGCGTATTAAGTTAGCAACCGAACTTTCACGCCGACCGACGGGTCGCACATTATATATTCTGGATGAGCCTACGACTGGCTTGCACATGGCCGACGTTGACCGCTTACTTAAGGTGTTACACGCCCTTGTTGACACCGGTAACAGTATGGTGGTTATCGAGCACAACCTTGATGTTATTAAGTCTGCCGATCACATTATCGACATGGGACCAGAGGGTGGTTCGGGCGGTGGTTATGTGGTGGCTACTGGTACTCCAGAGCAAATTGCCTCTGTTAAGGAGTCGCACACCGGCCATTTCTTAAAGCGCATGCTGTAACCCAGATAAAAGCCTCATCAAAAATACACCTCTCGGGAGATATGAGAGGTGTATTTATTTTGAATACTGCATGATGCTCCAGAAGAGTGGAGGGGACTCTTGGGGAACCTAAAGCGTCATGCAGCGGCCAAGGCAATATCGGCAAGGGTTTGTTGAGAAGGAGTGGCTTCAGAGGAAACCATCTCACGTAAGTGATTACGTACTTTAGATCGAATCAAAATATTATCGTGAATATTCAATGAATAATCAATTTTTGAAGCATTATTGAGGTAGCGAAGGGCTGAGCCTATCGATTGTTTGTCGCCACGTGTGAGGTTAGAGATAGAAAAATTGTGCAGACGACTTGCAATGATACGCTGTGAAAACGTATCCACATCATCGGCGAAAGAAGGCAATTCGTTCAAAATAACAGGCTTAGAGTTTTGCATAGCAAACATAATTTGCAAGGCTAGCTCACGGGAGATAATACCGTAGTCGCAGTACACAACATGAAAAGATGAATTAGCAATAGATTCGTACACATTAATTCTAAAATCATGTGTGTGCCAAGGATTGCCTTGATGTTCGGTGGACAAGAAGTCCGGTTCAAGATCGAGGAGCGCTACTTGCACCTGTTGCTCTTCGAGTATCCGCTTAAGGGCAGACATTTTCGTTTGATTATTTCCACTAATCTGAGTAACAAGATGCATCGCGAATCACCTATTTACGTTATATGTATAGTATACACATACGTCTAACATGCGTAAAGACACAAAACCCAAAATAAACTAAAAGCTTACCAGAATAGATTCAGAACCGTTACCACGAGCCAAATTGAGCATTTGGTTGAGGTTACGATCGTGCATATTGCCACGGGATTTGCTCATTTTATTACCATCACCTGCAATTACCAGTGGAGCAAAGAGCATTTTGATCTTGGGCATCGGCTCTTTGTAGATGTATTCGTAAAGCGTTTTACTGGTTTCAAAAGTTTTTGCTAAGTAATGGTCGCTGCCGCTAATTACTAGGTCAAAGTTAAGGCAGGCCATGCGAGCAGGGAAGATTTGCTTGTAGTATAGCCAAAAATCGCTATCTTCATAGGTGACCTCTTTAGTAATGCCACATTCTTGGCAGGTCATCTTTAGAAGATTATCGTTGATGATAGTAGTGTCTGTATTAGCGCCAAGGCAAGTTTCGCAGAGTACATTGCAGAAGCGAGTATCGTTGCCAACGGTTTTAACACCGGTCTGCGAGAGCAGAATTTGTTTATGCTCGCGGTAGTTTTTTAGGGTATCAAAAATTGCTTGGTGCATTTTTGGGTGCGTTTTAAGGGCAGAATTACGTACAAACTCCATTGATACCCCAGGGAAATCTCGCGTAATAACGCTTAATTGCTCTTCAATTCGTGGCTGCCAATAGTCGGCCATGGTTTCGCTATCTGTCATTGCGGCATGTGCAAGGGTTGTGTGCTTTGGTTCTACATCAAACGGAAAAGTATAAATATCCTTGCCGCTCAGATCACTTTGTTCCCAGTCATTAATTGAAATTAAGAACTTAAAATGTGGTTCTACCCCTTTGCTGCGAAGGTATTCACAGAGCAGGTAGGGATAAGCCAGAAGGCTTAAGGTGTTTCCGGCGTGGAAGCCATAGGGTCGGATGCCCATTAAAATACGCTCGTGCCCAGTGATTTCACTAGCGAGCTTGGTTAATCCTTCCCAGTATAAATATGCGTGATCGTTCATCGTGTCTGATTATATGCCCAATTCTACTGTGTGCTATAATAAATCGGAAATTGTTCCAATTAATTTAAGATTACTTTCGTTCATAAAAATGTAAGTATAACATATGTAGACAGGATAGCCATGATTGTACACCTTGTGACCTCAAAAAGTGGTTTAAAAAACTCAATTGACTCACTACGTCGCATCGTCGAAGAAATTCATAATTCCGAAAATTCTTTAGCACGCGACTGGATTGAACCTGCCTACGCTCGTTATTCAAAGCCCGCTGACTCGCCTCGTAAAGAGGGCGAGTGGAGCTCCATGTTTAAAGATAACATGGAGGCAATTGCCAAGTCAGATGTTATGATCGCCGAAATTTCAGATCCTAGCTTTGGGGTTGGCCACCAAGTTGCGGTAGCTGCTCAGCAGAAAAAGCCAATTTTAGTCTTGCGTCACCGAGATGCTGATAAAGACTCATTTGCCAGTGGCATCAACGACGGCTGTGTCGTTTACAAAGAGTATGACGACGAAAAGAGCCTCCGCGAAATTGTTTCTAAATTCCTAGAAGATAACGATATCCAATCTAAGGATATGCGCTTTAACTTCTTTATTGACCGTCAAATTTATAATTACCTTCGCTGGGCTGCGTTCAAGACTGGCAAAACAAAGGCTGAAATTCTTCGTGATTTAGTACAACACGAAATCGACAAGCAAGACTATCGCCCGTAGTCTCTAATTAGTAGCGGCATCCAAATATAGTACCTGTATCTGTTTTTAAGCACGCAGGTACTATATTATTTAGTGTCGTTTTTGCGGCAAGTTGTAGCAAGCTAACACATTTAAGGCAACTGGTGATATCCTGTACGGGCCCGCGATGGGCTCAAATTAAGCAAGTAAAAGGGGTATAGCTATGTTGGTTCACCTTACTGGTAGTGCACGAAATTTAGATGACGATCTGGAATATCTCCGTGTTATAGCCGAGACGGTACATGAGTGTGAATCAAGCTTGGCACGTACCTGGATTGAAGCAGCAGCAAACCGAGTTTTACGCGGTGGTGCGCCCGATAAAGAAGTAGACTGGGCTCACGTTATCAATGATAACGAGCGTGCAATACATGACGCCGATTTGTTAATTGTGGAAGCTTCAACCGGTGGATTCCTGCTTGGTTATGAGGTGAGCTATGCCCTTGCACAAAATAAACCGGTGCTGATTGTGAGCCGCCCTGACGTTTCAGCAGGTGTACTTTCCGGTCTCAAAAATAAAGGCGTAATAATCGCGCAATACACAACGGAGCGTGAACTCCGCAAAATTGTGGCAGCTTTTATCGTGGAAAATCCAGTGGCTGAAGAACAGAACAATAAGTAGACTTCATCATGGTTGCTGCGGGTATTGCTGAGCAATCAGTGATTTAAACCCTAAAACTTCTCGCAAGAGTGGTATTTACACAGAAAAGAGGGGTGCTATAATCAGGGTTTGGAGTCTTTTTATGATTATTCATCTTACAGGTAGCGCACAAAATATTGAGAAGGACATGCCTTTTTATCGTCGGATGATTCAGATTATCCACGAAAACGATGGCATTCTGGCCCGCGACTGGATTGAAACCGCGTACCATGGTCGTAATAAAAAGGGTAGTTCCGATGATGTCGAAGCGGTATCGGAGGCTGACCTTGAAGCTATTGGCCGTTCTGACATTGTTATTATTGACATTACTCACCATGGCTTTGCGCAAGGTTTTCAGGCTGCAACTTCTATTAATCAAAAGAAGCCCTTGCTGCTTATTTCTCGTACCCCAATTAAAAAGCATGCTATTTCTGGCTATAAGAGCAAGCTACTCACGACTGCCGAATACAAAACCGAGGAAGATCTTGATAAAATTATTAAGCAGTTCATTATCGATAATACTATTGCAACTAAAGATTTACGCTTTAACATGTTTATCGATCGCCCCATCTACAATTATTTACGAAGTGTTTCGTTTGAGTCGGGCAAGAATAAGTCTGAAATTATTCGCGAGTTAATTGAACGCGAAATTCGCAAACAAAAAGATTAGCTCTTATTCTAGACTAATATGACATGGTTCACGGCAGCACTTTATGGTGTATCCGGCGATGTGCTGCGTATAAGCCTTGGCAGGGCTGCTTGTCTGCAGGCTATTTTTAAGGCTCCTGTGCCGTTTCGGCATCCTTATGGCATCCTTACTCGTTTTTTGCTCTAAGTCTGGCAGTGCGGCGCTACAAAACGCACAGGCGCGCCCTTGTAGTTGATCGTCGTTGAGTATTTGCTGTAAGCGTACATGCCAATATATCCAGGATGTATCGTTAAGAAAAAGCGTGTCGTGAAAATGGTAGGCATACCATTCGGCGGCCGCATCGTCCATAGCTAGTAATAGTTGCATTCAAATATAATCCGGTCAGAGTGGTAAATTTACGTACATAATCATACATACGTATGCGGATAATACAATTGCAGCGCTTGTCTTGCAAGAACAAAATAAAAAAATAACCCCTGTTGGGGTTATTGAGAGTAATTACCGTATTTGCAGCAACAGTTATGCTATTTGTTGTCTGGATCGGCAGCAGCTTTTTCGTAGCGCTTAAAAACTCGTTTAAATTGCCCGCTTACAAACTTACGCAGACGCTCTTCGCGTAACAAGTGGTAGAGGGTAGGGCCTACGGTTATGAGCATGGCGCCAAATACGGCTAAGAGGATGTACTTTTCCATAGCATGTGGGTCTACCAAGCTACCAAGCCAGTAGCCTAGGAGTGTTACGGATAGTGTCCAGATGGCAGCGCCAGCCACGTTATAAAGCATGAATTTTTTACGGTCCATGTTGCCAATGCCAGCCACCATAGGCGCAAACGTACGGACTACCGGCACAAAACGGGCAAAAATAACGGTTTTACCACCATGTTGCTCATAGAACTTCTCGGCTCGCATAATGTACTCTTGGCGGAAAACCAAGCCATCTTTTTTGCGGAACATACGAGGGCCAGTTTTTTTACCAATGGTATAGCCGACATTGTCACCAATTACGGCTCCTAAAAAGATAGCTAAAAGCACGCCAGCTAGGGGCAGCTTGCCTTGTGCTGCAAAGAATCCAGCAGTAAATAACAGTGTATCGCCAGGCAAAAAGAAGCCCAGTAGCAAACCAGATTCAGCAAAAATAATGGCGCCAATAATAAGTACGCCAGTCAAGGCTCCAAAGCCTTCTAATAAAGAGGTAGGGTCTAACATATCCCTTATAGCCTACCCCGAAAAACTGCAAGCGTCCACCAGAAATTAAGAATTATACTGCTATACTAAAAGGGATGGGCAAACCACAAGGAGGATATATGTCAGATGTGACGCTCGAACTCGAAAAACGTGAAGTACTTGGTAAGGCGGTTAAAAACCTGCGCCATCAGGGAATTGTGCCAGGGGTCATTCATGACCACGGCAAGGACTCAATTATCGTTTCGGCAGAATATCAAGCTTTGCACAAAGTGTATAGCGAAGCCGGTAAACACAAGCCAGTCAAATTGACTGCTGACGGCAAAAACTACACTGCAATTATTAAGACGGTAACTCACGACCCTCGCAAGAACTCTATTAACCACGTGGTATTTAATGCGGTAAAGGCTACCCAAAAGGTGACAACCGAAATTCCGATTCACATTAAATTGGACGAAGGTAACGATGCTACTCCAGCCGAGCGTGCCAGCCTGATGGTATTGCACAACCTTACGACCGTAGAAGTTGAAGCTCCAGCCAATAAACTACCTGATTTTATTGAATTTGATGGTGAAAAACTAGTTGAAGTAGGTGACCATGCTACTGTTGCTGACCTGATTGTGCCAGCTGGCGTAGAAATTAAGAGCGACGCCAGTCAAACCATTGCCAGCGTATTTGAGCCAAGCGCTGTAGCTGCAGCTAACGATGCTGCGGGCGGCGACGCCGAAGAAGCTGATGCAGAAACTGTTGCTTCTGACAACGAAAGCGGTGCCGAAGAGGGTACACAAGCTCCAGAAGAGCACCCAGGAGGCAAGAAGGAATTCGAAGCTAAAGGCGAATAAAGCATACTTTTAGCTCAGCCACCTTTGTAATAGTAATAATAAAAATGCCCGCAATTAACTGCGGGCATTTTTATTTGGAATAAGCAGTGTATGCCTAGGGCAACTCAACTAACTACCTACTCTTCGATAAATCCACCGCTCTGGTGAGCCCATAGTTTGGCATAGGCGCCTTTAGCTTGGGTCAACTCGGCATGGCTGCCTTGCTCAAGTATTTTACCGTCGCTCATTACCACAATGCGGTCCATTTTTTGGATGGTACTCAGGCGGTGGGCAATGACAATTGCTGTGCGCTTTTGCATGAGCTCTTGCAGCGCGGCCTGAATGAGTAGCTCGCTTTCGCTGTCGAGTGCGCTGGTGGCTTCGTCTAATACCAAGATTGGTGCATCCTTTAAGATGGCGCGGGCAATAGCTATACGTTGACGTTGGCCGCCACTCAGCTTAACGCCGCGCTCGCCAACCATGGTGGCATAGCCGTCGGTAAGTTTTTCGATAAACTCGGCGGCATTGGCTTTGCGGGCTGCTTCAAAGATTTGCTCGTCGGTTGCGCCAGGCATGCCGTAGGCAATGTTTTCTTTAATACTACGATGGAACAGTAATGGTTCTTGCGGTACGTAGGCAATACTGCGGCGCAGATCGTCTTGGCTGATATTGGCAATGTTTTGGCCGTCAATGGTAATGCTGCCGCCATTAATGTCCGAAAAGCGTAGCAGCACCCGCGTAAGCGTTGTTTTGCCTGAGCCCGAATGGCCTACGAGGCCAATCTTTTCGCCGGGTTTAATGTGCAGGTTAAGATGGTTAAATAGGGCATCGTCAGAGCCGCTATGGGTAAAGGTAACGTCGGTAAAGTCTATGCCGCCGTCGCGAATGCGTAATAGTTCTGGTTGCTCGGGATCTTGCACTTCGGGATCGATGTGTAAGATTTCTACCATGTCTTTGGCATCACCAATTGCCCGGTTATAGCTACGCAGCACTGAGCCGCTAAATTCCCACAAACCTTGGGAAACACGGGCGGTGTAGGTAAGAATTAGGAAGGCGGTTGCTAGGTCGGCATCAAAGAGCACAATGCCAGCTGCAGCCATTACTAGGGCAATAATCTTAACACCGGTTGTTATAGAGGTAAAAAACATGTCCTGGCGGGTTACAGCGCGCAGTAATTCGTGGGTTTTACTTCGTGTAACTTCGGTGGCGTCAGCAAAATGCTGTCGCTCACTTGCACCAGCACCAAAGCTTTTGATGGCCATAACGTTGGTGATACCATCGGCAAATATACCCGTTTGCTTGCTGTGTAGGGTGGCTTCTTGGGCGTTAAGCTTGCGTACGCGCTTGGTGACAAATACGGCACTGATCATGTATGCAATAGCACAAGCTACCAGCAGCACTACAAACAGGGGAGCTTTAGGCGCCAAAATCACGACAGTAAATACTATGGAACACAAGAAGGGAATAACGTTAAAGACTGTCGTGTCAGCGAATCTAATGTACGAGCCGGTAAGTTTAGCACTTTGTGAGACCATGGAGCCACCAAAGTGATTGGCATGAAAATCGGAGCTTTGCAGTAATAGGTGTGAATATAATCGCTGTGCCATGTCGCGGACAACATTGGCCTCAAGGCGCCAAATTAAAACTACCAATACGCGCCAAGCTACAATTGCGCCCAAGGCAGACAAACCGCCGTACAATAAGATATCATTGCCAAAACTACCCCAGAGGTCGTGCTTTTCAAAGTCACCAGTGCTCAGGCGATTGATGATGTTGGCCATTATCAAAGGCGGCAAAAATTCGTATATGAAGGTCGTTACGGGGGTAAGTGCCAATAGGGTATAGGTGTATTTTGGATAACGCTTTGCGTGCTGCCAAAACAGCTTAATGGTTTCTTTTGTTGTGTTCATAGGTTTTCCTGTTATTCTTCGATAAATCCGCCAGATTGGTGTTGCCATAGTTTGGCGTAGGCGCCTTGCTGGGCGAGTAGGTCATTGTGCGAGCCTTGCTCGACAATTTCGCCATTATGCATTACTACAATGCGGTCCATTTTTTGGATGGTGCTCAGGCGGTGGGCAATCACAATGGTAGTGCGGCCTTGCATCAGTTTTTTCAGCGCGGCTTGGATTAGCTTTTCGGACTCGCTATCGAGTGCGCTGGTCGCTTCGTCGAGAACGATAATCGGCGCATCCTTTAAGATAGCGCGGGCAATGGCTATGCGTTGCCGCTGTCCACCACTTAATTTTACGCCGCGCTCACCTACGAGGGTTTCGTATCCGTCGGGCAATTGCTCGATAAACTCAGCCGCGTGTGCTAGGCGAGCTGCTTCTTGCACTTGCTGTAGTGTAGCCTCGGGGTTGCCATAGGCGATATTTTCACGCAGGCTACGATGGAATAACACAGGCTCTTGCGGCACATACGCGATGTGGCGCCGCAGGTCGGCTTGTTTAACGCTGGCAATATTTTGTTTATCGATACTAATTTGGCCATGGTCGACATCCGAAAAGCGCAGCAGCAAGCGAGTGAGCGTTGTTTTGCCTGAGCCCGAATGGCCTACGAGGCCAATCTTTTCGCCGGGTTTAATGCTTAGATTAAAATTACTAAACAGGCTATCGGTACTGCCGTCGTGCGTAAAGATTACGTCGCTAAAATCGATCTGGCCCTTTTTAATAGCAATCTTTTGTGGCTTTTTAGGGTCAACAACAGTGGTTTCTTCTTGGAATAGCTCTACCATTTCTTCACCGTCGCTAAGGGCTTGCTCTAGAGTGCGCGATAGGTTGCTTAGGCCCCATAACTCGGTAACCAGCTGTGTTACGTACACCTGCACAAGTAATAAGACACCAATGTTAATGGCGTGCGTCATAACGGCGTGGATAGACAGTATCAAGATGCCAAATTGCAACAGGCTCATCATAATGCCTAATGTGGCGTCGTTTTTGAGCCCTTCCATCCAGGCTAAGTATTTACGGCGTGCACGTTCATAAGCCTTTTGACTGTGGCTCGCTTCTTCTTGGGCTTCACTGCCAAAAGCTTTAACTGCAGAAATATTACCGAGACTATCGGCGAGGTGTGCCGTTAGTATGGTGTCTGCCGCCGCCGCGGCTTTAGAGAATTTCATACGACGGCGTGTTAAGACGATGTTAATTATGGTAAAGATCACAGTCCAGATAGCCATTGCGAGGGCAATCTGCCATGAGTAATAGGCAATGATGGCGGTGGCAATTACGACATTAGTAACCATGCGCAGTATTACCAGTACGAAGTTGTCGGTTAACGCATTGTATGAGGTCGTAAATTTACTTACCTTGTTAACCAAAGCACCGGCAAAGGTATTGGCGTGAAAGTTGAGGCTCTGATTAGTCAGCCAACTAAAGGCCTTATTTTGGAGCTCTGGGCGAACTCGCGTTTCAAGTTTAGATAATAGATAGAGTCCAAGATCTATAAGCAATTGTCCTGCAATGGCTGCTGCTCCAAACGCCAGCAAATAGGGCCAAAAGACTGACCAATAATCGGCAGTGTGCTGATTATAAGCAATTATTAACTGGTTAAGGGTGTGAGCAGCTATAAGAGCCATGACCAGCTTTTGCAGGATCATACCACCTAGCCAACACAAACTTGCGCCTATAAAAAAGTGCGGATACTGCATGTTTGCATGCCAATATAAAGATAGCGTTTTGCGCGTGATATTCATAAGCGGTCTCCCTATTCGTTTAGTTGTTGATATTGTGTACAGGAGTTGGCTCGGCGATGGCCGTTTTTGCGATTGCTCCAAGTGTGTGATTATGACGTTCTGGTTACTAATCTGCTGACGATTGTGGTGGAGTTGGCGATAGAAGCGAGATAATAAAACCAAAAGTACGAAGAGGTTTAAAGGCCGCGGGCGCGGACCGGCGACTGATATATAAAACGCTTTGATGCCATAAAAGCTTGTCGCCTTTCCTTTAAATATGAGTAAACAATACTCATAAGTATATCACCCACGTCAAGTGCTGACAAAACAGACTATTTATAGTATAATTTGCATCAATGCAAAAGATATTACTTTATTACAAATTTGCCCCGTTGGCAGACCCCGAAGCTATTCGTTTGTGGCAGCGCGCACTCTGTGAGCAGCTTAATCTTAAGGGCCGCATTTTAATCTCCAAGCATGGACTTAATGGCACCGTGGGCGGCGATATAGACAACCTTAAGTCCTACGTAAAAGCAATGAAAAGCTACGAACCCTTTAAGGGCACTGCTTTTAAATGGTCAGAGGGCGGTAGTGATAACTTTCCAAAACTCAGCATTAAAGTCCGCGACGAAATTGTAAGTTTTGGCGCACCATACGAGCTCGATGTTGATGCTAATGGTGTTGTGGGCGGCGGCAAGCACCTCAAGCCGGAACAGGTGCACAAACTTGTAGAAGAGCGGGGTGAAGACGTAATCTTTTTTGATGGCCGCAATGCCTACGAGGCTCAAGTTGGTAAATTTAAGAATGCCGTGGTGCCAGACGTAGAGACAAGCCGTGACTTTATTAAAGAGCTTGATAGCGACAAATATGACGACATCAAAGACAAGCCTGTCGTTACCTACTGTACAGGTGGCATACGCTGTGAAATTTTGAGCTCGCTCATGAAAAAGCGTGGCTTTAAAGAGGTGTACCAAATGGACGGTGGCATTGTAAAGTACGGTGAAAAGTACGGTGATGAGGGTCTTTGGGAAGGATCGTTATACGTATTCGACGGCCGCATGGGTATGAAGTTTAGTGATAAAGCTAAAGATATTGGTGAATGCGTGCACTGTAAGGGTAAAACCAGCAATTACGAAAATTGTGCTATTAAAAGCTGCAACAAACTGGTACTCATTTGCGAAGATTGCAAAACCAGCAAAGAAACCTGTTCCCCAGCCTGCCAAGCTTTGTTAGTCGCTCAAGAAGACGCATAGCGTATAATTAAGCCATAACGTAAAGATAGGAATCCCATGTCGTTTGATTTTACCTACCAGCCGGGCGGCCTGTATGCTTACAAAGACACTACCTCTACCGAATACCATTTGTTTAGGCTTATCACTTGCAATGCAATGGCAAATGGCACGCTGCATGTACAGCCATACCAGGAATCATTTGATGACGTCTCTGGAGTAGAATCTGCGGGCCAATTACAGCCAACGGCTCAACACCTACCTATCAATCTTCGTACGGCTATGACGTGGTCAGAACTGCGACTGTTGGGCTCGAAGCCCTTTACTGCACAAGATCTTGCGGGTTATGGTTTATATTTGGCTGAAGCTCAGGGGCTTACTGAGTCAGAGGCTGCACTGCGAATTGAGCGAATTGTAAAGTTGAGCCAACTGCCAGCAGTAACAGCAACGGTTACTTACGATGATGATAGCCGAGTAAATATCGACATTAAACCCCAGGCGTCTGCTGACGAAAATGGCCGTATCTAAAGAGCTCCAAGAAAAGCTAAAAAACCTGCCAAGTAAGGCCGGTGTATATTTTCATAAAGACAGTACGGGCCACATTATTTATGTGGGCAAAGCGGCTGTGCTCAAAAATCGAGTACGCCAGTATTTTCAAGCCTCACGGCGCCGTGACCCCAAAACAGATGCACTAATTGTTGAAATTGCTGACACCGATTGGGTGACCGTAGAAAGTGAACTCGATGCGCTGTTTTTGGAAGCCGAAATGGTGCGGCGCTACATGCCACGCTTCAATATTTTACTGCGTGATGACAAGAGCAGCTTGTACGTGCGTATTAATTACGATGATCCCTATCCGAGCATTACTTTTACGCATCGACCACTCGATGACAAGGCAAAGTATTTTGGTCCTTTCTTTAATGGCGGCGAGGTCAAGCGAGCGCTGCGGTACCTGCGCCGTGTATTTCCGTACTCAACACATGCTGGTGTATTACCTAAGCGTGCTTGCCTACAGAGCCATTTGGGGCTCTGCCCCGGTATTGAACAATTTCCTGAGCGACTACCAGAATACAAGGCCAACTTGCGTAAGTTGATGCAATACTTGCGCGGTGAGCGCGAAAAAATTATTGAAAAAATGGAAGCCGATATGCAAAAGGCGGCCAAACAGCAACAATTTGAGCGTGCTGCCGAAATCCGTAACCAGTACTATGCCCTCAAGGCTCTCAGCAAGCAGATTGTCTTTTCGGATAAGGAATTCTTGGACATTAGTAAAGACCGGGGCTTGCAAGGGCTGGCCGATCTGCTCGGGTTGACTGATATTCCTCGCCGCATAGAAGGGTACGACATCAGCCATATGCAGGGAACGGATAACGTTGCCAGTATGGTAGTGTTTAGCAACGGTATCCCCGATAAGGCTGAATATCGTAAGTTTAAGATGCGCATTCCAGGCAATAATGACTTTGCACACATGCACGAGGTAATTACTCGTCGCACGAGCGCTAAAAATCAAAAAGACTGGGGACTGCCTGATCTGTTTTTAATTGACGGCGGCAAAGGGCAGCTTAGTGCGGCTATCCGGGCTCGTGACGAGGTGGGTATTGTTCGTCCTATGATTGGCTTAGCCAAGCGCGAAGAAGAAATTGTGGTTCATCTTGAAAAGTCGATGGTCAATATATCTAAAATTGAACTTCAAAAACAGCGTGCCTTTGTAAAGGAAAGCGATGAGTTTGTAATGATACTGTTGCCGCATAGCTCAGACATCGTAAAGTTGCTGCAGCGTGTGCGCGACGAGTCGCACCGCTTTGCAGTTAGCTATCACTCGGTGCTTAAGGGCAAACGTCAAACGGCCAGCATGCTCGATGACATCCCTGGCATAGGGCCGGCTACTCGTAAGAAATTAATTCGAACTTTTGGTAGCCTGCTTGGCGTGCGACAAGCACCGCTTGCTGAGTTGATTGAGGCTGTGGGGCGAGCTAAGGGCGAGATGCTTTTTGCACAGTTCCATGATGACTCTAAGCCTAAAGAGTAGGCGCTTTGCCCCAACCTCACCATATATAAGTTTCACGCGCAGTTGTTGCCAAAGGCAACTTGTTTGAGCGTGTAACTTATATATGGTGAGGTTTGATGTGCGCTCTTCTTGCAGCGTACGCATCTTGTGTCTAATCTGCTTGGTCGTGCATATATTAAAACACCCGGTTAAGCCGGGTGTTTTAGAGGAGCGTAGGGCCTTTGGTTAGGCGGCTACTTTTTCGTCGTCGTTCTTGTTGTTAAGAATGAGGTCGAAGGCGCGGTAGTCGTCGCCACGCTGCTGGGCTGCTTCTTTAGCGGCTTGTTCTTGCTGCCAAAGTACGTGCTTTGTAAGCATGTCAGCGGCAATAACAGAAGCAAGCATATTAGAGAGTTCTGCATTACCACGAGCACGCATGAACATGCCAACAAGTTCCATGTTGAACTCAGGAGCAGCTGCTTCGGCAGCTACTTCAGGGGTTGGAACGGCATTTGGAGTTTGAAAAGCTTGTTCAAAGCCGGTCATATCCAATGAACCTGGTGCTGTTTCTAGTGCGGGTCGTGTAAGTAATGTTTCCATAAGGGGTATATTAGCAAAAATAAGCCCCAAAGTCAACCCTAAACCCCATAGGGTAGCCTGTAAAATGAAGCTCCAGCGGCATCCAGATACCTATGGGGTTTGAACGACTATGTGCTACACTTTGATGCAGTATGTTTGGCAGTGATTTCTTTGCAGCTAACAGAGAGCGGCTCAGTCAGCTCTTTACTGGCACGGCACCTATTGTTATATCGGCACATGGCCTTATGCAGCGCGGCAGCGATGAGGCTTACCAGTTCCATCAAGATAGCAATTTTTGGTACTTAACAGGCATCGCCCATCCTGACATTATTTTGGTTATAGATAAAGGTAGGGAATATCTCATTGTGCCCGGTCGTTCTGACTCTCGAGAGGCTTTTGATGGTGCGATTAACCCCGAAGAGCTAACCCGTCAGTCGGGTATCTCGACCATTTATGGCGAAAAAGATGGCTGGAGACATCTATCGACCCGATTAAAGAAAGTAAAACACCTAGCAACCTTAGCTCCACCGTCGGGGTATATTGATGCATGGGGTCTGTATACTAATCCAGCTCGTGCTCGTTTAGTAAAGCGTTGTAAAGAGGTAAATCCTCACCTTGAGCTATTGGACTTACGAACGCATTTAGCCCGAATGCGCATGATTAAGCTGCCCGAAGAGCTGACGGCGCTTCAGCAGGCGATTGACATTACAAACGACACACTTAAGGACGTAACACGTTCTCGTAAATTAGCGGGCTATGCTCACGAGTACGAAATTGAAGCCGATATTAGTCAAGGCTTTCGTAAGCGTGGTGCTCGAGGACATGCATTTACGCCAATCGTTGCAGCAGGTAGTAATGCCTGTACCCTCCATCATGTCGAAAATAATGGTGCGCTGGCTAAAAACGATTTTGTTGTGCTGGATGTGGGCGCCGAAGTGGTACATTATTCGGCCGATATAACACGCACGATCTGCTTGGGTGAGCCCACTCGCCGCCAACAAGCTGTATTCGATGCCGTGGCTGCCGCCCAGGATTACGCTTATTCACTACTAAAGCCCGGTATGCAGCTTAGAGTTTACGAAAAGCAGATGGTGGCATTCATTGGGGAAAAACTGCGGGAGCTGGGACTAATTAAAACTGTCGAAGAAGAGCAGGTGCGCAAGTACTTCCCCCATGCAACATCACACTTTTTAGGATTAGACACACACGATGCAGGTGATTACGAGCGCAGCTTGGAGGCTGGTGTTGTCATTACGGTGGAGCCGGGTATTTATATTCCCGAAGAAGGCATTGGCGTACGTCTAGAAGATGACATTTTAATTACTACTGATGGTGTATCGGTACTGAGTGCTAAGTTGCCTCGTGCACTTTAGCGGTGTGATAGCTTGAATTGACACAGCGCATGGTACAATAAGGGCTAAGTAATGAAGAATCAAAGTTTTTTGTATCGTTTTTTAGTGCGGTGGATTGTTTGTAGTCTTGGACTCTGGATCGCCGCGGGCCTTTTGGGCTCAAATATCTCTTATGAGGGTAGCTTGTGGACTATTATTTGGTCGGGCTTTGCGCTGGCCATTGTAAACGCCATTTTGCGTCCGATTATTGTTGTCTTTTCGCTGCCTGCCATTTTGGTGACTTTGGGCTTGTTTATGGTAGTCATCAACGGCTTTATGGTATTTTTGGTAAGTAAGTTTACGGCACTACATGTTAATAACTTTTGGATCGCAATACTTGCTGGTATGATTATCGGCTTGGTAAACTATCTAGTAACGGCTATATTGGAGAACCGCAAATAATGAATATTTATAACTACATCACTCTGGGCTCAACTATTCTGCTTGTTATCCTTATTTTGGTTCAAACTCGAGGTGCAAGCTTGGGTGCTGGACTTGGTAGCAGTGGAGAAATGAACACGGTGCGCCGTGGTACTGATAAAACAATTTTTCAGCTGACAATTGTAACTGCTATTGTCTTTGCTGGCTCACTGATTTTGGGCATTGTTGCCGTTAAATAGATATAGGTAAGGGGAGCCGCCCATGGTAAGCCGCGCATTTAAGCTTCGATTCCGCCGCCGTTTGCGTTTACGCAAGCGACAAGTTGAAGCTATTGGCCAGCAAGCCGAAGACCAGCTGGAGCGCAACTTATTTAAGCGCTTTGAGCGATTGCGAGATGTTCGCCGTTTTGTGCTGAGTTGGACGCTGTTGATGGTAATGGTGGGTGGCTGTATGGTGGTCCAGTTGCGTGCTTTGAGCGGGTACTATCAGACTTTCCAGCCTGATGTAGGCGGTATTTTTACCGAAGGTATGGTGGGCACTTTTTCTAACGCTAATCCAATTTATGCCACAAACACGGTAGACCAAGCAGTATCCCACCTGATGTTTTCTAGCTTATATAAATACGATAACAATAATCGCTTGGTAGGCGACTTGGCCGACGGCCAGCTGCAGCCAAATGCGGATGGTACTGTTTATACTGCCAAGCTGCGCAGTGGTCTTACGTGGCACGACGGCAAGCCTTTGACGGTTGAAGACGTGCTGTTTACTTATCAGCTTATTCAAAATCCCGATGCTCAATCGCCGCTCAACAGTAGCTGGCAGGGCATAAAAGTGGACTCGCCAGCTCCACAAACGATTACTTTTACGTTACCAACCCCTCTGGCGTCATTCCCATACTCATTAACGAATGGCATCGTGCCTAAGCATATTCTGAGTGAAACACCGATAGCCAATTTGCGCTCAGCGGCCTTTAACACTCGTGAGCCAATCGGCTCAGGGCCATTTAAGTGGCAAACTATCGAAATATTGGGTGATTCATTGCAAGAACGCCAACAGCAGATCGCCCTGCAGCCATTCGAAAATTATCACGAGGGACGCCCCAAGCTGAACGGTTTTGTGATGCATTCCTTCCGTACGCAAGAAGACATGCTGTCTAGTTTTAAACGTCATGAGTTAACGGCTATGGCTGGCTTGGATGAAGTACCACAAGATTTGCGTAAAGAAGGCGGCGTACGTCAGTATAGCTTGCCACTTACTGCTGCCGTTATGACCTTCTTTAAGACTTCCGAAGGAATTTTGTCGGATATGCCGGTGCGTCAGGCGCTTATTAAAGCTACTAACACCCAGGCGATTATCTCGAGTCTTGATCATCCAACCAAGCCTGTTGTGGAGCCATTTTTACAGGGTCAGCTTGGCTTTGATCCACAGTTTGCACAGGCCAGTTTTGATGTAACGGCTGCTCAAAACCAATTAGATCAAGCTGGTTGGAAGATAGGCAACGAAAATATCCGCTATAAAGATGGCAAACCCTTAACGTTTACGTTATTTGCCGAGGACACAAGCGAGTATGCTAAAGTTGCCCGCGAACTGCAAAAGCAGTGGCGAGCTGTTGGTGTAGATGTTGAGCTGCGCTTGCAAAACGGTACTGATCTGCAAAGTACACTGGCCTTCCACTCTTATGACGCTTTGCTCTATGGCGTGTCAATTGGTGTTGATCCCGATGTGTATGCTTATTGGAACAGTTCTCAGGCTGATATGCGTTCGCAAAATCGCCTAAACTTTTCGGAGTATAACTCTAAGGCTGCCGACTCTGCTTTAGACGCGGGTCGTACACGTATTGACCCCACATTGAGATCTGTAAAATATAAGCCATTTTTGCAAGCTTGGCAGGCAGACGCACCAGCTTTGGGCCTGTATCAGCCGCGCTTTTTATACGTCACCCGCGGGCCGTTGTATAATCTCGACGAAAAGTACATCAACAATGCTGTAGATCGTTACAAAAATGTTCAAAATTGGATGATTCGCCAAAAAGCCGTATCGCAAGCTAGCCTGGAATAGACTTGCTATTTATGATCTAATTACGGTACAATTACCTCTGTTCAATCCCTTACGCGGACGTGGCGGAATTGGTAGACGCGCTAGTTTCAGGTACTAGTGGGGCAACTCGTGGAGGTTCAAGTCCTCTCGTCCGCACCATATAAAAAACACCAACTTTGCTTGGTGTTTTTTATATGCACCTAGCGGTAGGTTTGAACCGATAAGCCAAAGACTGCCTGCGACAGTCTGAGCAGTTGCTTGGCCGAGTCTGGAGCTTACGCGCAAAGCCTAGAAAGCACTGCGTTTCTTGGGGGCAAGCAGCAAGTGCGAGCAACAGGCAGACGTCCTCTCTGCTATAATTGCGACATGCTTATATCCCCCGAACAAATTGCTCCATCACAAGATTTCTTAAAAGAGGGTACTGTACGCTTTATTTTTTCGTGTCTGCGCAGTGGAAACACTAAAGAGTTGCCTCCAACGCCGCTTGTGCGCAAAGATGATAAAGGAAACTTAGTTGCGATTGATGGCCATAATCTTATAGCTGTCCGACAGTTTAGGGGCGAAGACATCGAAGTAATTGTTGCCGAATCCTCTACTGATGGCTTGCCGCCTACTACGGAGGCAAATATCACCCGCAATGAAGAGCTTGCTGCTAAATATGATTCAGTACTCGATGATCGTCAAAAAGTTGCCGCCGAAGGCATCGTAACTTTTTCTGACCTTATCGCTCGCTACCAACCTTTATTTGCTGAAGCCTTGGCTCAATAACCTAAATATTGGTATGCATGCAACGCAAGTGAACATTCTTAAGAGTTTGCAGCAGACCAGCTCTCGAAAATTTACTGAGCTACTTCAAGACGTTGCCGAAACATCCGATAACCTAACGTATCACCTGAAGCAGCTTCAAAAGACGGGATTTATTAAATCTGCCGCAAAAGGGCAATATTCGCTATCCCAGAAAGGCCTAATCTATTTAAACAATAACTTAGAATTGGGCCACGAATTGTTTCCGACACTATCATGTATGTTGGAGCTCTACGACGCAGACGACAGACTGCTTGTTATGCGTAAACGCAAGCAGCCATATCTTGGTAGTCACCACTTGCCAACATTTGGCATCACAAGCTCTCAGGCACTTAAGACCCAGATTGATGTATTCTTAGCGCGATACCGCATAGATGCTCAAGATCTAAATTTCCATGGTGTTCATCGCGAACGAGCCGGTGATACTAATGGCTTAAATTTTGATAAGTTTTTTATACTATTTCGCGGCAAGTTTACGTCTTTCGAGCAGAATGTTGATGATCGCGAGTTTGTCGCGGCTAAACTCAATAACCTTTTTAAAGATGCGCAGCTCTTGCCAGCTAGTAAGGCAGTGCTGACTCTTGGCGTCACGCCTGACTTTACGGAAGCTATTCACCGCCAGGTATAGCTAGTGGACGACCATCCACTAAACAACATTCTGGTTGGCGGTATTATCCTTAGGTAATCACATACATTAATAACTGAGATATTAAGTCAGCATAAGCGGATAATAGGAGATGCAATGAAATATATGATTCCAGGACATAGCGATTTTGAAATAAAGACTATTATATTAGACCTCAATGGCACCTTATCGGTTGCAGGCAGTGTACCAGAGGGGGTTAAAGAGCAGTTGGCTCGGTTAAAGGAAATTGGCTACACGGTACTATTTTTTACCGGAAATACTAGAAATGATGCCGATGAATTGGCTACTAGTTTGGGTATTACGTGGAAATTGGCCAAGACTGCTGAGGATAAGCGCAAGCTGGCACTGGAGCTTGAACCAGAAACTTGTGCCGCCATTGGTAATGGTTTGATTGATGCTGAGCTTATGAGTGTGGTCAAGCTGGGTATTGTCACGCTTCAGGCAGAGGGTGTGCATGTCCAGACATTGCTGAATGCAGATGTCGTTATTCCAACGATTACTGATGCGCTTGATTTGTTTTTAGACGAGCAGCGTCTTATTGCAACCTTGAGGCGATAATAAGGGTATAGTGCCTGGGGTATGCTCATCTGTAAATAAGACACTGTACCTCTGTGGGTGTGTGAGTATAATGGTGCTATGACGTATACAAGAATTGGCTGCGAAGCATGGATTGTCCGTGATGGCAAAGTACTCCTCCTTAAACGAAAAGGTGGCCAATATGCTGGCACATGGTCATTGCCAGGTGGGCACTTGGAGTTTTTGGAGCAAGTCGATGAGGCGGTAGTGAGAGAAGTAGCAGAAGAAACAGGTATTCAAGTAACTCTGCAAGATGTGAGGCCTATTGCGATAACCGATGACTTGCGTCCGGAGGTCAATCAACACTATTTGCATATTACTTTTGAAGTGACTATTGGCGATCAAGAGCCTCGGGTTATGGAGCCCGATAAGTGCAGCGATTTGCAATGGTTTGATATTAATGATTTACCTGGCAATATTTTTCCGTTCCAGGCTAAAGTTTTTACAAGAGTTTTGGCTAAAGAGCTTTATATCTCAAGCAAGCCCTCGATGGGTAAGTTAGGCGACTAATGAATAGGGGTAATATTGTTTGTGTTGGCAACCTCGTGCAGGATCATTTGCTATTGGTTGATGCATTGCCGAGGCTCGATGAAGTAGTCGTGGCTAACGAAGGGATGGACTGCATTGGCGGGCGTGGTGCAAATGTGGCGCTCACTTTGGGGCGGATGACTGGCCAGCAGGTTGATTTGGTGACCGTGCTGCCTTATACACAGCGCACCGCCGATAATATAAGGTTTTTAGAAAGCAATTTTGTGTCTGCGCGGGGCATTAAAATCGACAGCATGGCCCGAACAGAGCATGAAACAACAGTTATTGTGTCTGGCAAGGACCGGAATTGTATATCGGTGTTTAAAGCGGGTGATGCGACTTTTAGTGCCACAGATAGCCAGAAAGATTTAGTAAGAGAAAGCAGTGTGGCATATTTTTCGACCCAGAATCGTCGTTATAACCAAGAGCTTTTGTCTGAAGTTGACCCAAGCCGCACTACGGTTATTCATAATGTAGCGACCTTTTTGAGTAGCGATGCGGAATATCGAAAAGCGCTATTAGCAAAGAGCCATACGATCATTTGTAACGACCACGAAGCAGCTGCACTTGGTAACGAGGAAGGGCTGGAGGATATAGCCGATTTGTTTGACGTATCAAGCGTGCTTCGGTCTATTTATGTAACACATGGTGAACTTGGCAGTACTGTATATGGTCGTGATCGCACTCAGCAGCAATTTGGCATATATGACTGTGAAGTTCGGGTGCCCGTGGGTGCTGGTGATGCTTATGCGGCGGGTGTGGTATACGGTATTTCGCAGCAGTGGACGATTGCCAAGGGTGTCGAGCTGGGCTCGCGCCTAGCAGCCTTGTCGGTGGCCAGCAGCACATCGTATCCTAATTTGTCGCAAGTGCAAGATGTACTTCGACAAACCCGCGAGCTCTCTTCTACTCTTTATTAAAGCGTTGTGCCTATTGCCGCATGGTGCTTGCGTACTGAATGTGACCTGTGGCAAGATGGTGCCATATGTCAGCAGGCGAGTCGGTTTTTGAGACCGTTTTTGGCGTGCCTTACGAAAACGACGAGCATGTAATGTATCGGCGGCTATTTGAGTGTATAACCGGTGAGCCATGGACGCTCGAAATGGCTACCACCGAAGAGCTACGTATCCGTAACTTTATACTCCGCAGCCAAGCAAATGAACAACCAATCATGACCCTAACAGATGTTGAGCGGGCACTGTCGCATCAGATTTTAGCGCAAGTTATGCATGATGATCGGCAGTCGTGTAGTAATTTTTTTGATTGGCCGCTTTACCAAGGTGTTTTCCGTAATAGAGGTCGCCCCATATCTGGTGGGAATGCTCTGATGCTTGGCGCGAATGAGTCGTTATCGTCGTTGGCTTTTACGGCGCTTGCTACAGAGGTATATGGTGCTGAGAAAGCTTATGTTGTTGATATTGCCGCCGGCAAGGACAAGCAAAAGCATGGTAATTTTATCTTTGGCGATGCTTTGCGCCTGCCTTTTAGAGATGGCTCTATGAGCATTGTGCATAGTAGTCAGCTTTTGCATAAAATTATCGACACTTTGAATGAATATACAACGCCCGAAACACAAATGCAGCAGGTAATAAATGAAGCAGGCCGTGCCTTGAAGCCGGGCGGCCAGCTGCTTATGCGAGAAGTGATCATGCGTCATAGTGAGCCCTGCGCAGGGGATAAAGTAACTATTAATTCGGACTACCAAAAACTATACCCATCGGTGGTGCAAATATGTAAATCAGCGGGTTTTGAGGAGGTTTGTTTTGCGCCAATAATTGTGCCAAAGACGCTAAAGGGGCTCCTTGACCCTTGTAGAAATTTTTGGAGTGAGGGTTATGAAATGCGCCCAGGGGTTTATATGATCTACGCCCGCATGCCGGATAATATAATTGCCTAAGTGGTTATAATATGTCATGATTGTGCATCATGAGTGAGCGTCTAAAATCTGTATATGAAACTGCTCTTGGCGTACCACATCCTAATGGAAGCATGGGTCATTTACGCGATGTTTTTGAGGCGGTTACCTTACGGTCGTGGAGCGCAGCTGACTTTTTATACGAACATAACAGGCTAGAACAACTGCACTTTACTCTGCCGCCAGAGGCAATTGATATAACCGACCGTGAACGAATATTAAGCCGTTTTGTGGTTGTTTCTGCTTTATATGACAGGCGCGAGGGTGATAATAATGCGCTTTTTAATTGGATTAATTTTGATGGCATTATGTACGACAGAGGCCAAAGGCTTGTGGAGGGCAATGCATTAATGCTGGGCTCCGAAGAGTCGGTATCTTCTTTGGCCTTTATTGCTTTAGCCAAAGAATCGTACGGTGCCAAGCATGCCTATATCGTGGACAAGGTTACCGGGGAAGATAAAAAGAAACATGGTAATTTTGCTATTGGTAACCCTCTGCAAATTCCTCATAAGACAAGTAGCATGGATCTGGTGCACATTGACCATGCCATGGATAGATTTGATGTCGACTCAGATTACCAGACGCGCATTGATTACTTGCACAATATGCTGGGCGAAGCAAGCCGTGTACTAAAGCCCGGCGGACAACTATTGATGATAGAAAAGATTCCATCTGCCTCTGGTGAGCCCGCTGAGGAACATAACTTCGCTGAGCAATCACACGAGGTAAGGCGTAGTATGTACCGATCACTGCGGCTTATGGGCTTTGGCAAGGCGTCAACCGCGCAAACCAGAGTTGCAACATCTTTGCACTGGATGTTTGACCCTTCGAGGAGGCATGGCTTCGGTGGCTTTGAGTCAGTACCAGATAGCTATGTACTGTATGCCACAAAAGCACCAGCCGTTTAGTATACTGATAGGTATGATTCAGACTAAGCACAATAAAGAAATTGAAACCTTACAGGCTCTGGTAGATATCATTGAGTCACTTAATCGCCGCTTCCCGGAAGGTAATGATATTTTTCAGCGTGTATCGAGGCTCTGCGAGGAAACGGGAGAGCTTGCCAAGGCTGTTAACCACCGCGAACGCATGGGCATCAAGCAAGAAAAGTACGGTGCCGACAACGACCAGGCTTTACTGCAGGAAGTGCAAGATGTTATTGGTACGGCCCTCGATATTGCACTGCATTATGGTCTTCTCGAAGAGCTCCATGCAGTTGTGGAAGAGCGGTATCGTAAGCATGAGGCAGATAACTTTAATCGTCTATCGGGTGCGCAAGCACAAGCTTGATATTGTATGGTATGATGAGGGTTAGTGATTTACAAAAAACAGGGGTAATAACAATCAATGAGTAAGGTAGCACACTATCTGCAAGAGCATTTGCTGGGCGAGGTGATGACGTCGGCTGACGCTAGGCGATATTTTTCGACAGATACCAGCGTTTTGTCGTTAACGCCAGCCATGATTGTCTATCCACGCAACGAAGCCGATGTTCGTAAGACTTCACGTTTCGCTTGGCAGCTTGCAGAGCGCGGTCGAGTAATTCCTATTACTGCCCGCGGCGCCGGTACCGATCAGGGCGGTGGTGCTTTGGGCGCAGGTATTATGATGGCTTTTCCGGCGCATATGAACCGTATTCTAGAATTTGATGACAAAAGCGGGGTAATCACCGTTGAGCCGGGCATTAACTACGGCAAAGTACAGCAAACACTTAAAACGCATGGCCGTTTTTTGCCTCCATTCCCGGCAAGTTATGAATATTCAACCATTGGTGGTGCTGTAGCTAATAATTCGAGCGGTGAAAAAAGTTTTAAATACGGCAATACTCGTGATTACGTGCGTGGTCTGCGGGTAGTTTTGGCGAATGGTGAGGTAATAGAAACCGGTCGACTTTCTAAAAAAGATTTTAATAAAAAACTTGGGCTTACCTCTTTTGAGGGCGAGATCTACCGTGCTATAGATGCACTATTGGATGAACATCGCGATGTAATTGCTCAAATGGAGCCCAATGTTACCAAAAATGCCGCTGGGTATTGTTTGAGCGAGCTACGTGGTAAAGATGGCTCATTTGATTTAACTCCACTTTTTGTGGGTTCGCAAGGTACGCTCGGTATTGTTACTGAAGTCACCCTGGATACGGAATTATTTAACCCAGCACCTGCTTTATTCGTGGCTACTTTTGACGATATTGAACAATCTCAGGCAGCAGTGCGTGAACTACGCGCATTGTCAGAAACCCCCAGTGCCATTGAAATGGTTGATGGCAACCTATTATCCTTGGTCGACAAGTTGAATCCAAACTTGCTAGGTGACTTTATCGAAAAGCCATTCCCCAAGGTAATGTTATTTATTGAATTTGATAATCCCGAGCGTATACAGAAGAAGCTGCTCAAAAAAGCCCAAAAGGTACTCGAACGTTATGCGGCAACGCTAGAACTAGAAATGGACGTTGCAGAGCAAGATAAATTTTGGGCAGTGCGTCATAGCTCAGCTATAGTTGTAGCTCACTCAGAGGGTCGGTTAAAGGCATTGCCAATTATCGAAGACGGCATTGTACCTCCGGAGCGCTTTGGTGAATATCTTGAGGGTGTATACCAAATGTTTGCCCGTAACCATTTGCAGGCAGCGGTATGGGGCCATGCAGGTGATGCCAACTTGCATATGCAGCCATTCCTTGATTTGAGTCAAGTGGGCGACCGCCAAACGGCCTTTAGAGTCATTGATGAGTATTACAACCTAGTGATTAGCTTAGGTGGTAGCACAAGTGGTGAGCATGGCGACGGTCGATTGCGCGCACCGTATTTGGCAAAGCTGTATGGCGCAGATATTTACGGTTTATTCCGCAAGGTAAAGCAGATTTTTGACCCATACAACGTTATGAATCCTGGCGTAAAGATAGATGTTACGCTTGACAGTGTTAAGAGTATGCTTCGCTCAAGTTATACTATTGAGCACTTGGCTGATCATTTGCCAAAATCATAAAACAGATACAAGGGGGTACAAAATTGCTGTACCCCCTTGAGTTTTTTGTAAAAAAATCGTACTATATCATGGAATTCGTACACGCGGACGTGGCGGAATTGGTAGACGCGCTACCTTGAGGTGGTAGTGGGGCAACTCGTGGAGGTTCAAGTCCTCTCGTCCGCACCAAAAGAAAATACCCTAAAGTAATTTAGGGTATTTTCTTTTGGTATAGCTAGCAAGTGGGCTTAAGCTACGCCACTGGCTATAAGTGGGGCGCAGTGCACAATAACATCTTGCTGACGCGCAACACATTGTGGCTATAGTCTATAGGGCGATGCAATAGATGTAAGC
>Ga0075366_10000176_pt1 | contig 27745 bp, 26 predicted proteins | sample EndMethybrTD3031_FD_72351 | JGI IMG/M metagenome (GOLD analysis project Ga0075366, IMG submission 72351) | Populus endosphere microbial communities from Tennessee, USA - Endosphere MetaG P. TD hybrid TD303-1 | ecosystem: Host-associated > Plants > Roots > Endosphere | place: USA: Tennessee...
CGCGCGCATGAACGTGACCTACGTGATCACGAGCAAGCGCAAGCTGAAGGCGCTGGTCGACGAGAAGATCGTCGACGGCTGGGACGACCCGCGCATGCCCACCATCGTCGGCCTGCGCCGGCGCGGCTACACGCCCGAGGCGATCCGCCTGCTGTGCGAACGCGCCGGCACCAGCAAGGCCGGCGGCTGGACCGACTACGGCTCGCTCGACGCTGCACTGCGCGACGATCTCGAAGGCAAGGCCGCGCGCGCGATGGCGGTCGTCGACCCGATCAGGCTCAAGCTCACCAACTGGGCCGAGGTGTTCGGCAGCGCTGCCCATCGCGAAGCCTGCCATGCGCCGGCGCATCCGCATCTGCCGGAACTGGGCACACGCTCTTTCGAGCTTGGCCCCGACGTCTGGATCGAACGCGATGATTTCGCCGAGACGCCGCCGAAGGGATTCTTCCGCCTCTTCCCCGGCAACAAGGTCCGGCTCAAGTACGGCTACGTCATCGAGTGCACCGGCTGCGAGAAAGACGCGAACGGTGCGATCACCGCGGTCACCGCGACCGTGGTTCCCGACACCCGAAGCGGCACGCCGGGTGCCGACGCAGTCAAGGTCAAGGGCACGATCACGTGGGTCAGCGTGCACGACGCACTGCAGGCCGAGCTGCGCCTGTACGACCGCCTCTTCACCGATGCGCAGCCCGATGCGGGCGGCAAGGACTTCAAGGCGAGCCTGAACCCGAACAGCAAGCGCGTGGTCACCGGGTACGTCGAGCCGTCGCTCGCCAATGCCAAGCCGGACGACAAGTTCCAGTTCGAGCGGCACGGCTACTTCGTGGCCGACCGCATCGATCACACGGCGAGCGCCCCGGTGTTCAGCCGGATCGCGCCGCTGAAAGACACCTGGGCAAAGTAGGACCTGTCAATCAGACCTTCGTCGCGACCACCAGCACCGTGTTCGTGATCCCCGGCGTGGTGGTGATCGCCGTCAGGCTGTTCGTCGTCGCGTCGTACTTCGCATGGCCGCTCAGCGTGAGGCCGGCTGCCGGGCAACCGGTGCCGAAGGTCAAGTTGACGTCGTAGACGTTGCCGAACGGATGCAGCAGGATCGTCCCGCCGGCCGAACAGCCGCCGGTCGCGGAGATGCTCACGGCACCCGAGCTGCTGATCGTCATCGTCGCGTTCGGCACGCCGACGATCGACGCGAGCTGGCCGCTGTAGTTGCCGGCCACGCGCGAGAGAGCCGGCACGTCTTCGTAGCGGAACGAGTAGTCGGCATTGAACGTGTCGCTCGCGCCGCCCACGTACGCGAGGTTGGCGTCGAAGTAGTTGCGCAGCAGAAAGGTCGCGGTCATTGCGCCGGCGACGTTGGTCTGGTTCGTGAAGTTCAGGTTCTGCAGCGTGCTGGCCGAGAAGGTGGAGCCTGCCGCCGTGCCGTCACCCACCAGCACGCCCTCGATCTGCGCGCTCGACGGGCTGCCGGTCGGACCGTAGAGCACGTAGTAGCGGCCGGTCTCGATCACGATCACCGAGACATGGCGGTTCGAGGCATTGACGCCCTCGTAGAAGCCCGCAGCCCGGTCGAGCGCGTTGTCGGGTGGGTAGCCATCGTCGTAGTAGTCGCCGCCGCCGCAACCTGCGAGCAACATCGTAAAGATGGCGGCGCCGGCGGCTGCCGCAATGGCAACGGGCGTACGGCGCGGCGTACGGGCAGTGTCGGGCATGCGGCTCTCCTGGTATTGATCAACTGAACGCGAGCCTGCCGTCACCAGTTGACCGAAGCTGTTACCAAACGAACGCCCGTCGACTCTGGCCGATACTTCACGCATGACCGAACTCGAACGCGACACCGTCGTCGCGACACTTTCCAACGGCGTGCGCGTCGTGACCCTGCGACTCCCTCATCTCCAAAGCGTCAGCGTCAGCGTGTTCGTGCGCACCGGCAGCCGGCACGAAAGCGCGCGGCTGAACGGCATCAGCCATGTTGTCGAACACATGGCGTTCAAGGGCACGGAGTCGCGCGACGCGCGCGCGATCAATCTCGATGCGGAGCGCCTGGGTGCGCAGGTCAACGCGCACACCGACAAGGACCATACGGCTTACCACATCGGCGGCCTCGTGCAGCACACAGGTGTCTTCATCGAGATGCTCGGCGACATCGTGCGCGCGAGCATCTTTCCCGAGGACGAGCTCGAACGCGAACGCCAGGTGATCCTGCAGGAATTCATCGAAGACGAGGACGACCCGCTGTCCAGCGCCTTCAAGCTGTTCGACCGGATCTGCTTCGGCGAGCACCCGCTGGCGCAACCTGTGATCGGCACGCGGCGCAACATCGAGCGCTTCACGCGCAACGACCTGCTCGGCTACGTGCAGCGCCAGTACACCGGCGCGAACGTGATCGTCGGCGTGGCGGGCAACGTCGACCCCGCGGCGGTCGTCGACGCTGTCGAGGCGGCGTTCGGCACGATGCCGGCAGGTGCCCCAAACGAAGTCAGCGCGCCTGGCTACGTCGGCGGCGTGAAAACGAAGAAGCAGGCCGGCAGCAGCCAGAGCCATGTCGTGATGGGTTATCCGATCGCGAGCCTGCTTGGCGCCGGCCAGGGCGACCAGGCGGGCCAGGTAGCCGCCGCACTGTTCGGCGAGGGCATGAGTTCTCCGCTGCTGCACGAGATCCGCGAGCGCCGCGGGCTCGTCTACTACGCGAGCTGCACCGCGGAAGTCACCGACCTCGCCGGCCTCTTCACGATCGAGGCGTCGACCACGCCCGAGAATCTCGACGAGTTCTGCAGCGAGACTTTCGCGCTGCTCGCGGCGCAGGCCAGGACTGTCGATGCGGTCGACCTCGAACGAGCCCGCAACCAGATCGCCGTACGCCGCCTGCGCGCGCACGAGAAGCCGTGGCGCCGGCTCGAAGACGCCGCGCAGGACTTGTTCGTGTTCGGGCGAATCCGTTCGAGCAGCGAGCTGACCGCGCAGGTCGAAGCCGTGACGTCGCGCCAGTTGCGCCGCACGTTCGAGCAGATGCTCGCGGCGCCGCCGTCGATCGCGCTCGCCGGGCGCGTGCCCAAGGGCGCGCTGGACCGCCTGCGCGCCGCCTGAGCTACATCGGCGGCGTGAAGCCGTCGCGGCCGGCCAGCGTGCGCAGCGCGGTCGGCGTGCCGTCGCGCAGCTGGGCCGTCACCATGACTTTTGCGCCCGGCACGAGCAGCGCCTTGTCGCCGGGCTTGAAGGTCACGACCGGCACGTTGTCGGGCACGGCAATGGTCTTCTCGCCGTCCTTGTAGCGCAAGGTCAGGCTGCTTCCCTGCGGCGCGGCAGCGAGCTGCGCGACGGTGGCGTTGGTCATCATGCTGCCCGGCTGCAGGTCCCAGCCGTAGTGACCCTCGCCGCTGCCGCGTGCAGCTTCGGGAAACACCAGCACCTCGAGCGCGCGCAGTTGCCCGTCGGCGCCAGGCACGGACGCCACGCCGACGAAGCTGCCGGAGCGGATGGCCGTTGGTTCGATCGGCACGACCTCGCTCACCGCGAAGGTGTCGGCAAGCGCCAGCGCGATCACCTCACCGCTGCGCTCCTTCAGCACGAGCGTCGTGCCGTCGAAAGACTGCACGCTACCGCGCAGGCGCTGCGTCGGAGCCGCAGCGGAAGATGGGGATTGGGCAGACGCAAGCACACACAAGGCGCTCAGCAAGAAGGCCAGCACGGCCGCGATCGGCTTGTTCATCGACGATGTCCTCTCTGGAAGTCGTTGCGGCCGCTGCGGTCCACGCCCTTGAGCAGCCACAGCGGACGGTTGGCGAAATTCACGGTGACCCCGGTCTTGCCATCGGCCGGACGCAAGTCGCGTTCGAAGACCGAGGTGGCCGGCATGTAGCGCAGTGCCACGCCCGTGCGGCGCTTCGCCGACGTGTTGGGTGCCGCGCCGTGGATCATGTAGACGTCGTGCAGCGACATCTGCCCCGGCTGCAGTTCGAGTTCGACGGCTTGCGTTTCATCAAAGCTACCCGCGGCCATGCGCTGGTTCAACGTCAGGTCGCTGCGGTCTTCGTGCAGATGCTCGTGCAGCACGCGATCGCGGTGCGAACGCGGGATCACGCGCAGGCAGCCGTTCTCGCGCGTCGATGGTTCGAGCGCGACCCAGACCGTGCAGTTCGCCAGCGGGCGGATCGGCCAGTAATGGCCGTCCTGATGCCACGGCGTCTCGTAGCCTTCGCCAGCCGGCTTGCAGAACACGTGGCAGCCCCACAGCACGATGTCGTCGCCGATCACACCCGAGACGAGCTCGACGAGTTCCGGATCCTGCGCGAGCGCGAGGAACCTCGCGTTGCCACGCACGCCTTCGCCGTTGTCGCCCTCGATGTGCGCCGAGACGAGCTTCTCGGGGCGCACGCCGGGGTTGTCGCGGATCAGTTCGTCGAGCGCTTCGCGCAACTCGTCGGTGCGCTGCGCGGGCATTCGGAACTGCGGAATCACCCAGCCTTCGGACCGGTAGTGCGCGATCTCCGAGTCGAGCAGGCTGGCCATGGTGCAATCAGGGAAGTTCGGAACATTATGAGACGCCAATGAAGAACATGCTGCGCGCACTGGCTGCGCTGACGATCGCGCTGCCGACCGTCGCCGCCCATGCGATCGATCTGCCCCGAGACCACCGTGTACCGGGAGGCGTTGCGACGATCGTGCTGGGAGGCTCGGCCGAGCCCCCGAGCGTTCGCTTCAACGATCAGCCCGTGCTCGTGGTGAAGGATGGCACGCAGTGGACGGCGGTGCTGGGCATCGGCCTCGCGTCCAAGCCGGGACCGGCATCAGTGCTCGTGCAACGCAACGCAGCCACCGACAACGAGACGCTGCGTTTCGAGATCGCGCCCTTCAAGTACTCGGAGCAGCGGTTGAAGGTGCCGCCTGGCAAGGTCGACCTGTCGAAGGCCGACCTCGCGCGCTACGAGCGCGAGCGCGTGCATCTCGCCGCAGTGGCAGCAACGTTCAGCGCAACGCCGCCCTCCACGCTGCGCCTGCTGCAACCGACGCCGGGTGTGCGCTCGAGCTCGTTCGGGCTGCGCCGCGTCTTCAACGGGCAGGCGCGCAATCCGCACAGCGGCATGGACATCGCAGCGGCCGCCGGCACACCGGTGATCGCCGCCGCCGCGGGCCGCGTGATCGACACCGGCGACTACTTCTTCAACGGCAACACGGTCTGGCTCGACCACGGCGCCGGGCTGCTGACGATGTATTGCCACCTCTCTGCGATCGACGTGAAGCCCGGCGATACGGTCGCGGCCGGCGAGCGCATCGGTGCCGTCGGGGCCACCGGCCGCGTGACGGGCGCGCATCTGCACTGGTCGGTCAGCCTGAACCGCGCGATGGTCGACCCCGGGTTATTTCTCACGCCTGTCGCCGATGCCGCCACCCGGTGACGCATCGGCGCGCTGCTTCGCCCCACTACCATGCGGGCGGGCGGCGCGATGTCCGCGTCGCAGTTCGAACGCAAAACATCACATGAACTTCGAGAACGTCCAGGGCCGGGGCCCGTCGTGGTGGCGCTTCGCCGGCTCCGCCGCGCTGCTCGTGATCGCCGGATGCGGTGGCGGGGGTTCGAGCGGCGGCAGCTCGTCGATTCCGATTGCCGATGCGCAGCACTGCGCCGCGCCGCGCGCGCTCGGCACGCTCGACCCCGACGGCCGCCCCTACGGTGACGTGCAGGGCACGGTCGCCGACGAGAAGGCATGGGTCCGCGCCTACATCGACGAAACCTATCTCTGGTACCAGGACGTGCGTGCGCTCAGTGCGGGCACGCTGGATGCGAGCGTCTACGCCACCGCGGTGACGTATTTCGGCGCACTCAAGTCTCCGACGCTCACCGCGTCGGGCAAACCGAGAGACCGGTTCCACTTCACCTACGACACGCCGACCTGGAATGCACTCTCTCGCGCCGGACAGTCGTACGGATACGGCTTCGAGATCGCACTGCTGTCGACAACACCGCCGCGCCAGGCCGTCGTCGCCTTCACGGACCCCGGCACTCCTGCGGCATCGGCCAACATCGCACGCGGTGCGCAGATCCTGAGCGTCGACGGCATCGACCTCGTGAACGACGGCACTCAAGCCGGCGTCGACGTGCTGAACGCGGGGCTCTTCCCGGACGCAGCGGGCAACCACACGTTCACGGTCCGCGACCTCGGCGCGTCGGCCACACGCACGATCACGCTCGCAGCAGGCACGCAGACGTCGACGCCGGTGCAGAACGTCAAGACCCTGCCGGCGCCCAACAACCAGGTCGGCTACATGCTGTTCAACGACCACATCGCAACCTCCGAGGTTCAGCTGATCAACGCGATCAACCAACTCAAGACCGCGGGCGTCACCGCCCTCGTGATCGACATCCGCTACAACGGCGGCGGCTATCTCGACATCGCGAGCGAACTCGCCTACATGGTCGCAGGCCCGGCGCAGACCGGCGGCAAGGTGTTCGAGCGGCTGAACTTCAACGACAAGAACCCGTTCCAGTTCACCGACGCGCAGCGCACCACGCCCTTCCTCGCAGTCGGCCAGGACTTCGTGAAGGGCACCACCGCGAACCAGGCGCTGCCCAGCCTCGGACTGAACACCGTCTACGTGCTCACCGGCTCGGGCACCTGCTCGGCGAGCGAGGCCATCATCAACGGCCTGCGCGGCGCGGGCGTCACGGTGAACCTGATCGGCACGACGACCTGCGGCAAGCCGTACGGCTTCTTCCCGCAGGACAACTGCGGGGTCACGTACTTCGCGATCCAGTTCCAGGGCGTCAACCAGCTCGGCTTCGGCGACTACGCAGACGGCTTCACGCCAACCTGCACCGTCGCCGACGACTTCAACCATGCGCTCGGCGATCCGGCGGAGGCGCGCCTCACGATGGCGCTCGGCCACCGCGCGAGCGGCAGCTGCGTGCCCGCGAGCAGCGTGGGCATGGCGAAGGCGCAATCGGTGCGCGTGCCGGCTGGCGTCGAGCCGGTGATGGTGCGCTCGCCGCTGCGCGAGAACCGCTTCTACCGCGCGCACTGAGCGCGGCTACTCGGCTCAGTCAGCGCCCGGTCGCGAGATCCTGCAGGCGCGGCACCGCCGCGTTCGACGGCGTGTGGCTCACCGACTCGATCGGCGAGGCGCTGCGCGGCGCCTCGAGCGGCGACACGGGAATCGGCTCGATCCGGTCGAACTCGACAGGCTCGCGCATCACCTCGGGGAAGCGCGCGTCGACTCCGATCAGCCTGGCCTTCTGGCCCTGGCGGAAGAAGTCGCCGACCACGCGCAGCGCGTTGTGTCCGCCCTGCCCCCAGTAGTTGCTGCGGATCGTGACGCGCGGATCGTTGAAGCCCACCCACGCACCGGCCACGAGGTTCGGCTGCATCAGCAGGAACCAGCCGTCGGTGTTGTTCTGCGTCGTGCCGGTCTTGCCGGCGATGTCGCCTCGCACGCCGAACTCGGTGCGCACCAGGGTGCCGGTCCCGGTCTGCGGCACGCCACGCATCACGTCGACGAGCTTTTCGGCGAGCGGCTGCTCGATCGTGCGCTCCGGCTGGCTGTCGAAGGTGGCGATCGTGCGGCCACCGCGTTCGTCGATGCGCGTCACGAGCAGGGGCTCGCGGCGCTCGCCCAGCGCTGCCAGCGTGGCGTAGGAGCTGGTCATCTCGAGCAGGCTGACGGGGCTCGTGCCGAGTGCGAGCGAGGGCACCGGGTCGAGCTTGGAACGCACGCCCGCCGCCTGCGCGAACGCGACGACGGCATCGACGCCGACTTCGTTCATCACCTGCGCGGTGATGGTGTTCTTCGACTGCACCAAGCCCTCGCGCAGACTCATCATCGTGCCGCTCGGACCGCTGCCGTCGGTCGGCTTCCAGGTGTTGCCGTTGTCAAGCGTGATCTCGATGTCGCCGTCGAGATAGCGGTGTTCGGTCGAGATGCCGCGCTGCAGGGCGGCGCCGTAGACGAAAGGCTTGAACGTCGAACCAGGCTGCCGCCTCGCCTGGAACACATGGTCGAACTGTTCGCGATTGAAGTCGGGGCTGCCGACCCAGGCCTTGACCTCGCCGCTGCGCGGGTCGATCGCGACGAAGCCCGCGCTGAGCTGGGTTTTCGCGTCGCGCAGGCGCTCCATCAGGGCGCTGTCGCCGAGCACCCCAGCCAGTGCCTGCGCGTCGTTGCCGCTGGCCTTGCGCGCCTCGCGATACTGCGGCGTGTCGCGCGCCAGTTCGGCGAGCAGTTCGGGGTGCTGGCTCCAGAAGTACGCAAAAGCCTTGGGCACCGGCGCAACCTTGCCCTTGACCGGCGCCGGCTTCGCGCTCGCGGTGCGCGGGCGCTGCTCGCTCCACTCGGTGCCAGCCACGCGCTGCAGCATCGCCACCTGCTGCGCCACTGCGTCCTGCGCGACGCGCTGCAGCCGCGAGTCGAGCGTCGTGTGGATCACCAGGCCGTCGCGGTCGAGATCATGGTCGTTCGCGTCGGCCCATTCGGCGAGTTGCTCGCGCAGATGCTCCACGAAGTGACGCGCCTGGCCGATGCCGCCTTCTTCGGGGCGGCGGAAGTCGAGCGCGAGCGGCAGTGCGCGCAGTTGCTCGAAGCGCGCTTGCGTCAGCACGCCGCGCTTGGCCATCTGTGCGAGCACGACGTTGCGCCGGTCGCGCGCGCGCTCCGGGTTGCGCACCGGGTTGTAGCGCTGCGATCCCTTGAGCATGCCGACCAGCGTTGCAGCCTGCGCCGTGTCGAGCTGCGACGCCGGCTTGTTGAAGTAGGTGCGCGAGGCCATCTCGATACCGCGAACGTTGTAGAGGAACGGTGCGACGTTCAGATAGTTCTCGAGAATCTGCTCCTTCGTGCTCGTGCGTTCGAGGCGCAGCGCGGTGATCGCCTCGCGAAGCTTGCGGTTCAGGCTGCGTTCGCTGCCGATCTCCTGCGGGAAGAGGTTGCGCGCGAGCTGCTGCGTGATGGTGGAGCCGCCCTGCAGGTCGCCCTGCGCGCTGCGCCAGATCGAGCCCACGATTCGCGTCGGGTCGAGCCCGTGGTGATCGTAGAAGCGGTGGTCCTCGGTGGCGATCAGTGCCTTGACCAGATCGGGTGCCACGTCTTTCAGCGCGATCGGCGCCTGGTACGAAGTCGAGAAACGGCCGATCACTTCGCCGTCGGCCGAAAGAATCACGCTCGGCCACGCGCCTTGCGCCTTGCGCAGGTCATCCACTCCAGGCGTCGTGTAGGTCAGCACACCGAGGTAGACAGCAAAGGCCGCTACCAGCACTCCACTGCCCGATGCCACCCAGCGGAGAAGCCGGCGTCTGCGCTCGGTCCAGAATGGGCGGGGCTCGTCGCCGGCGGGCGGCGGGGCGGAACTCGGGACGTCGGCAGGATTCATGATCGGCCGCCATCATGACCGATCGGCCCGCCGGGCGGTGACGGGATGTAGCCCCTGCGCCTTGGCGACGCCGGCCTGCACAGCCGCTTCGTGGACAATCTGACGATTGCGTGCGCTTGTCGGCGCCAACCCGGCGCCGCGCGTTGAGCGCGAGAGCGGCATCTGAACTTTCCGCCGCCCCAGCGACTCTGTAGCGCGTCCCCCAACCCACACGGAACAACATGAATCGTCGCGAGTTCTCCACCCGATTGATCGGCGCCGGTGCCGGCACGCTGGCGCTGTCGCTTGCCGTCCCGGCATGGTCGCAGGGTGCCCCGGCCGAGGGCACACAGTTCACGAAGATCGATCCGCCGGTCCCCTCCACGGCGCAAGGCAAGGTCGAGGTGCTGGAGTTCTTCTCGTATGCCTGCCCGCACTGCAGTGCCTTCGAGCCGACGCTGGAGGCGTGGGTGAAGAAGCTGCCGGCCGACGTTGCATTCCGGCGCGTGCCTGTTCCGTTCCTCATGAACGCCGAGACTTTCCAGCGCACCTACTACGCGCTCGAGTCGCTCGGGCTGGTCGACACGATGCAGCGCAAGATCTTCGCGGCCGTTCACGTCGACCGCGTGCGCCTCGATTCGCCGAACGACGTGGCCGCACTGGTCGCGAAGAACGGTGGCGACAGTGCGAAGTTCCTCGACGCAATGAAGTCCTTCGGCGTCGCCAACGGCGTCACGCGTGCGAAGAAGATGACGGCCGACTACAGGATCGAGAGCGTGCCCTCGATCGCCGTGCAGGGCCGCTTCGTCACGTCGCCCGCGCAGGCCGGCAGCCCTGAAAAGGCGCTACAGGTCACCGACTTCCTCATCCAGCGCGCCCGTAAAGGCTGAATGGAGCACCCGGCACCGGGGTACCGGTGCCACCGCCGAGCGGGTGCTCAGCCGCCTTGGGGCGGCCCGGTGTCGGCTGAGCTCGCCTTGAGCCACACCCGCGCTTGGCCATCATGGGTGGAGCTTCTCGCCGCGAGCGAGCATCTCCACGAACTGACGCAAGCGGCGCTCGCGCGTCTGCGGCTTCTTTGCGGTCTGCAGCCTGAACAACACCGCATAGCGGTTGGTCGAGTCGAGCGTGGCGAAGAACGCCTTCGCCTTCGGGTTGGCGTCGAACGCGGCCTGCAGGTCGGGCGGCACGGTCGCCGCGCGGCCGCCGTCGTAGGCTGCGTCCCAGCGTCCATCGGCCTTCGCGCGGTCGATCTCCTTCTGGCCGGCCGCATGCATGCGGCCTGCTTCGATGAGCGCGAGCACCTTGTCGCGGTTGATCTTCGACCAGATGCTGCGTGCCGAACGCGGCGTGAAGCGTTGCACCCAATGGTGCGGGCCGTCGTTGCGCTTGAGCGCGTCGATCCATCCATAGCACAGCGCAACCTCGAGCGCCTGCGGGTGGCTGACCGACGGCCGATCGGCGCCCTTCTTCGCAATGCGCATCCAGACGCCCGTCGCGTGGGCATGCTCCTTTTTCAGCCAGCTCTCCCACGCGGCCACGTCGTCGAAATGCAGGGTCGGTTCGGTAGCCGCAGCCGGCGCTGCTTTTGCTGCGGCCGTCTTGGCAGCGGCCGTCTTGGCAGCGACCTTGCCTGGGGCCTTCTTTGCCGCAACCATCAGCGCCGGCTGCGCGCCTTGCGGCTGTCGAACTCCGCGAGTTGCGCCTTGATCAGCAACAGCATCACGCGCGCCGTTTCCTCGCTCATCGTCAGCACGCTGGTCGGCATGCCGTCGTCACGGTTCGGCGCCGCCTGAACGATCGCGTCGATCTGCACGTGGATCAATCCATGGGTGTTGTTCATCGCCTTGACGCGCTGAACTTCGATCTGATGGGTCTTCACGACTGGGTCTCCTGAGCACTCCGGTCGCGAGCGTACTGCAACGCGCGGCCAAGCCCGTACGCCTGCAGGCAAGGCGGTGCTCGGCTACAGTCGTCCGCATGAAACTGATCTATGTCGCCGACCCGATGTGCTCGTGGTGCTACGGCTTCGGCCAGCCGCTCGATGAGCTGCTGACCGACCCGCAGGGTGCCGCGCCGTTGCAGCTCGCGCTCGTGATGGGCGGGCTTCGGCCATTCACTACTGAAGCCATCACTCCCGAACGCGCCACCGAGCTTGCGGGCCATTGGCATCACGTCGAGAAGGCGAGCGGCCAGCCCTTCGCGAAAAGCCCCAACACCTCGATCGAGCGCGCCGGTTTCGTCTACGACACCGAGCCGGCAAGCCGCGCGACGGTGACGGTACGCAGCCACTGGCCGAAGCTCGTCTGGCGTTACTTCAAGGCGATCCAGCATGCCTTCTACGCCGACGCTCGCGACGTGACCGACCCGGCCGTGCTTGCCGACGAAGCCGAGAAGCTCGGCATCGCGCGGACCGACTTCGCCAACGCCTTTGCCTCGCAGGCAATGCGCGACGCCACGCTCGCCGACTTCTCGCAGACGCAGCAATGGGGCATTCGCGGCTTTCCGGCGCTGATCGCCGAACACGGCGACCACCTGCACCTGGTGTCGAACGGCTTCATGCCGATCGACGGATTGCGCCAGGCGCTCGCGCATGTGGCGACCGCTCACGCGCACTGATAGTTCCCGCACACGAAGAGACGGCGCGGACCTTTCGGCCCGCGCCGCCCTGACGATCGTCAAGAGCCGGTCTTACGACTTTCCGGCTTCGACCGTCAGCTGATTGTCGACGCTGACAACGCCCTTCACGCCCGTCGCGAGCGCCGTGGCATGCTCGCGCGCCTGCGCACTCGGGGCGGTGCCGCGCAGGATCACGCGGCCGCTGTCGGTGTCGACGTTGATCCTCATGGCGCTCAGGCTCGAGTCCTTCGCGATCTCGGCCTTCACGGTGGTGGTGATGACAGCGTCGGCCACCTTGTCACCGATCTTCGCGCCCGCGTCGGCCGTGGAGTTCTTCGCGTCCTGCGCTGCCTCCTTGGCTTCTTGCTTCGCGCGGTCCATGCCCTGGCGGGCATCCTGGCCCATCTCCTTGGCCTTCTGCTCGCCCTGGGCCATCGTCTGATCGGCGTTGTTCGCTGCCTGCTCACGGTCACGCGGGCTGCAACCGGCCATCGCGAGCGAGGCGGTCACCGCGCCGATCGCGGTCAAGGTCATCAGTCGTTGGTTCATCGAAATCTCTCCTCGAGTCTGTCTCTGCGGGCCTTCGCTCTACGAAGCGAAGGAAGTGATCCAACCTTAGCCACCGCGTCGGCCACTCGCCGTCGGCAACCTAGAGCTTTCCCTGTCGGACGATGCCGACACGGCTGCGACAGTGCGAGCAATGGATGCCGCTTCGATCGTTCGCCCGCTCGCCATCGCGCTTGTCGCCGGGGTGTTGATCGGTGGCTGCGGCGGTGGTGGTGGATCCGACAGCGAGAGCTCGACATCGCCGCCAGCCAGCAGCGGCCCCAGCCTGCGAGATCCGATCGCGTATCCGAGTGGAGCGAACGCATCTCTGCCGAGCGGGCATGAAGCTGCGGCGATCACCTCGCACACGCTCGTGTCGAACGGGCACACGCTCGGCTACACCGCGAGCGCGGGCCACCTGAACGCGCAGCACCCGGTCAGTGGCTCGGCGCAGGCGTCGATGTTCTACGTGGCGTACACACTGGACGGGCAGGCGCCTGCCGCTCGCCCGTTGATCTTCTTCTACAACGGAGGCCCGGGGTCGGCCAGCGTGTGGCTGCATCTCGGCTCGTTCGGCCCGCGCCGTGTCGTGACCAACAACCCGTCGACCGCATTGCCGCAGCCGTTCCTGCTCGTCGACAACACCGAGACGCTGCTCGACGTCGCCGACCTCGTGTTCGTCGACGCCGTGGGCACCGGCTACTCGCAGGCGGTCGCACCGTCGGTCAACGGCAACTTCTGGGGCGTCGACACCGATGCCCAGGTGATGCGCGACTTCATCGCGCGCTACATCACGGTCAACGGCCGCGGCGCCTCGCCGGTGTTCCTGTTCGGCGAGTCGTACGGGACGACGCGCAGCGCGGTACTCGCCAACCAGATGGTCGCGGCGGGCATGCGGCTGGACGGCGTGATGCTGCAGTCGTCCGTGCTCGACTACAACAGCAACTGCGCGCTGTTCCAGACGCCGAGCGTGAGCTGCGCCGGCTTTCTGCCGAGCTACGGAATGACCGGCGCGTGGTTCCAGCTGCTGGCCAACCCACCCGCTGCGGGCGACACCTTCGGCGACGGCTATGCGCAGACGCTGCGCGATTTCACGACGACGAGTTACGCCCCTGCCGTCGCCACGTTCCTGCAGTCGCCCGGCACGCCGCCCGCGGTGCCGTCGGCCAGCACCTTGTTCGGCTTGACCGGCGCGCCGGTCGCGCTGTGGAACCAGCAATTCAACCTGCCGCCCGATCCATATCGGAGCCAGGTGCTAGCGGGCAGGCTGATGGGGCGCTACGACGCGCGCGTTGCCGTTGCATCGAGCAGCCCGCTCGCGGCCGGAGGCGACCCATCGTCGAGCGTGATCAACGCCCCGTTCGTCGCGGCGCAGAGCGCCGTGCTCGCCAACGAGCTGCAGTACTCCGCAGCCTCGAGCTACACGATGTTCGTGGATGCGATCGCCACCTGGAACTTCAGTCACGACGGCCGCGCATTGCCCGACACGATTCCCGACCTCGCAGCTGCGCTCACTCAACGCCCGAGCTTGCGCGTGCTGTCGCTCAACGGCTATCACGATCTCGCCACGCCGTTTCACCAGACCGAGCTCGACCTCGGCCGCCTCGGCAACGCGCCGCAGGTTTCGATCAAGACCTACCCGGGCGGCCACATGACCTATCTCGACGACGCCTCGCGGCCGCGCATGAAGGCCGACATCGTCGAATTCGTCCAGAGGAGCCTGACGCCATGAAGCACCGGTGCACGCATTGGGGAATCAAGCGGTTGAGCGCCGCACTCGTCAGCGTGTTGCTCAGCGTCGGCGCACATGCGCAAAGCGCCACGGCGGCGTTGCCGCAAGGCGGCGATCCGCGACTGCCGGACTCGATGAAGACGATGGTGCCGCAGGCTTCGCCGCGCGGCGCAGCGCTGGATCAGCTCGTTCAGCGCAAGCTGAGGGCCAATTTCGATTCGGTGGATGTGACCCGGAGCGGGCGTGTGACGCGAGAACAAGCTCGGTCAGGGAGGTGGTCGGTGCTCGCCGAGCATTTCGACGAGATCGACGCCGCGAGGCGTGGGGAGGTCAGCTTCGACGAGGTGATGCGCTACCTCGAGAGAACCAGGATGGCGCGCGACAAATCGCGCTGAAGGTCTGAGGGTATTCGGGTATTCGGTAGCGTGCTCAGCTGCTGGCGCGAACGCACGGGAAGGCGTACTCGCGGCCCACGACGGCGCGTGCGTAAAGATAGTTGTCGCGCGCCCGGTCGCTCAGCGAATCGAGCACCACGTGGCCTTCGGCGTCGCAGGGGAAAGACAGCGCCCGGCCCTCGTTGAACAAGGACTGGAACCGGATTTCGTAGCTGCCGGCTGAAGCGATCTGTGAATGTGCGTTCATGGTGATCCACCTCTCTGTCTGACTCCATCACTCCCGGGTGACGTGTGATGAAAGCTTAGTCGCGGCCCTTGTTGAGCGTTGTCAGGTCGCCTCGCTGCGGCGTGTAAGAAAAATTCCATCTCTTCGGTCGGCACCGCGCCGGCAGGACATTCAGTCATTTCATCGCTCGTCCTCCCTCAACGCGGTCCTTGGCTCGACGGACGACAGCCTTGCAAGAACTCGGCCTACAGGGGCGCGAAGCGGGCCGTGACAGAGTTGTCGAATGGCATACCGCTTTGTGTTCGGCGCGTTGACCGTTGCCGCTCTCGCTGGCTGCGGAGAGATGGCTCGCCTTCCCATCGAAGCCGGCATCGGACCCGATCCGAAACTCCCGACGCCGAACGAGACGCTGATTCCGACAGTGAACATAGCCGCGGTCGCGCCCTGGCCCGCCGCATCTCAACCGCGCAGCGCGCCCGGCACCTCCGTCAAGGTGTTCGCGGCCGGCCTCGAGCATCCGCGCTGGCTGCTCGTGCTGCCGAACGGAGACGTTCTCGTCGCTGAAACGAACGCGCCGCCAAAACCCGACGACGGCAAGGGCTTGCGTGGCTGGATCATGAAGCTGCTGATGAAGCGCGCCGGGGCCGGCACGCCGAGTGCGAACCGCATCACGCTGCTGCGCGATGCAGACGGCGACGGCGTCGCCGAGACGCGCAGCGTGTTCGCGCAGGGACTGAACTCGCCGTTCGGGATGGCGCTGGTAGGCGAGCGCCTGTACGTCGCCAACTCCGACGCGCTCGTGCGCTACCAATACAGAAGCGGAGACACGACGTCGAACGGCGCAGCGCAGAAAGTGGTCGACCTACCCGGCGGCACTCTGAATCATCACTGGACGAAGAACGTCGTCGCCAACCCGGACGGCACGAAGCTCTATGTCACGGTCGGCTCGAACAGCAACGTCGGCGAGAACGGCATGGCTGCCGAAGAAGGACGCGCCGCCATCTGGGAAGTCGACATCGCCACGGGCGCGCACCGCGTATTCGCGAGCGGGCTGCGCAACCCGAACGGCATGGCCTGGGAACCTGGCAGCGGCGCGCTCTGGACCGTGGTGAACGAGCGCGATGAGATCGGCAGCGATCTCGTGCCCGACTATCTCAGTTCGATACGCGAGGGCGGCTTCTACGGCTGGCCATACAGCTACTACGGTCAGCATGTCGACGTGCGGGTGGCACCGCAGCGCCCAGACCTGGTCGCCCGAGCGATCAAGCCCGACTACGCACTCGGTCCGCACACGGCTTCGCTCGGCCTCGCCTGGTCGCAAGGCAACTCGCTGCCGCCGATGTTCGCGCATGGCATGTTCATCGGCCAGCATGGCTCGTGGAACCGCAAACCGTACAGCGGCTACAAGGTGATCTTCGTTCCGTTCGACGGCGCCAGACCGAACGGCCCGCCGGTGGATGTGCTGGACGGATTTCTCGATGCGAGCAGCGGTGTGGCGCACGGCCGGCCGGTCGGGGTTGCGCTCGACAAGCGCGGTGCGCTGCTCGTGGCCGATGACGTCGGCAACGTGATCTGGCGTGTCAGCAGTGCGCCGCGTTGACCCGCTACGGCGTGGGGCTCCGCCGGCACTCAGCCGGCGACCAGCCCGTCCATCCGCACGACCTCGAAATCACTGCCATGCACCTGCGCGAACTCGCGCACCAGTGCGTCGTTGTTCCAGCGATCGTCGGGCGCGCCGCTGACGTACCAGTTGCTGCCGTTGTCGGCAACGATCATCCCGTAGGTCTTCATCGCCGTCAGCAGTGCGCGGGTGGGCGCGCTGAAGCTCGCCGGAATCACGAACGATGCCTTCAGGCGAACCCGCATGCCCATCGGCGGCAGGCTCGTGCTGGTGCTCGACGAGGCCCAGTGCGACGCCGGCGGCACGTACGCGCGACGTGAACGCTGTACCGTGAAGCGCAGCGCGTGGCGCACGCCGCCGGGGCCGAGCACCGCCTCGTCATACCGAGCCAATCCTGGAAAGACGGGCAGGCCGGCCGCGTCGGCGCTGGTCCAGCCGGCGGGCGCGGTCGGGCGCACGTTGTTGCTGTCGAGATGGAACACGGCGCCGCAGTCGGCGTTCCATGAGCCGTCGCCGTTCGCGAACGCGCGGTACAGCTCGTAGAGGCGGTTGTGGTCACGGTCGATCACGATCGCGTGGCGATCGCCGCCGGTCGCGGGGGCGCCTTCGACGGGTGTGGTCGACGGCACGGGGTACGGGCCGGGATCGCTTTCGTCACCGTACGCGGTCCAGTGCATCGCCACCGGCGTCTGCGTGCCCGCGACGACGACGTAGGGAATGCCGATCGGCGCGCCGTTGTAAAGACCGGCACCGAAGTCGGGATGCAGCCCCGTGCCCAGGCCGATGCTCGCGATCAGCGCGTCGGAGTTCGGGTCCAGCGGAGCCGCGGAGATATCGGTGTTCCATGCGTTGTTCGACGGGAACGCGACCGCGCCGTTCAATGAAGCACCGGCGCCGAGTGCGGCTTGGGAGAAGTCGCCGTAGCGAGTTGCCGAGGGCGCAGGACTCGGGGTCGGGCCGGGTGGTGGTGGTGGGGACGATGGCGGTGGCGCGGGTGGCGAGCCGGGAACGGGCGCCGGCGCGGGTGGTGGTGCGCCGGCCGCCGGCGCAGTTGCCCCATCGCCGCCGCCTCCGCCGCAGGCGCTCAGCCACAGCGCGGACAAGGCGGCAAGCGCCTGACGTCGATCTCGATGCATCGTCTCGTTTGCAGTGTTGTCCGAACCCGTCGATTGTTGATGCCGCATGCCGCGACCGCGTGTGAATTCAGGCACCGAATCGACAAGGCTTACGGCCGGTCACAAGCGCTGCAGCAGAATCGGCGCATGCACCATAGCTCTTCGCCGCGTGCGATGCGGGCCGTTGCGTTGCTCGAGGCGATCAAGGGCGCGATCGTGGTCGGCGCCGGCTTCGGATTGCTGACGCTGCTGCATCACGACGTACGCCACCTCGCGATCGCGCTGGTCACGCGGTTGCACATCGACCCCGAACGCCATGACACCGGCGTGTTCCTGAACGCCGCGGCGCAGCTCACCGACGCGCGGCTGTGGGGCCTGGCCGCCCTTGCTCTCCTCTACTCCGCGCTGCGCTTCGCCGAAGCGTACGGGCTGTGGCGGGCGCGCCGCTGGGGGGTGTGGCTGGGTGCGGCAGGCGGCGCGATCTACATCCCGGTCGAGCTCTACGAACTGTGGCACAAGCCGGGGCTGCTGAAGCTCGCGACGCTCACGCTCAACGTGGCGGTCGTCGTCTACCTGATCTGGAACCTCTACCGCCAGCGCGCGCCTGGCGGCCCGCAGCGCGTCAGCTGACGGCTTCCAGACGCGGCGCGCGTTCACCGCCGGGCGGTTCGTCGTCGTCGCTTTCGCCGAGAAAGCCGCCGCTCTGGTGGGCCCACAGCCGCGCATAGAGGCCGCCCTGCGCGAGCAGGCCGCGATGGTCTCCCTGCTCGACGATACGGCCCTTGTCGAGCACGATCAGTCGGTCCATCGCCGCGATGGTCGACAGCCGGTGCGCGATCGCGACGACGGTCTTGCCCTCCATCAGCCGGTAAAGGCTCGCCTGGATCGCCGCTTCGACTTCGGAGTCGAGCGCGCTGGTCGCCTCGTCGAGCAGGAGAATCGGTGCGTCCTTCAGCATCACTCGCGCGATCGCAACACGCTGGCGTTGGCCGCCCGAGAGCTTGACGCCGCGCTCGCCGACGTGAGCATCGTAGGCTCGCCGCCCAGCCGGATCGCTGAGCGCCTGGATGAACTCGTGCGCTTCCGCGCGTCGCGCAGCCGCAGTCATGGCCGCGTCGTCGGCATCGGGGCGGCCGTAGAGGATGTTGTCGCGCACCGATCGGTGCAGCAGCGATGTGTCTTGCGTGACCATCCCGATCTGCGCGCGCAGGCTGTCCTGCGTGGCGTGCGCGATGTCCTGGCCGTCGATGAGGATGCGGCCCTGCGCGGTGTCGTAAAAGCGCAGCAGCAGATTCGTGATGGTCGACTTGCCGGCACCGGAGCGGCCGACCAGGCCGATCTTCTCGCCCGGACGGATGTGCAGATTCAGGTGGTCGATCACCGGTGCGGCGTTCGGGTCGGTCGAGCCATAGGCGAAGGTCACGTCCTCGAAGCGGATCTCGCCGCGCTGCACATCGATCGGAACCGCATCGGCTCGGTCGACCACGGCGTGCGGGCGCGCGAGTGTCGTCACGCCGTCTTGCACGGTGCCAATGTGCTCGAACAGCGACGCCATCTCCCACATCACCCAGTGCGAGATGCCGTTCAGGCGCAGCGCCATCGCCGTGGCAGCCGCCACCGCGCCTACGCCGAGCTGCCCCCGCGACCACAGCCACAGCGTGGTGCCGGTCGTGCCGATGATCAGCATCACGTTGAGGACGTGATTGATGACTTCCCAGCCGGTCGCGAGCCGCATCTGGCGGTACGCGGTGACCATGAACTCCATCATCGCCGAGCGCGCAAACCCGGCTTCGCGCTGCGCGTGCGAGAAGAGCTTGACGGTCGCGATGTTGGTGTAGGCGTCGGTCACGCGGCCGGTCATCAGCGAGCGCGCGTCGGCCTGATCCTTCGCAACGCGGCCCATGCGCGGCACGAACCACCACAGCGCGACGACATACGCCGCGAGCCAGGCGATGAAGGGCAGCAACAGCCACGAATCGAACGCGCCGACGACCGCGGTCATCGTGACGAAATAGATCACGACGAAGACGAGGATGTCGCACAGGATCATCACCACGTCGCGCGCGGCGAGCGCCGTCTGCATCACCTTGGCGGCGATGCGGCCGGCGAACTCGTCCTGGTAGAAGCTCATGCTCTGGCCGAGCATCCAGCGGTGAAAGTTCCAGCGCAGCCGCATCGGCAAGTTGCCGGCCAGCGTCTGATGCTTGAAGAGGTTTTGCAGCGCAATCAGCAGCGGGCTCGCGACAAGAATCCCCGCCAGCAGGAGCAGGTTGCCCCGCTCTTCGCTCCAGAGCCGGCTCGGCTCGACCTTCGCGAGCCAGTCGACGATGTGGCCGAGCATGCTGAACAGCAGCGCCTCGAACGCACCGATCATCGCGGTGAACACCGTCATCGCGACGATGGCCGGCCGCGCGCCTTCGGTACAGGCCCAGACGAACGCGAAAAATCCTCGCGGCGGCTTGCTCGGCTGCGCGGGCGGGTACGGGTCGAGCAGCTTTTCGAATCGGCGAAACACGCGGTCTCCACTGCGCAAAGGGGCCGAGATTAGCCGATCCATCTGGAGTGCTTGCGAAGCCGCACAGTGACCCCGCGATTGCCCGAATGCGTGCGAAACCGCGCATTTCGCCCCGTTCTGGTGCCGCTTTGCGGGATCCACGCCCGGATTGTGGGAATGTAGACAGGGCAATCTAGGGTTTTCCCTTAGACTGACGGCTCCTTAACACCAAGACCTGTGGGTTCACCATGAACGCCCTTTTGAATTCGCTCAAGAACCTGTTCATCGTCTCGGGCTCTCCCGAGCAGGATCGCGACGAACAGTACCTGGCCGAAGCCAGCGACATCTATGACCTCGAGCGCCGTATGCGCCAGCTCGACTCCGGTCGCCACAACCTGTATTCCATCGGCTCCTACGGCATCTTCATGCGCTAAGGATGGTGCCCTCGCTGCCGGTGAGATAAAACGAAACACAGCGATACCGCACCGAAAGGACCTCCGGCGACCCCGCCGGCACGATGAGGCTTCCTAACCTCTCCCGTGAAAAGGACCCTTCGATGCGACCCTGGATCAAACGAACTTTCATCGGCCTGTTCAGCGCGACCGTGCTGCTGGGCGGCTTGGCGGCCTGCGGCCACGGCCACCACGGCGGCGGCTGGCAGATGAGCGAGGGCGACGCGCAGAAGATGCGCGAACGCATGATCGACCGCGTCAGCCGCGAGCTGACACTCGACGACGCGCAGAAGCAGCGGCTGGGCGTGCTGGCCGACAAGCTGCGCGAGCAACGCCAGGCACTGGTCGGCACCACGACCGATCCGCGCGCCGAACTTCAGGCGCTCGTCACCGGCACCACCTTCGACCGCGCACGCGCGCAAGCGCTTGTGGAGACGAAGACAAATGCGGTGCGGACCAAGAGCCCTGAAGTCATCGCCGCGATGGCCGACTTCTACGACAGCCTGAAGCCCGAGCAACAGCAAAAGGTTCGCGACTTCATGGCCAAGCGCCGCGGCGGCTGGCGCAGCTGATGGAGCACCTCGGCGCATGGACAATCGCAGCATGCGCCGCATCCTGCTGATCGACGACGACGCGCTGCTCGCCGCGCCGCTGGCTGAATACTTCGCGCGTTTCGAATACGCGCTCGACAGCGCGACGCTCCCGAGCGTCGGCCTCGCGAAGCTGCGCGCGCAGCCTTATGACGCGGCAATCCTCGACGTGATGCTTCCGGAGATGGACGGATTCGAGCTGTGCCGCCGGATCCGTCGCGAGAGCGATCTCCCGATCGTGATGCTCACCGCGCGCGGCGACGTGATGGACCGCGTTGTCGGCCTCGAGATCGGTGCCGACGACTACCTGCCCAAACCTTTCGAGCCTCGCGAACTGCTCGCCCGCCTGCAGACCGTCCTGCGGCGGGCACGTGCGCCGCTCGCAGCGCCAGGGCGGCTGGTGTTCGACGGACTCACGATCGATCTCGAGCGGCGCCAGGTGCTTGTTCACGAGCGCGTCGCCGAGCTCACCGGCACCGAGTTCGAGTTGCTCGCGTTGCTGGCAGCCGAGCCGCACAAGGTATTCGACCGCGACGAGATCCTGAATCGGCTGCGCGGCCACGAGGCGGAGCTGCACACGCGCGCTGTAGACATCCTCGTGAGCCGCCTGCGCAAGAAGCTCGAACCGCTCGATTGCATCAAGACGCTGCGCAACGCCGGCTACACGTTCGCCGGAGCGCGCGCTTGAAGACCGCGACGACGCGCCGGCCGTGGCATCTACGGTGGCGCCATTCGCTCGGTGCGCGGCTGACCCTGTTGTTCTTGCTGTTCGCGCTCGTGATGAGCGTCGTCTTCATGGCGGGCATGCAGGCCGCGCTGCGCTACGGCTGGCAGGACTACGCGCGCCCGCTCGTTGCCGACTACATCGATCGGCTTGCCGCGCAGATCGGCACGCCACCGGATGTCGAGAAGGCGCGCGCGCTGACCGAGCGCCTTCCGCTGAGAATCCGCATCGAGGGCCCGGTCGTCAATTGGTCCTCGCACCCCGACGAGACGCGCCGCCACCGGCGTGACGACCGCCCGACCGAGCTGCGCGGCAGTCCGTGGCGCCCGAGCCGTACGACGAGCGACGGCCACCGTATCACCTTCGGTTTTGCGAATCTGCCGCGAGACGACACGCCCGAAGACCGCTCGCGTCTGATCGGTTGGGGCACGCTCGTCGCGTTGCTGCTGCTGACGGCGCTCGCCTACCGGATCGTCCGCAGTCTGTTGCGTCCGCTGGACGACATCCGCGCGGGCGCGGTGCGCTACGGCGAGGGCGACTTCTCGACGCCGATCGAGCCGCGCCGGCGCGACGAACTCGGCGAACTCGCCCTGCAGATCAACCGCATGGCCGATGGCCTGCAGCAGCGCCTCGACGCGAAGCGCGAACTGCTGCTCGCGATCAGCCACGAACTGCGCTCGCCGCTCACGCGCGCGCGCTTGAACGCCGAACTCGTCGCCGAGGGATCGGCGCGCGACGCGCTGCTGCACGACCTCGCCGAGATGCGCGACCTGATCGCCGACCTCCTCGAGAGCGAACGACTCGCCGGTGGCGGACATTCGGCGCTGAATACCGAGCCGGGCGATCTGAATGCGCTGATTGCAGAGACCATCGCCAGTCAGTTCGCCGACAAGGCTGTGAACGTCGAGCTCGACTCGACGCTGCCCTCACTGCCGCTCGACCGTACGCGCATCCGCCTGCTGCTTCGCAACCTGGTCGACAACGCGCTGCGCCACAGCCAGCGTGAAGGTGCCCTGGTGGCGCCGGACGTCAAGACCATGCGGCGCACCAACCAGATCGTGCTGAGCGTGCGCGACCACGGCCCGGGCGTCGAGGAGTCGCAGCTCGCGCATCTCGGAGAAGCGTTCTACCGCACCGACGCGGCGCGCCAGCGAAGCACCGGCGGGGTCGGGCTGGGCTTGTACCTTTGCCGGCTGGTCGCGCAGGCCCATGGCGGCAGCCTCGTTGCGCGCAACGCGCAGCCGGGCCTCGAGATCGAGGTGACGCTGCCGCTCGCGTAGCGTTGCTACTGCTTCTTCTTGTTGGTCTTTTCCCAGTCGCGCAACGCCGCGAGTGTGTTCGCGACGTGCTTGCTCGGGTTCAGGCTCTGGTAGTTGTAGACGATCGACGAATCGGGCGCGATCACGTAAGAGATGCGGTTTGCGTAGTCGGGCAGCACCATCATCGCCGCGTCGTACGACTTGACGACCGTCTTGGCGGCATCGGACGCGACCGGGAACTTGCCCTGGCAGACCTGCTGCGAGAACTTGACCTGGGTGTCGATGTCGTCGGTCGACACGCCGATCACGGTCGCGCCGAGCTCCTGGAACTTGGCGATCGACTCGGCAAATTCGTGCGCCTCGGCAGAGCAGCCGACCGAGAACGAGGCCGGGTAGAAGTACAGAACCACCGGACCCTTGGCGAGGTTCTCGGACAGCGAGAACTTGTAGGTCTTGCCGGCGAGCGCGGCCGGGGCGGTAAAGTCGGGCGCCTTCTCGCCGATGTCGAGCGCGGCAAACGCCGGCGCGGCCGCAGCCAAGGCGACCAGCAGACCGCACAGAGCGGGCAGACGACTCATCAGCTTGTTCATGCACAACTCCTTGGAACACCTTGCGCGGCCGGGATCTTGCCAGAACCATCCGACTCGTCGCATGTACGGCGCCAAACCCATGCTGGATGCAATGGGCGCCGCCCTCCTCGCGCTGCTTTCGGCTACTTCCGCGCATGCGGTGCAGGTGTGCGGGCAAGCCGCTCGCTGGGGGAAGCCCTAGGCGCGCCTAGGCACGCCGCCCTAAGTCCGCGGGTGAAGGCGTCGATATCATCCGCTGCGATTTCGACGCGCCGCTTTGCGCGCCCTTCCTTGAACGACTCACGACACGCGTGCGGCGCGACCGCCTCGCCGCCCACGGAGACTCCTGCATGTTCGACTACATCGTGATCGGCGGCGGTTCGGCCGGCAGTGTGCTGGCGGCGCGGCTGAGCGAAGACCCGAACATCAGCGTCTGCCTGCTCGAAGCCGGCCCGCCCGACGACAGCGTGCTGATCCATTGCCCCGCCGGCCTCGCGCTGCTCGCGAAGAACGGCCAGGCGAACTGGGCATTCGAGACGACGCCGCAACCCGGACTCAACGGCCGGCGCGGCTACCAGCCGCGCGGCAAGGTGCTCGGCGGATCGAGTTCGATCAACGCGATGATCTACGTGCGCGGTCCGCGCGAAGACTACGACGCGTGGTCGGCCGAAGGCAACGCCGGCTGGTCGTTCGACGACGTGCTGCCCTACTTCAAGCGCGCCGAGCACAACGAGCGCGGGGCCGACGCGCTGCACGGCAGCGGCGGCCCGCTCAACGTGATGGACCTGCGCAGCCCGAACCGCTTCGGGCCGATCTTCGTCGAGGCAGCGCATCAGGCGGGCTATCCGTTGAACGACGACTTCAACGGGCCCGTGCAGGAAGGCGTCGGGCGCTATCAGGTCACGCACAAGAACGGCGAACGCCACAGCGCAGCGAAGGCCTACCTCGCGCCGAACCGCGCGCGCAAGAACCTCACGGTGATGACGGGCGCGCACACGACGCGCATTCTGTTGGACGGCCGGCGCGCGGTCGGCGTCGAAGTGCGCGTGAGCGGCGCACTGCAGCAGCTGAAGGCGAAGGGCGAGGTCATCGTCAGCGCGGGCGCGCTGCAGTCGCCGCAGTTGCTGATGCTCTCGGGCATCGGCCCGGGCGCGCAGTTGCAGCGGCATGGCATCGCGAGCGTGCATGACCTGCCCGGCGTGGGTGCGCATCTGCACGACCACGTCGACGTGGTCCAGGTTGTCAACGCACCGGCGCTGAAGGATCTCTTCGGGCTCTCGCTGGCCGGCGCGGTGCGAACGATCCAGGGCATCTTCGAGTGGCGGCGCGCGCGCAGCGGCATGCTGACGACGAACTTCGCGGAGGCCGGCGGCTTCGTCAAGAGCCAGTCTGCCGAAGTGCTGCCCGATCTGCAGCTGCACTTCGTGATCGGCAAGCTCGTGGATCACGGGCGCAAGACCGTCTTCGGCCATGGCTACTCGTGCCACGTGTGCCTCCTGCGGCCGAAGAGCCGCGGCAGCCTGACGCTCGCGAGCGCCGACCCGCTCGTAGCACCCTTGATCGACCCGAACTTCCTCGGCGAGCGCGACGATGTCGATCGCCTGATCCGCGGCTTCAAGCTGATGCGCGGCATCTTGTCGCAGCCGGCACTGGCCGGCTATCGCGGCCAGGAGCTGCCGGCATCCGCCGGCGCGCGAGACGATGCGCAGATCGAAGCGTTCATCCGCAACCATGCCGACACGATCTACCACCCGGTCGGCACCTGCCGCATGGGCAACGGGCCGCTCGACGTCGTCGATGCGCGGCTGCGCGTGCACGGCATGCAATCGCTGCGGGTGGTCGACGCGTCGATCATGCCGAGCATCGTCGGCGGCAACACGAACGCGCCGACGATCATGATCGCCGAGAAGGCCGCCGACATGATCAAGGCAGACGCGCGTACCTAGTCCGCGTCAGAATGCGGCCTCCCGAGTTCAACGGAGACCGTTCGCATGAAGACACGAGCCGCGGTGGCCTGGAAGGCCGGCGCTCCCCTGACGATCGAAACCGTCGACCTCGACGGGCCGCGCGCAGGCGAGGTGCTGATCGAGGTCAAGGCGACCGGCATCTGCCACACCGATTACTACACGCTCTCGGGCGCCGATCCGGAGGGCCTGTTCCCCGCGATCCTCGGGCATGAAGGAGCGGGTGTCGTGGTCGACGTCGGCCCCGGCGTGACCACGCTGCGCAAGGACGATCACGTCATTGCGCTGTACACACCCGAGTGCCGGCAGTGCAAGTTCTGCCTCTCGCGCAAGACCAACCTGTGCCAGCTGATCCGCGGCACGCAAGGCAAGGGGCTGATGCCCGACGCCACCTCGCGCTTCAGTCTGGATGGCAAGCCGATCCTGCACTACATGGGCACGAGCACGTTCAGCAACTACATCGTGGTCCCGGAGATCGCAGTCGCGAAGGTTCGCAAGGACGCGCCGTTCGAGACCATCTGCTACATCGGCTGCGGCGTGACGACAGGCGTCGGCGCGGTGGTGTTCACCGCAAAGGTCGAAGCGGGTGCGAACGTCGTCGTGTTCGGGCTCGGCGGCATCGGACTCAACGTGATCCAGGGCGCGAAGATGGTCGGCGCCGACAAGATCATCGGCGTCGACCTGAACCCGGCGCGCGAGACGATGGCGCGCCAGTTCGGCATGACGCACTTCATCAATCCGAGCACGGTCGAGAATGTCGTCGACGCGATCGTGCAGCTGACCGACGGCGGCGCCGACTACAGCTTCGAATGCGTGGGCAACACGAAGCTGATGCGCCAGGCGCTCGAGTGCACGCACAAGGGATGGGGCCGCAGCATCATCATCGGAGTGGCCGAAGCCGGCGCCGAGATCAGCACGCGGCCATTCCAGCTCGTCACCGGGCGCAAGTGGGAGGGCTCGGCGTTCGGCGGCGCGCGCGGGCGCACCGATGTGCCGAAGATCGTCGACTGGTACATGGAGGGCAAGATCCGCATCGACGAGCTGATCACGCACAAGCTCGAGCTCGACAACATCAACGAAGGCTTCGCGCTGATGAAGCGCGGCGAGTCGATCCGCTCGGTGGTGATGTACTGATGAGCCGGCGCAACCTCCCCTACGGCAGCTGGCATTCGCCGATCAGCGCCGAGCAGATCGCCGGCGCAACCATCCGGCTCGGCCAGACTGCGGTGTGCGGCGACACGATCGTCTGGAGCGAGAGTCGCCCGGTCGAGCAGGGCCGCAACGTGCTCGTGCGTCGCGGCGCGGACGGCGCCCTGCGCGACCTGAACCCTGCTCCGTTCAACTCGCGCACGCGGGCGCACGAGTACGGCGGCGGAGCCTTCATGCTGCTCGCAGACGAGACGCTGGTGTTCAGCCACGACGACGATCAGCAGCTGTACCTCCTCGCGCCCGGCGCCACGGCGCCGCGCCGCCTCACGGGCGAAGCGCAGATGCGCTATGCAGACGCCGTGCACGACTCCAAGCGCGCCCGCTTGATCGCGGTGCGCGAGGACCATCGCCACGGTGACATCGATGCCGTCAACACGCTCGTGGGCATCGACCTCGCCGACGGATCGACACAGGTGCTCGCGCAGGGCCATGACTTCTTCTCCAGCCCGAGCTTGAGCCCCGACGGCAGCCAGCTCGCATGGCTGAGCTGGGATCATCCCGACATGCCTTGGGACGCGAGCACGCTGTGGCTGGCCGACATCGCAGCCGACGGTTCGCTCGCGAACACGCAGCGTGTCGCCTGCGGGCGAGGCATGGACGGCGACGGTGAATCCATCTTCCAGCCCAGTTGGTCACCGATGGGCGAGTTGCACTTCGTCTCGGACCGCAGCGGCTGGTGGAATCTCCATCGCTGGCATGACGGGAGGGTGCAGCCGCTGCATCCGATGGCGGCCGAGTTCGGCGTGCCGCAATGGGCGTTCGGCATGTCGACGTACGGGTTCGACGAGCGCGGGCGAATCGTCTGCAGCGTGATCCGCGATGCGGCCGCTGCGCTCGCGGTGCTCGATCCGCAGACCGGTCGGCTCGACGAGATCGCCACGCCGTTCGTCGAG
>Ga0075366_10000177_pt1 | contig 27697 bp, 28 predicted proteins | sample EndMethybrTD3031_FD_72351 | JGI IMG/M metagenome (GOLD analysis project Ga0075366, IMG submission 72351) | Populus endosphere microbial communities from Tennessee, USA - Endosphere MetaG P. TD hybrid TD303-1 | ecosystem: Host-associated > Plants > Roots > Endosphere | place: USA: Tennessee...
TCCTTAAATTGTTATAAAGTATCTAGGCGCAATATATCACAAACTGTCCGCTAAAGTGCAGGGACTGGACCAAACATTGAGGGAATTTCCCTAGGCTACAGTGATGTCATGTAAAGTTATTAACGCTGCTCTATCACACCTGTTAAGGTGAGTACCCCTAATGTGATAAACAACACCCCACCGATTATATTTAAAGCATAACTAAACTTGTAAGCATTAGGCCCGAACTTTAGATTAAAATTCTGCTTTTGCCACGAGAAATAGATTTTAACTAAATGCTTATTGAGGATGAGCAAGACGAGTCCTCCAATGATGAAAAGCGTACCCAAAATCATTTATCTTCTCCCGTAGTTGCGTTCCATCAATTTCTGAAATCATCTTTTCTAGCGAGAATAATAGACAGTGATTGAGTACGAATCATCGGATTTGTCATCAAGCGTGGACTGAAAGCTTATCGACATAACGTCCGCTAAGCTCAAATTTGATTCTTTTACGCACTGACTAAGCTTTCCTAGGAGTTCTCCGAGTTGAACATCTTTTTTACATTTGAGTGTCAGGCTATGAATCGTATAGTCGTTTGAGTAATTGTTTCGTACCTCATCACTTAGAGCATTGAAAACGACCCCTATTAAAGGATTATCTCCCTTAGTTATTGGTTGCTCTAAACGAAGATCGATGACCTCTATTCCGTCCATCTCGTCTAGACTGTTTGCTACCCAACGCAAGAGACCAGGAGTGTCCTGACTGTCTTTTTCGGCAGGCTGTGCCTGTGCAAAATATAGACTTGTGCCTTCTTGTACTTCTATGCTGTCCATCTGGCGCACAATACCACAATCTACCTCCACTGACAACGAGGAGAGCTTAAGCAATTGCAATTTTTAGCATTTCGTTGTATAATCTGTTAAATAATTTCTAAGGCTATCATAAGGATTAACTGAAATGCCCAAATTACCTAAGTTCTCAAAGAAGTGGACGCTCATCGTCGCAGGTGTCTTGGTTGGCATTTCTGTAGTAGGCGCTTCTGCTTTCTTATTTATCCGTAATAATGACCCTGAACGACTGTTCTATGCAGCAATTAGCGAAGATCCCACTAAGGAGATCTACGAGACGGTTGCTAGTTACGACAGTAGCGAAACTACGATGACATCCAGTGGTTATTTGAAGCTGTTCGACACTCTTAAAGAAGAAGGAACACTCGTTTGCGAAGGTAGCTCAGAAGCATCTGGCGAGACTGACATGACCGTCTCCATGATAGGTGTTAATGAGAGTAAGTTCTTCAAAATTGATAAGCTTACCAGTTCAAGCATGGGCGATGCTGAAACTGACGCGATAATTGCCGAGGACTTTAAGGCTTTGTCGGACAAGTGGGTGCTCGCAACTGCTAACGACCCTAGCGCACGCGGCTTTCTGCAAGAGGGTCTTCTCTTTAATCCACTTGGAGCAATATCTAAGGAGTTTAGCCAGAAGCGTATCGTGGAGATTTTGAAGGAAGAAAAAGTTGCAACTATTCTTTCGACCAAGAACACCAAGCGTGAAGGTAAAGCAGTCGTAGAGTACGAAGTACAGATCCGTCGCTCGGCATACGAAAAGTTCATGGACCGCCTGCACTCTGGATTCCAGCACAAGGATGATGTCCTTGATACGATCTTCGAAGACGATGATGAAGCATGGACTATTGTCGTCGACAAGAAGACAAAGACCGTAGTCGAGGAACGCTTCAGTGTGCCTAACCCATGCGTAGAGTTTCTAAGTATTGTTGATACGGATGCATCCGCAGAAGCACCATCACGCTTGCGTGTTAAATATGTTGCCGACAAGACCGATAAAAAGGTCAAGAACGTAGAAAAGCCAGCAGAGTTTGTCACTCTGGAAGAATACTACGCGCCCTTCTACGAAGAAGAAGCCACAGAGTAGCAGATAAATTGACGAATAGTAAAAGGGAGCCAGGCATATGGCTCCCTTTTTGAATGTCCAATATTATTAGTCGTTAAGACCTTTCATTCGCTAGATCAAAGACATCCCCCCACAAGGGTATGCTTGCAGGTCGATCAGGCGACTTAAGGGGTAGTTGTATTTCAAATTCATTCTGTAGGTAATGCGCTAAATCATTGCCATAGTAAACCGTATCTGAAGCTTGCCATACGGAGATTACTGGATTACCTGCTGTAGAAGGTGATGTAGGCATGAAACGGTGGGCATAGACTCTTATCAATGGCGGCCATGACCTAATTACTCCGAGGGCTTGCTCCTTGGCTTTATCTGTATCCTCCGGCCTTTCACCGAAGGATTTGTGCCAGTAGTCATCGTGCTCTATGTCATATATAAATGCCTGCTCCACACTCGTCTTCATTTCGGCTACCAGCTCATCAAGATTACCGTGCCAATCTGGAAATGGTGCCTTGTCTTCAGCGTCATTGATTACGGGTATGCCAACCTTAAAAAACGTCTTTAGGTCAGGGGGTATTGCAGCCCCCAATAGTGATTCAATCTGGGCTATCTCTTTGATGCTTAGACCATCTACTACTGGCACACCGGTTGCTTTAATTTCTTTAATTGCTAGCTGCGCGATTTCTTCATTAAACATTACTTTCTTACTTTAGATGATTACTTGATCCTTAGTCTTGATTTAAGATGACTTCGATCTCAGGGATATTAATCGATGCTTTAAGTGGCGCTCCATTGAGCTTTGTTATCTCTAGCTCGTGAAGAAATCCATCCTCAACATGCAGAAGGATATTGATTGGTATGCCATCACTATCTTTTACTAGACCATCCACAGGTACTCTTCTCTCGACATGAGCAACACTTTTTCTGTCCGGAAAAAGGTAAATACTACCGTAGTTGTCATCATCACCAGTATCTGAAGCAAGACAACCATTGATTTGATTCTTCAGCTGGTCTTTCCCGGGGAAGTCCTTGGATAGCAATCTTTCAAGGATATTTTGTTCTATAGATGTAAGGTCTCGTTTGTTCATATGCAGAAATTCATTTCAGTGACTCGTGACAAAGGTAAGATGATCTCTGTTGCTCGCATTTTTAGTACTAGAAACTTTCGACCTTGCCATCTTTGGTAATGGTAAAACCCATAACCTTACTACTAATGGCGATAAATTTTTGCCACCAGCGTTTATTTTCTGAATATATTGTCGCAGAGACTCTTAGCTTTCCTGCCGGCCTGTCGTCATATCTAACGTCAATCTCTACTTGGTATCTATGATCGCCTTCAGTCTTTTCGAAAGACTCAATGAAGCCATTCTCATCCTGCTGAAGAGTTTGTATAAGTCTGCCATAGTCATTGGATAGGCTGTCGAGCCGTTCCCTTACATCCTTATCTAAGTTGTTCATTATCTAACTTCCTTACAGTTTTTTAGTTTACAGCCGCTACCATAGCGGATCTGAATTCTTTTTTCTGCACCCTCGGTATTTGCTATACATTATTACAGTATTTATTTTGGGACCTAGTGAGTAACAATTACTGGCCTTAACACTATACAGGCGAGCGTACCGCCTTTGAGTCCTACGTATATATTGGTTGCAATTTCAATAAACTGATCTAGATCTTTTGTCGCACCTATTACTATGTGGCCTGAACGGGTGTGATAGAAAGGTTCGTCATCATCAAGTGACGTGGCGTATGCCATGGCTTCTTCTGGCTTTTCAGGCGCATTTGTGACTAAAACACGGCCAGCAACAGACGGGGGCAAGACGAGCTCGGAGTCAATTTTGTGCCATGATTCCTCTGGTAGGTATCCCCAAGCATACAGGATGCTGCCGTCGGCCAACTTGACGTCTAGTTGTAATGTTTGTGAGACGGTCAGAGCTGCAGTCGGACCTATCTTGGCTGGTGAGAATTTCTCAAATTGTGGTTCAAAATCTATGCTCTTTTCATGATCACGATAAGTAAGAAGCCCCTCTATCTTTGGGCCACTTATGTAAATGAAACGCATTATCTACCCCCTTAAGCCTTTAATATGATGATCTCGGCTGAGGAATCCACGTAAACAATTTTACTAGAATAACGGAGCATGCATCAGGATCAATTTTTAGGCTCTTGGAATAGGAGTAAAGGTGTATCCTTCATCAATCATATCGAGAGAACTTACAGTTTGCTTTCCCCCATGTGTCATTAATATGAAACCTACCTTTGTGGGGATTAGCAGAGTAGGTCTGGGTGATTGTGAAAGCTTGATCTCCTGATCTCTTAATTGTTGAAGAAAATTCACAATACTTTCTTCGATATCTTGCGCCAATTCTTTGTACTCGTCTTTGGATATATCATATAAGTCAGTGTCAACCCAGTAGTCTATCCTTGGGCTAAGGTATTTGAAATTAAGCCCCAACCATTTTTTGCCAACGGTTAGGTCGATTAAATAATGGTTGCATGCATATGTAAAGAGTTCACCTTTCTTCGAGCTCGAAGATACAAAGCTTATCCCGTCTGCCTGTAGCGACTTAACCATTCGAATTATCTCTTCACCAATCATATTTTTCTCTTCGTATTAGATTTAATACATATTAGAATAGCGTTCTACCTTCCTTGGGAAAATTAAGACCGTATAAATCATAAGATACTTTTGTAATCTGTTGCTAAATATGCGGTGAGCAGTCACTCAGCTTACAGATCCATTAGAGCGTGAATTTCTTGTCCTTTGTATTGGGGTCGTCGGGTAGGCCGTACTGAAGGGTAATATTTATATGGTTGAATATGCTTGTCTTCAACTCTCGTTCGATCTTTGAGAATATTTGATCTGCCGAGGGGCCGTATATGTAGATCGTTGCTGTTCCTTCGCCAAACTCATCTCCATCAATTCCTGATTTTGGAGGGAGCAATCCTGCTATCTTTTCCTCTAACTCATGCACTGCTCTCTGTTCTGCGGCGTTACCCATATCCTCCATACCATCAAAGCTGATATCAACAATTACAGCTTCATTGTATACAAACTCGTTATCCGCATGCGGAGCGCTTGTTTTGCGAAACTTATCGAACCACATCAATTTCCCCTATCTCCAAGGAGGTCTAATCTTATTTTCTAGCCAAGGAGCTTTCTTGCCTCCTAACAAATTATACAGGGATCTTTCAACCATGCTCCTGGCCTTTGCGCTATTAATATGAATTTGCAGACGTGGCGCATTTTTTGCGATTTTACCTGCTCTTGCATGTTGGGCGGCGCGTATAGAAAAGTTAACGGTCTTTCCTACGTATATCCTCTTAGCAGTTGTTCTTGCTACGTATACGCCTCCTTTAGACGCTGCTTGCCTAGCTGCGGCTTGGCCCGCCCATGCTGCTACTCTTGCAGCACCAGCAACACATCCAGCTCCAGCCGTAACGGCACATCCAGCTGCCACTGCTGCCACTGTAACGCCAATACCTATGGCGACCTTATGCTTTTTAACGAAATCAGTAGTTCTTTTCAGGGCGTTCTTTATGCTCCACTCCCCAGTTAGGTCGTATTCGTTTATTGGATCGGTGGGATATGTATAGTTGTTCTCTACTCCCCCTTCTACTGGGTCTACCTGTGCGAATCTACCCAGTGCTGGCAGGTATACTCTGGCCCCCATCTGGATCGGTGCAAGTGCCAACTGAGTCTCGCTCATCTTCTGATGTTGTCCTACCCATCCATATGATCCGTTGGCGGTGTTTGCAGGCAGGACACTACTCGGCAAAACATTTCCGAATGGATCGTAGCCGAAGCTGCTGAGCGGGCCATTGCCGTTGCTTGTGTTTGTGCCTGCCGCGTTTGCGGTAAGTAATGTATCGCCATGTACGTTTGGCAAGCTGTACTGCTTCTTATTGTTGTTGATGCTTTCCTGTGGCTTGACTGTGAGCAGAACGCCACCTGGCAATGAGAGATTCTTCTCGATGATTGCCCAATTTACGTCCCGTACGAAGTCTGGCGTATCACCCGTTCCTGTAAAACTGTAGTACCAGTCACCTGCTGCCGCCCAATCCCAGGCTGTAATTGTGTTTTTGTAGCGGGCCATGATGCGCCCTTGGGCGTCGCGTTCGTAGTACATCCCCGTGCCAGTACCTGAGCTGTTGTATTGCTCAAAGCCGCTGTTACGATCTGAGCTGTCGTAGTACATGTAGAGCGGTGTTGTGCCTGTGCCAATTTGGCTCATGTTGCCATGGCTGTCGTAGGTTGGCGTGTTGTAGAGTGCATTGCTGCTTCCGGTAAGCCTATCGGCGTAGTCGTAGCAGAAGGTGGTAGTTACGCTGTTAATGGTCTGAGTTGTGCGGTTGCTGTTTTTGCCTGAATCTGGATTGGTGCCGCCACCGGTGCCGCAAGTGGTCGTGTTTTGCGTCCCGAAGCCGTAACTGTAAGTATTGCTTCCAATGGTTGCACCTGTCAGGCGGTCGGCACCGTCGTAAGTGAAGGTACTGTTCCTGGTATTTGCACCAGACACCACCGATTCACCGTTTATCTGTCCGCTTTGGGTACGGGTCACTGTATTTACTACTTGCGTAGTTCCGTCGCCCATACGGTACGTCATGCTCGTGGTGCGGCCAAGGCTGTCGCGACCGAGGGTCATGCGCATAGATCCGGCGTTGTTGTAATCCACATAGTCCATACGGCCGTAAGTGTCGTAGTAAACGGTTGCGTACGTTACGCCGTCGAAGAGATGGTTGGCCATACGGTTGTAGCTGTCGTAGTAGAACAGTTCTTCGCCCATATCGCCGAACTTGCGGGTGAGCTGGCCGAGGCCATTGTATTCGTAGCCAGTCCAGTCGCCGAAGACGTCGGTGTAGTTGACGGTGCGGCCCAGCAAGTCGACCGTCGTAATTAGCCATCCTGCTTCGTCGTAGGTGGCTGTTTGTAACGGGTTGCCGTCTACTGCCCAGTTGTTGGTTATCGTGCGCTCGTCGGCTCCGTTATATGCGGGTACGTGCGTTTGCGTGACTCGGCTACGCGTGTCGTAGGTGGTGCAAGTCCAGTTGTCGCTGTTGTAGCGTGTCGCCACTACTTTTCCTGCGTCGTCATATATTGTTTCGGTGACGCGGCTTGTTTTGCTGCCTGTTCCGTCAGGGTCGGCTTCGGTTTTGAATTTCATGAAGCCTGCCTGGCGGTACGCTTCGGTGGTGCCCGTGGTACATGGGTTGTCGCGGGTGTCGGTTGCTCCATAGTGCGTGTACTGCGTGGCGGTGGAAGCTATAGAAGTGTTGGCACCCGGCAAGTACTTAGCGGTCTGGCGCAGGAAGCTGCCGGTAGCGCCCTGGGTTTCGTAGGTATTGGTGGTGGTTAGGTTGAGGCCGGCGGGGTCAACGCTGTTACTTTGTGCCAAACCTAGCTCAGGGTTGCTGCCGTAGTTTGTTGTGCTGCTGCTGTCGCCTAGAGTACTGTCGTATACCTTGCTAGAGGTAGTCAGGTTGTAGTCTGGTGAAATGTACTGGTTTACATCTACGTAGGTTTCAGAGCCTCCAGGGGGCGTAATGTACATAGCCACGTTGGCATCACCCGTGCGGTGGTAGTAGTCGAGTCTGAATCGGTGTACGCTGCCTGCGACATTCTCAAACGTTTCGTCGTTGTGGCTACGTTGTGCGGCGTCGTTCCAGTCATCTGTCATGAGCTTGTCGTCGATGTAGAGGCGTATGCCGTTGTCTGAGTAAATACGTATTTTGTATGTACCTGTCGTGGGCAGACGCATCTTGCCTGTTGCACGGAAGCCCCAGTTATCAGTGACGCCGGGTACTGGCGAACTTGTGTAATATGCATTGAAGTTGCCGGGTACTGCCCCGCTGAGGTTAGTGGTGTGGAGCTTTGGTGTATTGGTGAGCGTTTTAGTCGTCGGTGAGTAGCTGTAGTATGAGACGCTCGGCCCCTGCATATTCTGGTCGTAGGCGGTGTCGGTACGGGGGATCTGATTGACGTACGTAGTCAGTGGTTTGCGGTCGGCGCCGTACCAGGCAGCTGGGGCCGGACCGTACTGGGTTACGGGGCGATCTTGGTCGTCGTAGATGGTCGTTGACTTCAAGCCTGCTTCGTCAGTGGTGCTGAGCTGCAGGTCTTTAACCTGATCCCATTCAGTCGTGTCTGTCAGGTTAACTATGTCTTTGTCGCGGATAGTGCGCAACAAGTGGTCATATTCGACACGGCGCATAAAGCCGTTTGGTTCGCTGGCTCCTGTTACGTGCTGTTCGGTTGCCCCTGCATATGGATTAGTAAGCGGTGTGACTGGCGACAGCCAGGTGTATGGGACGTTTTGGGCGGTAGATTGTCCGTCGTAAATGACCTGCAATTTGGCAGTGGCACCGCCAGTGTTTTCGAAGTAATCCATGGTAATAGCTTTGGTTTGGCCTGCTATCAGGTGCATAGCCGTACCGCAAGTGGTGGTAACACCCTGTGTGTTCCAGGATTCGGCATGCGTTGTGCCATCTATCTTGATGCGGACCCCGTCGTCGGTAGTACCGCAGAACTGGTAGTCAGATTCCTTAGGCGCCGTTATGTAGCCCGTCCAGCGGATGGCAAACTTATCTGTTTGCGAACCAACTAGGGCTGGGCCGTCCACCCACTCGAAGTTAACGTCCTTGTCGAGGCGTGTGAATGGCGTGCGCCCATCCGTCGGGATATCCAGGGAGTCGGATGTGCCGAGCATGTAGTAGTCGCCGTATAGGCCGTATATGTTGCCTGGCTTGTAGTTGAGCGTGTGTACTGTGCGGGTAGCGCTTGTGGTGGCTGCTGGTTGGGTGACGCTCTTTACACGGCCAAGGTCGTCGTATGCGATCTCGGTATTGGCATTAGCATTGTCTGATCGTACGCCTGCGGCGATGGCGTCGTTAGCTAATACGTCGCGCACGGCTACGATCCGGCCGTAGTTGTCGTACTGGTAGTCAGTGATTTCGCTGCCTGGTTCGGTAATGCGTGCCAAGCGGCCATTCTTGTAGAAGAACGATGTCGTACGCCCGTCGTCAGTCTTGAGCGAGCACAACATACCTGATGGTGCAGCCGAGTCGAAGCCGCCAGGAGACGTGGTGCAGTTAGACTCGCCGCTGTAGTAGACCTTTGCCCAACGTGTGTTGGTCACGCCGTCGGTTATTTCGGTCAGATGTGTGGGCGTGCCACCATAGGTATATTTGAGCGCGGCGGGCTTGGCGTCATCGACGGGGCTAGTGAGGCTCTGGATGGTGCCATCGGCATTGAAGACATAGGTGCGTCCGTCAACATCCTGGAGGGTGTAGGTTGCATCCTGGTTCCGTACAAGCTGGCCGTCCTCGTTGACTGGCGGTGTGTAGGCATTCTTTTTGGCATCCCAGGCATATTCGTGGGTGCTGCCAGTCGAGTCAGACAGAATGATGCTGCTTGGCGTGACCTTAAGGTGGTCATAAGAGACGTTGCCGTCCGGGTCGATACCGAGGTTCCATCCTGGAGGTAATACCTTGGCTTTTGCGGTGAGCCAGGTAGACGGAACTACCTGCTCAGGCAGGCTTAGGCTGGAGCTCCGAACTTTGAGGTACATTCCGGCATTGCCACCGTGTTCGAAGTACTCAACCTTGATAGGTACTGGTTGGCCTGCGACCAGGCTGTACGAGCTTCCCCAGGTGGGGGTATTGCCGTCGTCATGCCATTTGTTGACCAGCAACGTTTCGCTGCCGCCTGAACCGACGGTGACGCGTGTGCCGTCGTCGCCAACCGTTCCGAACTCGTACGATCCCGTAACGGGCGCCGTGATGTATCCGGTCCATTTAGCCATGAAGTCATCTGTCGGGCCGCCAGGTACGGCTGCCCCGCTGCCCCATGAGAAACTTACGGTGGAATCATTGCGCTGCATGAGCATCTGCCCTGTAAAGTCATGGCTGCCATTGTCTTTGAAGTACTGGCCTGTCAGGCCGTATGGCTGGTCAATGTCCTTGATAGCTGTCTGCAACCAGGCGGATGGCACAGGAATTCCCTTGCTGCTGACCATGCCCTTGACCAGCAGACGGGCTACGGCTTGGCCGACATCTTCGCGGTATTCCATCTTGATTTTGACTGGAATACCTTCGGTAAGGCTGAGCGTAGTTGAGCTGTACTGCGTGCCGCAGAAGCTAGACCAGCTGTTAAGGATCAAGGTGTCATCTACCCAGATCTTGCAGGCGTCATCACCTTCGGCACCGAACTGGTACGAGCCAGTCTTTGGCGGTACGAAGTACCCCTCCCAGCGTGCCGAGAAGTAATCGTTGGGAATAGCGCCGCTGGATGGCGAACCGTCGCGCCAATGGAAGTCTACCTGCTGGTCTGTGCGGGTAACAACAGGGTCGCCACTCAAAGTGTCATTACTGAAATATTTCCCTATCAGGCCGTTACGTGAGCGTACCGGCGAGTTGTAATCCAGGCTTAGCCCCATTGACCCGCCCAGGGCAGCAGATGAGTGGCTGGCGGCGCTGGTAGTCAAATTGCCTGTCGCCATGTCAACTGATACCGGCCCGAGCGTATCGTAGGCCTGCGTAGCATCCTTCCCTGTCCGGGAGTCTATTTTGAACGAGACGGGCACCCCCCAGCTGCTGTACAGGTCATTACTGTTATACCGGTCATAGCTTTGCATCTGGATGTAGTATGTTGCACCATCTTGCAGCAAGCCCTCGGGTATAGTCCATTGCGAGCTGACTTGGGTGCTGGACACCATAACAGCTCCGGCGCATGCAGGCGAAGTGCTTACGCAGAAGACGTATTTCAGCGGATTGCCGTTGAGCGGGTTGGTGTGCGTGCTGGAGACGAATGATACCTGCGGATCGGTGAAGACCTGGCCGTCAGATGGTGAGACTACCCGCGGTGATGGAATGATTTCACTATAATTGAACTCTACGTAGGAGTTATCGGGGTCGATATTTTTATATGTCAGCGAACTGGTTTCTTCGCCGCTGACCATCAGCCAGGACTCCCAGTTGTTGGCGTTTATCTTGCCTTGGTAGATGCTCGTGACGTTCAAGTCGCCAGAGGTGCCGATGGAAACGACATTGCTCGCGGGCGTACCGTGGCATGACCAGCCAATGCAGCTGGTTGACCATGCCTGGAAGTTCTTGGAGGATGTTGTGCCTGAGGTGGACAACCCAAGCCGCTGGGTCATGTGGAATGTGGCGCTATCGAGCTGCCTGCCCTGCAGGAACGTGTAGTCGATGTACATGTATGCGCGCCACTGGCGCCAGTTGCCACCCTCGTTTACGGAGCCAGCCAAAGGATTACAGAGTGTAGGTTCGCAGTAATCACCGTTGCTCTTGAATGAATAGTAATTTCCGTTTGCCCGCGTGCCGAAGGTGCCGCGGTGAATGGCGGTTGGGTCTATGGCCACAGGGAAAGCTTCTGCCGGCAGGCTGCGCAGATATTCTCTGTCCAGGCTGACTTTGAGCTTATTGCCACTGATCGACTGCTTGAGTGCTTTCTGCTGCATGTCCGGGCCGCCGTTCTTCGTGAAGACGACCATAGGGGCGATAGAGAAATCATCGCCAAGTGCGCCCTTGATGTCGTAGAGCAGGCCATTCTTATCGCTGTCTTTTGCTTTGGTGAGCTGCCCGCCCGAAATTTCGAAGGTAAAGTTATTGGTTGCATTCTTGTTCTTGAGGACAATGTTTTCCTTGAGCTCAGTGGACATTACGGCATACTCGAGGTCTACGCCTGGCCAGATATTGTAGTAATAGACTGTCTGTTCGCCGTTGGTATCTGTCTTTACGACTGGCTTTACCTTTTTGTTAGCACCGACTGGCGTAAACGTAATCTGGCTTTCACCCTTCTTGATGCGTACCATACCCTGTTCGGCATCGCTTGGTGCGAATCGTGCCTGCCATTCATTCTCTTTGATTGTTAGCGTGTCGGTTGATGTTGCCCAGGACTGGACTTCACCTAGTGCCCTACCAAAGATATTGCCTGAGTCGCCGGCATTCTTGTCCTCGACAATTGAGGTGTCGATACTTTGCCATTTGCCCTCTTTTTTGAAGAATTTAGGACGGGAAAATTGCTTTTGCGTAAACGATCCGTCTTCGTTGCGGAATGTCTGGGTAGTAGCGGTGCGCTTGTCTACTACCTCTTCTTCCTGGCCGTTTGCGCGCTTGCTGCCTGGCTGGTGGGCGGTCTGCATGCCAGCGTCGAGCGACAACGTGCCGTTCTGGTCTTCCAGCATGTCCGGAAGTACAGATATGCCACTCTTACGGGTCTCCCGGTAGTCTGAAGCGGGCGTGTTGGGGGATTTTTGCTCGTTTAACGCGCCAGCATAGTCCTGCTTCATGGGCCTGTTGGCTTTTTTCTCGTCAACCTTCTTGATATGGGGATTGTCTTTATACTCCGGCCGGTTGTTGTCCTCGGCAGTACCTTGCGAATCTGGTGCGGTCTGTTCCTGCTGGGCCTGAAGCGCTTGGGCTTCTTGCGTTTGGGTGTATTCAGCCTCGATGGCCGCAACCGATGGCACGAGTATGCTCACCCAGAATAGCGATACAAAAAACAACGCCACATAGCGTTGTCCCATACCTTTAAAAGAGTCTTTTACTAGATTTTTGGCAGCACTTAATAAACGCACACTTCCCCTCCAAATAACGTTGTTTGGTGTCTGTGCGCATCATAACCTACGTTACTGTCCGCTACAACGCGATAAATATCACAAAGCGTGGCATAAAAAATACAGCCCCAAGGGAGGGGCTGTATTTGAGAAATATGTGAGGTTCCTACTGGCGCTTGCTAGCAGCCTGGGCTACGGCGTAACCGGCAGCAGTAGCGATGATGGTAGCGGCAACAACGGTGTTGAGGCCGGCACCAGTCTTAGGAAGTTCGGTTACCTGGGGAGTAACAACTACTACAGGAGGTTCTGTAGGAGGAGTCTCAGCCTCAGGAGTAGGAACTTCAGGGACCACAGGGGGTTCCTCAGGGGTTACTGGAGTACAGGTTTCCTGGGTTTTACTCAGGATCTTACCAGTGATGTACTGGTTACCGTGACCGGCAGCGGTAACAAAGGTAATTTCAGGACCGTAATACAGGTCGATCTGCATACCCTTACATGCTTCAGGAATGTCTACCTTAAAGGTAGTGGCACCATTGGTACCCTTGGCAAGTACCTTAGAGGCACTGTCAAAGATAGTCTGGGGGCTAGCAGTAGGGTTGTTACTGAAGCCCTTACCGTTATAGTTGTCGGGAAGCGTATACGATGAGAACCACAACGTGGTGTCTTCACATAACAGCTTGTCGCCAACAGTCTTAACAGTAACGCTATCAGTTGAGTTCCAGGTAACGGCGAAGTTTGAACGCTTGTTACCATCTACACAGGTTGGGTTGCTAGAACCATGGGCGCTTACCATAGGAGCGGCAAAGCTCATAGATACGGCAGTAATAGCGGCGGTTGCTAACAGTACTTTGGAAATAATACGAAACATAAAACTAACCTCACATTAGTTAAGCTACATACTATACAGTACTTATGCTTATTTGTCAATACTCTTATGCTTTTCTAACAGAGGTGGACGCGACCGTGACTAACCCCAAATGCGTCGTAAGTACATTAGGTTAAGAAGGGCATAGCGCTTGGTGCAGGCTTTTGAGTGTCCGGTGGACGCGAATTCGTGGTAACCAGTCCAAAACCAGATAGTCCGCACAGTAACCCAGCCGATAAATAAGTAGAGTGTGTCGCTTAGATATGAACCGGTTAGGATATAGTCTATGAGCATTGCGATAAGGTACAGATCTATAAATATCTCAATTCCAATAGCGCCTATGAAGCCAATCCGATGATCAAATCGCTCGTTAAGTGCTTTCTGGCATGTGCATTTTTGTGGAGGTAGTTTTTTCTTAGACATGATGTAGTTATTGTACGGTTTTATCCTTGTCTATTAACAGAGGTGCCTAACACTTGGTAGGTACGGTCAACCAGTTTGAATAGACTCCACCTAATGACGTAGCGTGTAAACGTACACGGTATGGGAAGAAGTGGTATTGCAGGCTGGTGTAAGCAGTGCTTGGGTCGGAGTAGTATTTGACCGTTCCGGCACCAAAGGCGTAGCTCGGAGCGGATGGCAGGTCCAGAACCTGGTAATTGCCGTCTACCTCATACTGCCACTCGGTGTACAACTGTCCACCGCTGTTAGGATAGTTCATCTCGATAACGTACTTGTAGGTAAATACCTGTGAGCCGCAAGCTGAACCGGCGCTGCTAAGCGTGATGGCAGTAACGGCGGTCTGGCCAGTGGGTTGGATGGGTTTGATAGTAGTATCTGGGACACTTGGTTTTGGAGTACTAGGTTTAGGGGTACTCTCTGTTTTCTTCTGAGGGGTGTTTGGTATGTTTTTGGGAGGTGGCGTGGTGGTGGTTGGTTGTGGTGTAGTTTCTTGTGGTTGTGCAGGCTGCTCGGTAGTTTGTTCGCCCTTAACAGCGTATTTGTTGTTGCCTTTTACCTCTACGCTCGTATTCTTGAGGGCAACGGTATTGTCTTTGGTGACCATGGCAAAGATGCCGATACCCAGGCCCAGTACGACGAGGCCAATGCCGAGTAGGGCGAGTTTGCGGCGAAAGATGGGTAAAATTGGTGCGAGTTTCTGTAACAGAGTAGTAATCTGGGATTTCATGGGGCTAATAATACCATAAAATGTTCGCTTTTACTAGCGTAAGCATTATGTTTGCTGGTTGGTCTGCGCTGGCTTGGTGAGGTGGTAAAACGCTCGGGTCTGGTTGCCTATGTTGGAATCAAGCTCTATAACGCTGTGGGTGATATCCCAGTTACGGGCTGCGCGGGCGAGCTGCGTGTTGATTTGTGCGGCCCGAGTGCCGAGGGCATTAAATACAATGTGTCCCGCGGGCTTAGCCAGTCTGACGAGCCGTGGTATAAGATCCTGCGGTCGTTTGAGGTATATGAGTGATTCGTACGCGTACACGATATCGTAGCCGTTCTCTGGTGTGAGCTCATAAGGTAAGCCTTCGGCTTTGCCAATCAGGTACTCAAGCTCCCCTTCTGCATATGCTTCACGTGTTTTGGCTGACAGGCTTGCCTCTGAAAAGTCATTACAGTCTAATACGGTGCCATGTATACGGGCGCGGTCAAAGCCTGTCCGGAGTACAATGCTGTCAACAAGCGTACGCATTGTATGGCCCGTACCGCCACCTACCTCGAGGATATCGATATCGCCACGGTCTGTTTGGCTGGCCATGTCGACGCCTATCTGCAACGGCGATCCATCAGGCCCCAGACCGTTTATAAAATTGGCGTGTACCGAAGATATTGGCCGGTCTAATTCGGAGCGTTTCCAGGGCCAACCATCTTCCCCGAAGACGATATCTGTTTGTTCTAGCCCACCCTCCAGATTGGATAAGCCAGCTACGTACATTATTTCGAGATGCTGGCGAGCATGTCAGCGATATACGCTTCCCATGCTTCATCCTCTGGTAACGGCGGTACGTTACGGGTTAAGTGCTCGGCTACACCGGGTTCGTAGAAGGTCTTGATGGCTGCCGCCAGGCTGTTTACGTCATCAGGTTCGCATAAGAGGCCGTCGATGCTGTCGCGGACTTGCTTGGCCATAGAGCCAACCTTCGTGGCGATGACTGGTTTGCCATGCGCATAGGCCAACCACACATTTTGGGTGGCTGTACCTGAACGGTACGGCAATACGATAGCATCAGAGGCGGCAATGAGTTCTGGAATCTGTTGTGAGGGGATGTAGCCGGTGATCATTTTCACACGGTCTTTGACGCCTTGTTCGGTAATGAGCTCTTCGTACTTCTCTGTTCCGCCCCATACTTCACCGCCTATAGTTACGCTGACGCCAGGAACCTGGGCGATTGCCTTAATAAGGATATCTACTCCCTTATACTTGCGTACCATGCCAAAGAAAAAGAGGTTATGCGTTAGCTTGCCCGATGGCCTGATCTTGCCTTTTGGCTTGGCGGGAAGATGCGGTGGCATCTCTGTTACGGTGATAGCGGCTTTGGTGAGGGTTTTGGCGAGTTCTGCCTGGGCTGGGGTGTGTACTAACACTTCATCAACGCGGCCGAGGACTTGCTTGGTTAACGGTACATCGAAGAACTTGCGTTCGTGCGGCAGTACATTGTGACAGAGCGCCATTACTTTGGCTTTGCCCTTGCCCATAGTTTTGAGCATGGTTAGGTAGGCAGGAGCCTGGATAGAGGTTACAAATACGAATATAACGAGGTCGTATGACCGTAGCTTGCGGCCGACCTTGGCCCAGCCAAGCGGGTTTTTCCAGGATAACGGATATGTCGTGTTGCCGAATGGCGGTGTTTCAGGCTTGTCTTTGGGTGCCTTCTGGACGCCGGGATACAAAATAGTTGGGTACTGGGCTGACCAGGAGATGAGACTGACATCATGGCCGGCTTTTTTGAGACGGTGGGCTAACTCGGTAGTATGGTGGACGATACCGCCCTTGTAGGGGTGTGTCGGGCCGATTAAGGCAATACGCATGAAAATAATCTCCTAGGGTTCGTGTCGCTTTATATGGCAGTATACCATGCAAATGCTTGCGAAAAACGCGCGTTACTAAGGAGTTATCGGGCTGGGCGGAGATTGGTCGCTTGAGGTGTTGTCTTGGGCGGCGAGCGGAGCGTCTTGCAATATATCGCTTATTGTCTCGCTGACTGTTTGTGAAGTGTCAGGTACATTGACTGTTACGCTGGCATCTATAGTCGGAACAACTGGGATGACCTGAGGCACTGTAAGTTCAAATTCCAGCTTCTCCTGGTTGACCAGGCTCTGGATGGGGCCAAGCCTGACGTCCAGCTGGGAGCCCTTAGGGTTTATAAGCAAAGGTGATGACTTAGCAATAGGAGCTACAGCTAATGGCTGCTGGCTCATGAACGAGCCGCTCAGGGGCGTGCTATTTGGGGTAGTGCTGTCAGTTTCGGAAGTACGGTTGGCGAGCAGAGGGTTATTGTGGTCCTCTGCTGTGACGTCACCGTCTAAGGGGCTGTCGAGATGGCGCGTAGCACCGACACTCATGGCGCCGAGCACCATGGCAATTGCGGCACATAATGCCACTGCGATGCGCTTGCTTGCGTACAAATTGCTTACGGATGTCTTGTGGTACTGTCTGCGCATGGTCCCCTACCTAATCCAATTATGACATACCGAACAAATAAGCATAACTTTTATTGCTTGCTACCGCTTGCACTAGAGGCGCTACAACCATTAAGCTTATGATATGGATGAATTCAAGCAGAAACTTCAGTCCGCCGGCTTTGCGGGCGAAATGAAGGATGACGCTACGACTAAAGAGTTTTATAGCCACGACGCTAGTTTATTCGAGGTGAAACCCAAGCTAGTGGTTTTCCCTACTAATTCTGACGACGTACAAACGCTCATTAAGGTAGTAGCCCAGAACAAAAAGAAAATGCCCCATTTGTCGGTGACTGCCCGTTCGGCTGGTACTGATATGTCAGGCGGCGCAGTTAACGAGTCTATTATTGTCGACTTCAACAAGCACTTTACGCGTATCGAAAAGGTCAGCCCCAAAGAAGGCCATGCCCAACCAGGCGTGTTCTATCGGGATTTTGAGGCCGAGACGCTTAAGCACAAGGCAATCATGCCGTCGTATCCGGCTTCGCGTGACCTCTGTACTATTGGCGGTATGGTAGCCAATAACTCCGGCGGCGAGAAGTCATTGGAATATGGCAAGACGCTTAACTTCGTGAACGAACTGCGCGTTGTTTTTGGCGATGGCAAAGAATATGTAGTCAAGCCGCTTAACAAACAGCAATTGATGGCCAAGATGACCCAAGGCGACTTCGAGGGCAACCTGTATAAGAAGACGTTTAATCTTATCGAGAAGCACTACGATACTATCAAGGCGGCTAAACCGAATGTCACCAAGAACTCTATGGGCTACAACCTATGGGATGTCTGGGACCGTGAAACAGGCATCTTTGATATGACTAAGCTAATTGTAGGTTCCCAGGGTACATTGGGCTTTGTGACCGACATCAAGTTCCGCCTGGTGCCTACCCGTCCGTATACGGGGTTACTTGTGTGCTTTATGAAGGACATCAGGCCGCTGGGTGAGGTCATTAACAAGGTACTAGAGCACAAGCCGGCTACCTTTGAGTCGTTTGACGACAATACACTGTATCTATCGATCCGCTTCCTGCCTTCATTCCGTAAATACCTGGGATGGATCGGCTTGTTTAAACTGATGATCAGCCTGATACCTGACGGCGCTATGCTGCTGCGCGGTATTCCTAAGCTTATTTTGATGGTTGAGTTCAACGGTCAGACCCAAGAAGAGGTCGAACGCAAGATTAACGCTTTGCGTGATGACCTGAGGCCATACCGTATGGCCATGGAACGCGATGAGACTGCAGCCAAAAGCCAGAAATTCTGGATTATGCGCCGCCAAAGCTTTAACCTGCTGCGCAGTAAGGTTAAAGATAAGCACACCGCTCCATTCATCGACGACTTGGTAGTTAACCCGCCGCATTTGACTGAGTTCCTGCCGCGTCTTCGCAAGATCATTAAGAAGTATAAGTTGCAGGCTACGATTGCCGGGCACATGGGCGACGGTAACTTCCACATTATCCCGCTGATGAAGATTGAAGACCCCAAGGAAAAGGCTAAGCTATTGCCTGCCATGGAAGAGGTCGATGACCTGGTATTGCACTATAAGGGTTCGCTATCCGGCGAGCACAATGACGGCCTGGTCCGCGGCCCTTGGCTCGAACAGCAATTCGGCAAAGAAGTCGTCAAGCTATTCCGTGAGGCTAAAGATATCTTTGACCCGCAGAATATGTTTAATCCGCACAAGAAAGCTGACGCCGACTGGGATTACAGCTACAAGCACATCCGCGACCACTTTTAGCGCGGCTAAGCATACTGGCTGGCAACTTTTTCCCTGGCAATTGCAGCCATTGTTTGTTGGTATTTAACCGCTGCTGCCCTTGATGCTGCGCGTCTATCAGCTCCAAAATCCCAGCCTTCATGAACGAGCGTACTCGTGAGAGGTTCCATCTGGCCGTCAAGTGCGCCAGTCTGCCACACCCAGCTTTCCAGGTAGTCGTCAAACTTCTCGTGGGATGTAGCGTACCTGAACTCCTCAGCGCCCATACTCTGGGCAGGCTCTGCATGCTGGCCAAAGCCAGGTAATAGATCCGCAATCATATCCCAGGTAGCTTTTACGGCTACCATATCGGCCGGATCCTCGGGCTCAAAGTATATGCGGCCGTCTGCTACCTCAACCATGTGCTCGGCTAGCTGGTCCATGGTTGCAGCGTCGATGGGCGTTGCAACATCTACGGCCTGAGCAGCATGGTCATAGCCAAAGAAGCCGGATGAGCCGGTGTTGTAGCCTTTTTGGCGCATCGCCAACACCGCGTCACGGACTTGCGGTTCGAGCTCTTCCTTGTATGCGCCCATATTTACTTCTTCAGCTGTGGGCGTGGGGTTGGTTTGTAGCCTGTCTCTGAGATCGTGGTACTGGTCAACAAAGGTCTGCTCACGAACTGCAGCCACTGAGCCTGGAGATACGGATAGCTCGCTGCCCTCACTACCAAGGGTGGCGTCCAGCCCTTTGGCTGCATCACCGAATGATGTAGAGAATTCATGCATTGGACCCATATCTACTGAGGCGCCCATTCCTGGTGCCCCTTCTGGGCCTGATGCTGGTGATCCTGCACCTGCTTCGTACATAGGTATATTCTAACACAAAAAATAAGTTGTGTCAATTTGCCTGACAGGGGTAGAAGGATCTACTAAAGCGTAAAAAGGTTAGTCGTTGCGGCTGTCGCTGCGGACGCTGACAAGTTTGCGCTGGGCTGCGTAGGTGACAGCTGACACGCTGAATGCGTACACGAGGCCAGTAGTACAGGCATGAAGCATGTTAGCGCCTGTTGATACGACGAGATACGTGCCGCTGATGAGCGTGGCAGCGATCAGGCCGTATGAAGCTGCGACCTTACGGCTGGTAGGCGAAAAGAACGCATATGTTGCAAAGGCAACGCTACTAAGTGCAATGAGAATGTGGACTACTAAAATCATATCTAAAGTATAGCACCGTTAGGGCAGCAGTTCATTGGCGCAGATAAGCACCGACCAGGTGGTCATAACGAGCAGCGAATAGCCGAACATCATGCGTGCCCACTTGGCGTCATCATCTGTTTTGAAACCCTGGATGCCCTTGAGGAACCAGAGTATGCCCAGTGCCATCATGACCACCAAATAGATGAATCCTGTGTAATCCAGGAAGCTTAAACTCGCGGCTGCGACGGTATAGGCTGCTACATAGAGCAAGATATATATCTTGGTGGTGCGCATACCTTTGACTGCTGGTAGCACGGGTATGCCTGCGGCTGAATAATCCTTGAGGCGGTACATAGCAATGGCGTAAAAGTGCGGCATCTGCCATAAGGCCATGATCAGGAATAACAAGAAGGCTGCGTTATCAAGTTGGCCGGCGGCTGCAGTGTAGCCAGCTACCGGCGGTATAGCTCCAGAGATGCTGCCAATAACCGTGCCGAGCGAAGATGCACGCTTGCCAATGGCGTAAATAACGACGTAAAACAGCATGCCTACAAGCCCGATGACTACCGTGAGCCAGTTGGCGAATAGCGCCAGACAAGCAAAGCCTGCCAGACCTAAGGCGGCCGCAAATGCTAAGGCTACTTTTACGGATATAGTTCCCTGCACTAGCTCGCGTTTTTTCGTGCGGGCCATCTTCTTGTCGATGTCGCGGTCGATGACATTATTGAAGACGCAGCCAGACCCGATGACGAAGGCTACCCCCGCTAGCGTGCCGACCAAGTTGAGCCAGGCAAAATCAAAGCCTGCTGCTAGCAGATATCCGGCGACAGCTGTAAACAGGTTGCCCTTAATGATGCCTGGTTTGGTGAGCCGGTAATACCGGCTGAACGTACTATTGCTCTGTTTCTTGTTTCGCATGGTCGTCTATTGTCTTAATCGTACCATACGCCTGGACCCTAGTGCATGCGGTCGAAGAGCCAGAGATCGATGTCATTCTGGTTGAGGCGGCTGGCAAAATTTGCGAAGACGGGACTGGCTGGAGATGTCAGTACATTGTCTTTGTTGAAGTATGACCAGTCGGTGGCTTCCGTGGTGCTGCCTTTGTCTTCGGCGAACAGGTGGATAGATACTTTGTAGCCCTTTTCTTTGAGGGTTTGGGCTTGCGATAGGATGCCGTTGAGGACATCGGTGCGGCGTTCGGGATCGACTTCACGGGCGCGGGTAGCATCGCCGGCGTATTTGAGACCGAAGGTGCCAGTGTTAAACCAGATTTCCTTTACGCCCATGGCGTCAGCGGCTTCCTGGGCTAACTTGTAGTTAAGGAACTCGCTGGCGTCGAAGATGCCAGGGCCAGTCTGGTTGGCTGGCGGTACCCATGGGAAGCCCTGCAAGCCAAAGCTCTGTACGAGCCCCTTCTTAATATTCTTTACGTATGGAATGAGGCTGATGTATTCGCCGCGCGCCCAGTCGAAGTCGTCGGCACTGTATGTGGCAGAGTTAAGCATGACGCTGGCGTACAGCTTAGGGAATGAGGTCTTGGCGATTGTCAGGTAGATGTTGACCATGTCACCGAAGTCCTCAGCCTTGGCGTTGTTGCGGTTCCAGTATGGCAAGTTAGCTTCAGGGAATGGTACCCAGATGCCCATTTGCTGGTCGGTGATGCCTTCACTCTTGAGGGCCTTGAAATATGTTTCAAGCCATTTGTTGTAGAAGCCGGTTTTGAACTCGCCAAAGTCAATGTCACCCCATGATGCTACAGGTTCGACGATAACGATAGGCGTCACCTTGTATTTGCTGAATTCCTTGAGGGTGGTAGCCATGGTTTTGGCTTTTTTGACGGCTTCGGCGTCGTCTTTGGGCATATCGCTAAAGACCATCATGTGGCTGGTGACAAGCGAGTTACAGACTTGCTGGTACTCAGAGAGTTTGCGCAGCTGCGGATCTGTTGCTTTGTCCAGGTCCTTGATCATAGGCTTGTCCGAACACTTGAAGTTAGCGTCAACGGTGCGGCGAGGCGCCGACTTGAACCAGCTGCTGGTATCCGGAATGACGCTATTGCCTGTCAGTGCCCGGGCGACCACTTCGAGGGCGAAGAACGAGAATGCGATCATAATGCAGGAGTAAATGAAGATGTCTTTACGTTTCATGCCTCTGATCCTTTCGAGCTGCTCGTGTTAGTGACGCCCTTGCGCTCCCAGCGTTGCCATACAATATCGTTACCGCGGAGTGTTAGCTTGAGGCTCTTGAGCAAGGTTACGTATTCGACCCAGGTCGTGAAGTAGAACAATGGCCAGGTGAACGGGAACTTGAGCAGCAATTTGATGTCGATGGTCTTTTGGTTAAATAGTGCTACTACCAGGTACATAACGAAGATAAACAGCACACCCATACCCAGTGACAAATAGTCGCCTGAGATAAAGCTGTAACTGATAAGGAACATAATGCCGATCGGCTCAAAGAACAATTGCAGTTCACCCAAGAGGCTGTATGGAAGTACGAACATTGTCAGCCAGCGCGGATGGTCTTTGTTGACCGAGAAGAACATCTGGCGGTATTTGCCAAAGGTGTTGATACGTCCCTTCTTCCAACGGAGTCGTTGGTTCATGAGGCCGAGCAAGGTAGCGGCGCCTTCCGTGTAGCAGACGACATCTTCGGCGTACACGGCGTGCAGGCCATAGAAGCGGGTGCGCAACGACATCTCGATGTCCTCAGTTTTGTTATCGACATCAAAGAGACCGAACTTACCGAAGGTCTTGTCACGGCGGAAGGCTGCACAGGCACCGCCGTAGATGTACTCGGCGTTCAAAACGGAGTGTGTGCGCTTAAAGTAAAAGCCGAACTGATACTCAAGCTGTTGGATGTGCCCTACAAGCGTGTCGTTATTGGAGACGCGCACACTGCCCACGGCAGCGGAAATCTTAGGGTCGCGGAAATATTTGACGAGATTGGCGATGGCTTCCGGCGCGAATACCGAGTCAGCGTCCATGGTGACTACGATTTCGCCGTGCGAGCGCTCGATACCGTAGTTGAGGGCGTGGCCCTTACCGCCGTTCTCTTTGTAGAAGTAGCGGACCATCTTGCCATAGGTAGCAGCACCTTCGACAACCATGCGGTTGCGACGTTGGATAAAGGCGCGCATCTTGCGGTCGGATCCGTCGACTGAACCGTCGTTTACGACGACGATCTCCATGTTGGGGTAGGTGTTCTTAAGAAGCGATTGGACGGTCTTGAGGATGCCGACTTCCTCGTTCCAGGCAGGTACAATCACTGATACGAGCGGACGGTAGGTGCGGTAGTGGCGCGGGTTGGTGTTGCGGACGCGGCGCTGGCGGAGCTCTTCCTTAACACTGTGCCATGGAGCGACCAGCAGGAAGATCCAATACTTAATAAGCATGCATGTAGCAAAGAAAATTGTCAGGTTGCGGAGAAAATCAAACCAGCCGTCCATAGTGCTTCCCCTTCCTACTGATCCGCGTTTTGCACGTTAGTTAATGAGGCTGCAATAACGGTGGTACTGCCGTCAACTTCCAAAATAACCACATATAAGTGGTTAGCTTGGCTGTTAGGCAGTACATACTTCTGGTCTTTCTGGACGGCGAGCACTTCGTCTACTTTGTAGAAATAGCGCCAGTCGCGTTTGGTATCGAGGGAAATGTTGTCACCAGCCTTGGTGACGAAGCCTTTTGGAATAGTGGTCTTGCCGGCAGTTACATAGACGATAGTGTCGCCGATGTCGCCGTTCTTGGCTTTGTCGCGGATGATGTAGTGGGCGGTACTGGCGCGGGCGAGCCAGTCATCACCGTTTCGCAACGGTTGGGCTACGGGAATACGGACCTTGTTCTCGCCTACTTTGATCTGGGAAGGTGCACCGTAGTTACCCTCAAAACGGGCGTCTGCCTGCATTGCCAGATTGATATTAGAATCAAGCTGCGGCTGGATGAAACTGAGGTCAACTTTGCGTACGGCGTTAATGAACGGCAACGGTTTACCGAAGGCGCTTACGTAGCTATTGGCCAGCACGAGTACGGTCAGTGAGCAGCAGCTCAGATATAGCAGGCCGCGGCCGGCAAGACGCACCCAACGGTTCATGCCAGTTTCCTTTCGGCCATAGCTTTGCGGTGTGCCCGGCGACGGGAAATGCGCAGGCTGGTCAACATAAGCAATGCCGTAATGTTACTAATAAGAATAGTACCCAGAAAAACGGCAAATAAAATGATTACAAATGTATACGGACCAGTCACTGGCAAACCTACTTAGTTTGTTAGTAGAACAAAATTAGAGCGAACAACTTCACCTATTTATATACTATATGGGCAGATTTTTACAGCTGGTTTTTCCTATCTGGTACCCCACCCCGTGTGTCTGATCGTACAGAGAGCGTAGAAGCGGGTTGGAATCAGCAGGAAGACGTGGATGAATCCGTATAATACGAACAACAGGAACCCGCTGTCCTTAGTGCGATACAGTCCGTAGAGAGCCCGGACGAGTGCGATGACAACCAGAATGACGACATAGTGCAGCAGTATGCCTGGGCCATGCACGACAGCCTGGTAGAACGTAGCCAGCAGTGCTAGTACGAGCAGGAATGGCAGCACGAGCTGCATGACGAGATCATAGATCATGTACCAGTGGTGTTTGCGGTAGGACTTCAGGGTCCAGAGCATTTCGCGGTAGAAGCTTTTGTTCCAGCGTAACTGTTGCTTGAGGTAGACACGCATGGTGTGCGGCACATGGGTATATGCGATAGCACGGTTATCAAAGACGACTTTGTACCCTTCCTCAAGCACGAGGTTAGTCAAGTGCCGGTCATCGCCAAACGTACAGCGGCGTCCCAGGAAGCGCTGGCTGGTGTAGCGGTCTTTAACGTGGTCAATTACTTCCTTGCGGTAGGCGGCGAATGGGCCTGAGCAGCACATGAGGACATAGAAGTAACTCTGGGCTGCCCGCTCTTGGTGAAAGGCTGACCAATAGCGGTAATTAATAAGGCGCGTCAGTACATTGTGCGTCTTGTTGGATACCTGCACGTCGCCGGTTACAGCGCCTACGGTTGGATCCTTAAAACGCTGCATGAGCTGGCGTACGCCGTGCTGCGGTATGACCGTGTCGGAGTCGATAGTAACAATAATCTGCCCGGTACAGCGGTTAAAGCCGAATTTCTGGGCATGGCGTTTGCCGACGTTAATAGGTGTGTAAATAACATGCAGGCGTTTGTCGGCAGTGAATTCGGCATACACGGTTTTCTTGAGCTCTTCGCGTTGCTTGGACCCGTCATCAACGACCAGGATTTCCAGGCTTTCGTAGTCCTGGTCAACCAAAGACTTGATGCAGTTACGCAAAATGTCCGGTTCTTCATTGTAGACCGGAACGATGATACTTACCGATGGAAAGTGACCCTTGTGCCATTCGGTGAAATGTTTGTGTTTTTGACGTTTGTGCTCAAGATGGCCGACATACATCTGCGTGAAGATGTGGCTGAGAGCGAGGACGCCGTAACAAATGAAATATACAGCAAGTACGGACACTGGCTACCCTCCTAGTTTAAATTGTTCGCTTTTAGACCAAGCTAGTGTACCCAATGAAGGTATATGTGACAAGCCTGCAAGTGAGGTATCTTACTGCGCGTTAGCTTTATAAGGGGTGTAATAGGAAAGCTACTACGTAATAAGGAGAAGCAGCATGGCAGACAACACACAATACCAGGATGACCAAGGCGAGCTTGATGTCCCTATCCAGCCACTAGCGCAGGATTATGACACCCCTGCTGCCCCGCCGGACGAACAGGATGACGAGGTCATTACAGCCGACCATCCTGCAACCGACTCGAACATTGACCAGCATGAACTATATGATGAAGGCCGTGCCGGCGCGTCTGATGCCCTGGCCCAGCATGTCGACAGCGATGAGGATGAAGAACGGGGCATATAACAGCCCGCAATTGCCAATAAAAAAGAGATGGGTCCCAGCAATGGGACTCATCTCTGTAATGTGCAATTTTTGGACTAAGCTAGTTCGTGCCTTAGCTTCCGCCACTTACGGATTTGAAGGCGGGTCATTCGATCGCTTGCTTCGGCATTTGCGTCGTAGTCCAGGTCATCCAACTGAATAGTTGTGATTTGGGTTGGATGGGCTAAGATTTTTACTTTCTTCATTTTGCTAACCCCCTTGCTGTTACTCAGCCTTTTTATAGTACTGGCCGCAGCTGAAAATTAACTGTAAGAATTTTGACTAAAACCGTGTATTTTAGATCACCCTAACAGATGGCAAAAATAAAAAGGCCCGCTACTGGATTTTCCGGTTTTGTTTGCGCCGTTTTGCTGCCTGGGCGCGGCCTCTTGCGATAGGCGTTGTGATGAGTTGTTTGGCGATATCTTCAGGCGATGGCAGCTTCTTGCGTTGCAGCGGCGACTTGCGGGCATTCTGGACACTGCGTGCAAAACGCTTGTCGGCATCACGGTCTGCATAGCGTGCAATTGGATCGGCGCGCAGTACTTTCTTTTTGTTGGCTTCGTCCATTTCTTTCATAAGGTCGATGGCGTATTTCTCAAGCAGCCATTCGCGGCCTGGTGCGGTTTCGCCTACGGCGGTAATGTGCCAAAGGCCTGGAGCTACTTCACTGCGGGACATGATCTGGAGCGGGCGTACGACCATTAACGGTCCTGCCGGAAGTCGCAAATTAACTTCCTCAATCATATCGAGGCCCTTTCCGATGTCTGAGGCAAATACCTCAATCGCCAAAGTGCGCACACCCTTTGGGGACACGCGTACGCCCTGGATGTTCTGGTTATTGATCCAGATAACCTCCCCGCTTAAGCCCCGGATACGGGTTGAACGGAGTGTTACGCGGTCAACAACTCCCTGCAGGTCAGCGAAAGGTTCAACTTTTACGAAGTCACCTACCCCGAACCAATGCTCGGCCATCATGACGCCGCCGTAGGCGAGGTCGCGTAGTATCGGGCCGACCGTTGCACCAGCAATAATCACGATAAGCGCACTGGCACCAATGAGGGCCGTAGGTTGTTGTGCGGGGTTGGAGAAAACCCACCAGAAGTAGACTGCCACAACAAACAGGATCATCTTGAAGAGTGCCAAGAAAAGGATGGTGAGCGTTTCGATGCGTCGCAGACGGTTCACTTCTTTCAGGTCTTCGGCTTTGTCTGCGCGCTTACTGACTGCGGTGGCAAACCGCCGCAGAATTGCTGAGACGATCTTTCCCAGGATGGCAGCACCAACCATGGCCCCCACGAAGATAAGCACCGATCTTCCGCTTAGGAAGGAATCGGTGAACTTGTCGAAAAATTCGCGCGCCTCGCTAGCTGCCGCGTCGATCTGGGTTGCCCCGAAAATCCAGTGCATACTAAGAATTATATTATACTTATGCTTATGGCTAAAGCCCCGGCTTCTGATACGCCGCAGCATACCAAGGGTAGACTGCTCCTTTTGGCGTTATTCCTGTTGCTCATGTATGTGGTTTTGCCGCGAGTGGGGAACTTTACGGACAGTCTTGGTGCCATTCGCGACGCCAATATCGGCTTGGTGCTTCTGGGCGCTGTAGTGGTCGCGGCTACATATATATTGGCCGCAAGTATCTACCAGCTGCTAGGGCTAAAACATCTGTACTTTAGAAGGACGCTCATGGTCCAGGCTGCCAACGCATTCGCTAACCGACTGTTGCCGGCAGGCTTGGGCGGTTTGACACTCAGCGTGCAGTATTTGCGCCGCTCGGGGTATAGCTTGCCGCAGGCACTGGCTGTTGCCGGCGCCAATAATGCTCTCGGCTTCACGGGTCATGCC
>Ga0075366_10000179_pt1 | contig 27619 bp, 24 predicted proteins | sample EndMethybrTD3031_FD_72351 | JGI IMG/M metagenome (GOLD analysis project Ga0075366, IMG submission 72351) | Populus endosphere microbial communities from Tennessee, USA - Endosphere MetaG P. TD hybrid TD303-1 | ecosystem: Host-associated > Plants > Roots > Endosphere | place: USA: Tennessee...
GGCCTGTTCATTCGGGGTCCGGCGCCGGATCAATGGCGCAACTCCTCGGCGAGGACATCGGCAGAAATCTACTCGCCAAGGACTGGCGCGGACTTAGGACAATCGCGACGGCCTGGCGTTTGAGAGGCAGCAGGACGACACCACTGGCGACCATCGCGATGCCTGGCTACTGAATGCGCGACAATGTATATTATGTCAACTCAAAGTATTGATCATACGAATGTTCTGGACTCTGGTGGTGTCGACTGAGTCAGCCACTGCACGACGCGAGCGTTGATGGCGAAGCAGTCGAAGTAGCGATCGAGAGGCGGCGCCGACTCGGGTCGATTGCGCGGCTGGCAACCCACATTTGCTTCTTGCGCGCGGTTCAGTCACCGTCGTTCCTTCCGGTCAGACGCGCGATCACGCGAACGCGCTCCTCGGTCACCTATCCGGGTGCGCTCCGCGACGGCGATGGGCAGAGGGTCTCGCGGCTGGGGCACTAGGCCCATCATCTTGCGAGCCACGCCCGGCAAGCGCACCTTGGCCATCCCCGCCGCAGGTGAGCTCGGAGCCTTCGGCGACCCAACTCGCCTAGAGTCCTCTGGGCGGCGTCTCAAGCAATTGCGCCGGTGGCTGTTGCCGCACGACGAGCGGCGCTAGCCTGCTCTGCCCTTCTTCCAACGTGTTCGCGGGCCTAGCATCTGACTCACCCGAGGTTCCAACGCCGCCGCGGTCTCGATCTGCTCCTGCGTTGGGGCGTTCGTGAAAGCTTGCTTCGCCTTGCGGATCAGATCGTCGGGCACGTTCACGAATTTTCCCGGACTGACCTGAACGCGTTTCATCACCAAAGTGTGGCACGAACGGCAGGACGATCAACGCGTGCGGTTAGCCGGGCCTGAACGTGACTCTCCACCTGATCGTGATGCGGCCGGATCTGTCCATGCTGGCGCCAGTCTTCGCAGAGCTCGATCAGCTCCTGCGGCCATCTAGCAAAGTCATAAGCGTTTCGCGATTCGATCTGCTCGAGCAACTGGTCCGGTGCGCGAACGTGATACTTCCGCGCAAGTTCAGCAATCTGTAGCTTGTCCAGCGGCAGCAGCGTCACCTCTTTGATGCCTGCGGGCGCCGAGGAACGTTGGCTCGGATTCGGATCGCGCATGGCGACCCTAATAAACTTGTCCTGATCGGGGTCCATTGCCTCCTTGATCGGCACCGGCAGGGTCTCTGCAAACGCTTGGCGGTCAATGGGTACAGGTCGAGATGTGACGACGATGAACGCCCGGCTCAGCGCTCCCTCCAGCTCATCTGCCAGACGTTCGAGCGCCTGACGGAAGGTTGCATGAACTAGCTGAAGCTCGTCGACGGAGTCCAGGAAGAAGTAGCCTGGACGCGTTGATGAAGTCAGCCATACCTTGAATCGGCGGCGCAGCTTGGGCCGAAGCGCCTTGCCAACGCTGCCTGTCGCCAAGGCATCCAGACGAAGGAAGAAGGCCGCCTGGCCGCGCTCAGACATGGCCCGCGCTCGCGCCTCACACTCAAAGGTCTTTCCCGCTCCTGCCTCGGCGACAAGCAGAACGCGAGGGAAGGCCAGAAGGTCGTCCCACTTCAGGGGCTTCGGATCGCCGTGGAAACCGCGTTCAAAGGCTTCCTGGTCGGACTCGGTGGTATGCGCGGTATCGGTGAATGTTCGTTGCATCAGGAGATGATGGGGCGAGACGGGACAAGGTCCAAGGTTAGTTCGATATGGCCAGAAGCGCGCCACGTTCTCGTCACGTCAGGAGCCCTGGCTGCCGTAAACACGCCTGCGTCCCAGCCGTAGCCGCTCGCCGGCGGCAGCGGACCATGCGCAGCGGGAAGTCACCCTGATGCAGGGCGATACTGCTGTCGCAGAGTCGTCGCCGCTTCCCAGGCCGCACGTTGTGGCGCGGATGGGTGGCGTCGTGAGATAGTGCTTGCTCGTCCTGGCGGTCGATTGGGCAATGTCTTGAAATGCTCGACCCGGGGTTCGAACGTGATCCCGGCTTTCGACCAGATTTCGGCAGCCTTCTTGATGTGGTCATCGGCCTTGTCTGCCTTCGACGAGCCATCGAAGACGTAGACGTCGAGCGGTCGCTTGACGGGTTGCGGATCGGCAGCCGCAGCGGCCAAATGCAAGCCCAGGGTGAGAGACGCCGCGGCAACCGGGCGAAGAAGTCGCGTCGACATGGCAGAAAGCCCTCCTGGAGGCGACGAGCAGTGTCCGTCCGGATCGGCCCGCGCCACGCTCACCCCGTCGCGCCGGCGGGTTCGACAGATGATGGCACTGTTGGCCTGCCGCATCTAGCTGGCAAGAAGCCACCGAACCACTGACGAGTCGACGGCTTCAGTCCGCGGGGCGCGCGCTACTGGCTCTATGCGCGCTGCTGCTATTCATCAACGACTGGGAGATCGGTCAAGCCAGCGCGGCGTTCTCGCGCTCGGCCGCGATGCCATCCGCAGCCGGCGGCACGAAGGAAACGTCATGGGCTTGAACCCGTTTTCACGACTATGAGGCCTGGCAGATCCTCCATGAAGCCCGCCAGATCGCAGCACGTCGGACCGATGCTCGGCCGATGGCCGAGCAGGTTGACACAATCAGGTCGCCACTGCATGCCATCCGAGGCGCAGCAACAAGGCGCGACGATATTATCCCGCTCAGCTGCTGCGAGCAGCGCTATGGAGACTTCGAATGTCCGGCGATGTAGTGTCAGATGAGTTGCCAACGGCAAAGAGGCATCTGCGCGTTGCCGTCGCGTTGGTCATCCTGTTCATCGCCCTCTGCTTGTGGGCGGATTGGTGGTCGATCGAGCAGGCGAGTGGCCTAGCGAAGCTCGATCAGAATGATGTTCGCATCTCCTACCTTGGAACGCTGCGATCAATCCTCGAGAACCTGATTGCCAGCGCTCTCGCCGTTCTTCTGCTGGGACTGATGTACCGGTTCGTGATCGCATGGATAGACCCCGCTGATCGCGTCGTCGAGATCTCTGCTGCCCAGATCACCGATCGCTTGATCGCGAACGCTCGGAAATCACAAGCCTATCTGTTCGTTGGAAATACGGCGACGTTCGTCACTACAGCTGTTGTGCCAGTACTAACGGACGCGGGGCGCACGGCCTCGCGCTCGCGAACCATCACACTGTTCCTGATAGATCCGTTGGACCAAATCACAGTCGACAACTATCGCGAATACAGCGACCGCGTTGCTCAGGAGGCAACCAAGGTTTCAGATGCAACCCTTGCAACATGGATCCGGCCCAGCAGCCAAGGCAGGACGCAAAGCGACTCCGAGGTGATTGGCAAGGTACTCGCCGCAATCTACCTTACCGCGTTTGGAACGTGCAAACAGAACCTTTCTGGTTCCGTCTACCTACGTAGAACCTTCACGCCGTTTCGTGTCGATCTGTCGGACATTGAGGCCGTCGTAACGCAAGAGTCGGCTTCTCAGGCGGCTGTGGCATTCTCGTCGAGGGGCCACTTTTATAGTTGGTACTTGAAGGACAGTGAAGCCTTGCGCAGCCAGAGCGTCCACCTTGACTTGACGTCTGTTCGTAGTCAGATGCGACAGGTCTTGGTTGATCCATCGTCGTCCCGACAGGAGATTCTTACTGCTCTCCGGCAGCTGCTGGACCTATTCGTCCACCTGCGCCCTCTCTTGTCAAATGCCGCGGCTCTAGATGCCGCTACTAAACGAATTTCCAACCCGTCCCATGCTTATGGGCGATAAATGAGTACCGAGCTCTTAGAACGCGCTTATTCGAGCGTCCACCTGCGGGATAGGGCGCAGTCTGCCTCGTCAGCCGCCAGAGAGCTTCTGGTGGAGGTCGCGAGCGGTCTTCGCGACGACCGCCTCCAGGCAGAAGCTCATCCCCTAGGCTTTCTTTGTCTCCGCTGGCATCTGAGCAATGGTCGAACTCTTCGCCTTCACCTTTGGTCACGCCGATTCGCATGGCGACAGGTACCCGACTGGCAGATACATGACCATGTGTTCGGGTTCCGCAGCCTTGTCTTGGCGGGCACCTTACTCAACAAATACTATGTCGGTGCTCAGGAGAGTTCCAACCCTCGACATCTGTGGCCGCTCTACGCGGTTGCATACGACGAAGGTACATCTTCTCTGCAAGACACCGGTTCTCTGATCAACATCAGAATTTCATCAACGCAAAGAGTGCACGCTGAGCAGGCCTATGACGTCGAGCCATGTGTACTTCACCGTACTAAGCTCGTGTCCCAGCGCGCTGCGTCATTGGTCGCCACCGTTCAGACTGGCGGAGACCCGCGGTCGCCACGCGTTGTAGGAGCGAACAGAGGAGTCAACCTGCGCTTTTCGCGGTCGATCGCGGAGCTGGACATTCGTCAGATTGCGCTGGAGTTTGTTGAGTCCATTGCTGCTCGTTGAAGAGTTGGACTGCCCTGGTAAACGATCATCGCTCGCGATCTCCAAAGCTATGGACGGGAAACGCCTCCCGCATCTGCCGCGCCCGCTTCACTTGATCGGCGTGAAGGTAGATCGACGTCGTGGCCAGCGAGGCGTGCCGCAGATTGTCACGCACGGTCGTGAGTTCGGCACCGTTGGCCAGTGCGTGGCTTGCATGCGTGTGCCGCATCCAGTGCGGTGTCGCGCGCCGCAGCTTCTCGGAAGTCGACGGGCTCGCATCGGCAAGTGCTTCGCTAGCGTGATCGAAGAAGCGTCGCATGATGGCCCAGAGCCGTGACGACGTGAGGCCGCCCTCCTCGTCCAGAGAGGGAACAAGCGGTGTCGACGATGCCCAGCGCGTGCTCGTCGTCGGCAAGCCCCGCTGCGCCAGATAGCGCTCCAGGCCACCGAGCGCCGACAGCGGCACCGCGACGTCACCCTCCTTGCTTCCCTTGCCTGTCACATGCAGCCAATCGTCACCGTGGTCATCGCGCGTCAGATCCCCCAGCCGCGCCAGCACGAGTTCGTGGGGCCGCAACCCGGTGCCATGCCAGAAGTCGAGCACGAAGCGCAGCCGTTGTGCCGCCTCGTTGGACCACCGGTCCGTCCACTCGATATCGTCTGCCGTGGCGCGCACCAAGCTCCACTCGTGGGTGGTGAACCCCCTGCTCGCGTCCAGAGTCTGCGCCTTCGAGACGCCCTTCACTTTGATGCCTGCGAACGGATTGGCGAGCACGTAACGCTGCTCGATGAGCCATCGATACAGCGCCCCGATGACCGACAGGCCGTAAGCGACAGACCGCGCTGACAGCGGTCCCTGGAATGGCCGCCACTCGCTCGAGAGTCTCGGCCGGGCAGGCCCGACCCATCGCGCGCGCGGAGCCGGGCGCCGTAGGAACGCCCGATACACGATCGCATCTTCGGTCGTCAGCGAGGAGAGTGCTTTGCCGCGCTCCATGATCGCCCACAGCATCAGCCGCTCGGCCTCCTTTCGGTAGGCACGCTGTGTCGCGGCAACCTCCTGCAGTTCTAGCCACGCTTGCACCGCGGCGTAGTCATTGTCTGCACCCAGCACGCAACTCGCCTTCGGCGCGCGATACGCACCACGAGATCCATCCAGGTCCGCCGGCACGACAAGTTGCTCCCATGGCACCATCGTCGTCGGCTCGACGACTACCAGCGCCCTCGCCTGCTCGGTCAGGTGTGGATGCATCGCAAAGAACGCCTCGATCGTGCGAGCGCCGTTGGCGCCAAGGCCAGGGATCGCTGCCCACCACCGTCGACGACGCGGCACCCGCACAGTCAGATCCGCCAACGTTCGAATGCCCTGAGCGCAGATGGCGTTGACCGCGCGTGTCGGGAGCCAACGCCCGACCTCGTCCGTCATGAGCGGCTGCGGAACCGGCAAAGAGCGCAGCGTCTCGATGGCCTGGGCGACCGCGCGTGCCAACTTGACGCGCTGATCCGCCGCCCCTTCAAACAGTCGCACCAAGTCGTCGCGATGACGACTGTGGGCAAGGTGTGCCAGGCGCCGTCGAATGCTCGAGAGCATCGAACGCGATGACTGCCCTGACGCCTTGTGAGCACGGAGGTATTGCGCGATCGCCTGGCGCGCGGTCAGCCCGGCATGCCAGGCCCGCAGCGCCGCGAGCTCGTCCGCACTCGGAAAGCCCTCTGCCCTACCCGCGTCGACCAAGCGTGTTTCCATGGGCGCCAGTTTAGGCGCCTGATCTGGCTATTGTGATAAGAAGGCTTATCGCTATAGATGCTGTGTTAGACAGGCCTCGACGCTGACGCGGCAACCTTCGAATGGCCCTCGCGCCATCGCGGTAGCGATTGGCGCACCCCTGATCGGTGGGGCCGCCGTGAACACTCGCGCCGTAGTGGGCTCCGCGAATGTCGGCAATGCGATCGGAACCCGTCCCTTCCTCAAACCCTCTCACGCCTTCATCCGCTCGGCGATCTCGCCCAGGGTTTGCATCTGCTCACCAAGCGGACTAGCAGGCTGTTAAAAGAGGAATTCGAGTGGGTCGAACGCAGCATTTCAGGGGATCGTTGAACCCTTCGGTTGCTCGAAAGAATTGCTTGCAGCGCGTTCTACGAGGTCGACTGAAATGAGAAGTGGAAGCCATCTTCGTTTTTCAACAGCCTGCTAGGGCCCCTCGCCAACCCGATACGTAGAAACCGGCGAATCCGCCGGTTTCTACTGGGTCAGCCGAAGAAGACCGTGGTCTACGGCAGCCACCTGCTACACCAGGTCACGTCAAATTCCTTGAATTATTGAATTTTGCGTGTTACTTTGTAGTTATGACCGACGTTCTCCCTGCGAACCGGGCACGCCTTGCCGCTGTCCTTCGTGCCACAAACGAGGTCGTCTCGATCGAGACGGCGGCGGGGGCGCTTGACCTAGATCGCAACGCTGCTGCGAAGCTGCTGTCGCGCTGGACAAGCCAAGGCTGGCTGCGCCGCATCAGACAGGGCTTGTACGTCCCTGTGCCCCTCGATCTTGCCGAGAGCGATCAGGTGGTCGGCGATCCTTGGGTGTTGGTGCCAGCGCTGTTCGGCGAATGCTACATCGGCGGTTGGACCGCCGCGCATCACTGGGACCTGACTGAGCAGTTGTTCAATGAGACGTTGGTGTTCGCAACCCGCCGCATCGACGATCAGCGCGTGACCGCTCAGGGCGTCACGTTCCTTGCCCACCATCTCGCGAGCAAGCGCTTCTTTGGCATCAAGCCGGTCTGGAGAGGATCGACGCGCGTCAATCTCTCCGACCCGGCCCGCACGCTCATCGACATGCTCGCATTGCCACAAGTCGGCGGCGGGATTGATCACGTCGCGGACTGCCTGTCGGCGTATCGCAAGCTGCGCAACATCAAGCAAGACCTGCTGATCACCTACGCGGAGAAGTTCGGCAATGGCGCGATCTTCAAGCGCCTTGGTTTTCTCGCGGAGGCGCAGCTCCATGACGAAGCGCTCGCGGCTGCTTGCCGCGAGCGCCTTACCAAGGGCTACGCCCAGCTCGATCCTGCGTTGAACTGCAGCCAGCTCGTGACAGCGTGGAATTTGTGGGTCCCGGCCCGCTGGAAAGAGAGACTTGCATGATCGACAAGCGCGAGATCCTTGAAACAGCGTCAGCGCTCGGCCTGCAGCCGAGCGTGGTTGAGAAAGACTACGTTCTCGGCTGGTTGCTTGCAGGCATCTATACACATGACGAACTGCGGGACGCGTGGGTGTTCAAGGGTGGAACGTGCCTGAAGAAGTGCTACTTCGAGACCTACCGGTTCTCCGAGGATCTGGACTTCACGCTGCGCGACGAGGCAAGTCTTGACCAAGACTTCCTGCACCGCGTGCTGGGCGAAGTCGTGGAATGGGTATCCGACGAATCTGGCCTGATCATCCCGGCCGATCAACTGTCCTTTGACATCTACGACAACCCGCGTGGCCGTCGATCTTGTCAGGGAAAGGTCGGCTACCGCGGGCCGGTCTCGCCAACATCGGGCTCGGGCGGCTGGCCCAAGATCAAGCTCGATCTCACGGCTGATGAAGCGCTCGTGCTTCCTGCTGTGCGGCGCGCTGTCTTTCATCCCTACTCGGATGGTCCTGAAGACGGGCTCTGGATCAATTGCTACGCGTATGAAGAGGCATTCGGCGAGAAGATCCGCGCACTCGGCGAACGTACGCGACCCCGTGACCTCTACGACGTGATCAACCTATATCGCCACGACGCCACGCGTCCTTCCGCATCACTGCTGCGCGACGTGCTGACGCAGAAGTGCGCCTACAAGGGCATCGCCCTTCCCTCCATCGCAAGTCTCGAGCCGCACCGAGGCGATCTCGAGGCGATGTGGGACAACATGCTGGGGCATCAGCTTCCGGTGCTTCCGCCGGTCGCGGATTTCTGGGCTGCCTTGCCCGAAGTGTTCCGATGGATGATGGGCGAACAAGAAGCGCCTCTCCCGACGGCAATCACTGCTAGCGCCCAAGAGACAACGATCCGCAGCCGCCTGCTGCCGCGCGGAATTCCGATGCGGTCTCGCGGACCACTGGAGATCATTCGCTTCGCAGCGGCCAATCACCTCTGCGTCGATCTACAGTACGACGGCAGCGTACGGCGAATCGAGCCGTACTCGCTCAGGGAAACACGTGACGGCAATTTCATCCTGTACGCGACCCGCAGCGACACGGGCGAGCAGCGCTCTTACCGCATCGACCGCATGCAGGGCGCATTGGTCACGGGCCAATCCTTCACTCCGCGCTATCTCGTCGAGCTGACGACTGACGGGCCGCTATCCATTCCGCCAACGGCTACCCGCTCCGAGAACAGCGGTCTGTCATTCGGGGGAGCGCCAGCGCGTTCGCATCCCGCCCGTAGCACGAACAACGCCCGGACCTATGTCTATCGCTGCCCCATATGTGGCAAGTCCTTCGAGCGCCGCTCCATGAACAGTTCGCTGAACGCTCACAAGAGCCCGCACGGCTATCAATGCTCCGGGCGGACGGGCATCTATGTGCGGACCAAGTACTAAGGAATGACCGCAACATCGTCAAATGCCCGGGTGCAACGGAAGGGAGGAGCAGTATGCGGGGGTTCAATGAGAGAGCATTCCTGGAAGTGTCGCGTCCCCCATTGAAGGACGAAGGTGATGAATGGCTCAAGCGGGCGGAAGACTCAATCGAGTTCCTGAAACTCAACGCACGATCAGACGAGATCGTGATCTATGGCATCGCCTCTGCCGCGCTCATCCACGGTGTTCTGGCTCCGACGGCACAGGTGACGCCGGCGGACCACAAGGACCTGCTCAACTCGTGCATCTTTCCCGACGACTGCTGGAGGATCGAGCGTGCCTGGGGCGGTGGTCACGGGCACCGGATTTACCTGGACCCTCCGCTGAGTTCACCGAGATGCACATCGCTGGTCGGCGGGGAACCATTGATCTTTCGCCGATCCTTCAGTGGTGTGGACAAAGGTCCAGCGCCGGTCGAACTCAGCCAGAAGCTCGTTCATAGCCTTGACCTCTATCACGTCGAAGAGCGCAGCGCCTATTGCCGCCTCGATCGGCATGGCGACATCGAGGACGTTATCCGGGTCATCCAGCTGAAGGAACAACCGGACGGTGACTGCGACGTTGTGGTCACCATCCTGGCTGCGGACCTCGCTCGATACGCCACGTTGGCGGACATGTGCCTAGTCCTGAAATTTGACTTCACACGCTACGGCAACGACTTTGACGGCTGGGACCAGATGACTCAGCGCGAAGTGATCGAGCCGGATCTCTTCTACAACACGGGGCTCGCGACGAACGCCAGTTACGCCAACGGCTGCATGATCATGAGGTCGAGCTTCACAGTCGAGGACCTCATTCAGGTATGGAAGGACGAAGACGATCCCGACAAGAAGGAATACGCAACCTTCAAGATCATCGACCGCAAGAACAAGGCTCTGGTGGAAACATCCTGCGCGCCGGAATACCTCTCGAACTACTTCGAAGAATCCGACCTCCCATGGGAAATCTCCCCCGCCTTCTTCAAGCCGGAAGTGCTGCATCGTTTCAAGTCCGACCCGGAGAAATACGACTTGCAGGATCGCTCGATCACGTGCCGCGGGACCTGGCACCTCAAGTCCTATGACATCAACGAAGAGGGTCAGGTGCATGCTTACATAGGCGACCTTCGGCATCTTCCGTTCGAAGAGCAACGTTACTGGCAGTCGTTCAATGAATGGCCGAAGGGAACGATCTCAAAGCGTGCCTTCGAGAACGACATTCTTGGCGAGTTCAGCTCTGAATACGATCCGCTCGCTGCGCTCAAATACAAGATCCGGCAACTCGACGAGACCCCACCTGCATGGTGGAAGCGGCGCGGCGAGGAGCTTCACAACGCGGCCAGATACCCGGCGACCGATTCAGTCTCTGAATGGGCCGATGAAATTCTTGCGCTCGACCAGTTACTCGTTGAAGGCTTCCTGACCAAACCACTGCAAGTGCTTCTGCGCGAGGCCGGGCGCGAGATCGATCCCCAGTGGAAACCGCTGCGGTTGCTTCAGGACTACCTGGAGGCCAAAGGCACGACTCCTGAAGACGCCCGCGAGACGCTGTCTCCCCTCGCAAAGCTGCATAGCCTGCGCAATCCGCTCAAAGGTCATGGCTCGACAAGCGAACGGAGCGCTGCGCAGAAACAGGCGCGCGCCGAACACGGCACGCTGCGGGCGCATTACACCGACCTTGCCAGCCAGTGCGACGCGGCCCTCAATGCGATCCTGACGGCCCTCGGCTCGACGATCGATCTTGGCACCTGGGCATACAAGTAGCATCGAACCGCTTTGCCGCATGCGCCGCGCGACAACCTCGGGACGTTGAGACTCGGGAGCACGTTTACTTTTTTCTTGTCCCTTTGGGCCGCCTTGTGATACGAACTATAAAAAGGAGGCCACGCAGATGGTCGCAAGTGGACCGACAAATCCGCGAGAAGGTTGGGTCATGGCCCCGCCACTCTCGCCAGCAGATCGTGCGTCTGAACAGCGAGTCCGCGACGCGGAGCGCTTGCGGGACATTCGCGACCAGCTCAGGCGCGATGGCGTCGCACCACAGCAGGACAACATTGATGCCGCTATCCGAGGGCGCCGCACCGCGGATCCACCGCTGAATTCGCAGCTCTGAGTGCGGCGCGATGTGCCTTCGAATGAAGCGGGCCATGCTGCGATAGGTCGTGACCCCTATCGATCCGTCGGCGGCATGTTCCGTTCACCCACTGCGCGACCTGCGGGCTGAAGGCCAACGTCTCCCAACGGGGCTCGGTCCGCAATAGATGCAGCGTCCGCAGGTCTTGTGGCTCGTTCTGTGCGCCGGCGTCCCCGCAGCAAGGCGCCTCGTCTTGGGTATGCCAGGGTCAGTCAACCCTTCAGGATGCGCTCGATGACCTTGGCCAGCGGACTGAACGGATCGAGGTACGTTTCGGCCTTCTTGATGACGATCTTCTTCCTGCCCTTGGGATCGTCCTCGATCGTGATCGTCTCCTCGCTCGACTTCTTCGGGTTGCGCAGCATGGCCACGGCGTAGACAGCGAGCGCAGCGCAGTAGTAGACCATCTCCGGCGTCACGACGAGCTGCTTGCGCCCGGCCATCTCGACAGCGCTGCGGACACGCGCCTGGCTTGCGATCGACGGTTCATCCACCGCCAGGACAAGCTTGACCAGGGCAACCACATCGCTGGCCGCGGAGTTCGCGGCCTCGCGCAGATCCTTCTCCAGACCGGCTGCATCGACGTCGCCTCCTACGATGGCCAGCAGTCGCTGCGCTACATCGCCCGGATCGTCGATCTCAAATGCGTCGCCTAGCACGATGATGGCGGCCTCGATGACATGCTGCGGCGGCGCCACATCCAGTTCCTTCAGACCCATAGTTTCTCTCCTCTAAGAAGGCAGTTCACCGAAGACCGCGAGAGCGTCGACAGCGAGAGCGGGGAAGCCCCGCGCAAGCAGCGGTTCGCGCATCCGGTGCAGGTGCAGTGCCCACGTCATGCCAGGCTGTTCGAGCCATGCGTCAAGAAGGAGGGCGACAACGGACTGTATCGCCACCGTCGGAACGGGCCACAGTGGGGCGACGAAAGCATGGGTGCCCGCAGGCAGAAGCGCACGCTCCAGTCCCAGCCGTTCGCCGCCAAGGTTTGTGAACGAAAGCCCCGAGTCGCACGCGGAGGACACGACCAGGCCCGGGGAGCGGGGCAGACTCGCCAGAGACTCCCAGCCGACTGCATGTTCGCCCTCGTCTGTCGCCATGCTGAGGCCGGAGGGCGGCAGACGGGCCGCAGCCGCGACCAGCAGCTCAATCGATTGCGCTTCACGGCGGAGTCGCCCGTGGCAGGCGATCCAGGCGATATCCGATCCGGACAGGCCCTGCAGCAATCTCTCACGGGTTGCCTCCGAAGCGCTCGCGGTCTCGACGTCGATGCCGTGCCGCGCGCCACACTCACGCACGTGATCAGCCACCGAGGCAAGGGCCCGCGCCTCGTCCGCGCGCTCACCGGCGAACCACGTCGCAAATCCGAACAACCTTCGAACCTGCCTTGCATCGTTCAGGCGCAAGCGACGCTCCCGCAGTGCGGTCGCTGCCGCCACGCTCGGAACGAACGACAGCGGCCGGGTCCCTGCCAGGGCCAGCATCAGGACAGGCTCCGAGAGCGGTCCTGCCACGATCAGGACCTGGCGCGCGGGGGCTGCGCCTTCCAGCGCCTGTCGCACGCGCGCTGCAAAGGGCGACCAGTTGCGCAGCCTGGCCAGGTCGAGCTCCGGTGCGGTCGGGTCTGCACGGACTAGATGAAAGGCGAGCGAGCGCGACACCCGCTCTGCCTCAGCAAGCGCAATGCCCGGATCAACGACTTCTGTCCGCAGCAAACCCTCGGGGCCGACCGAAGTACTCAGGAAGCGCAGCCCGTCCCCTGACGCGACTACCTGAAGAAGGGTGCAGTCTGCCGGAGCCAGCAGCGCCGCGAGCCGAGCGTCCTCCTCGTCCGGCGCGTCAAACGTTGGCGCGAGTCCGGCCGAACGCCGAAGGCTCGCGGTGAGCACGGGTGCTGCTCCCACGTCGGCGGCATGTCTCCACAACCGAGCGGCGTGCAGCGAGTCGCCCGTGCCAACGCGCAGCACAGCCGATACGAGGTCGCGGACGTCGTCGGACTGCGGCGAAGCGAACTCACGCATGTCGCCTGTCGAGGCTGCCGAGGCGATGCCGCGCTGGAAGGCGACCACAGCCTTCTCGAGGTCCGGCGCAGGCGAGAGTTTCCTGCGTTCGGCATGCCGTGCGGCCAGGCAATGGAGGAGCCACAGGCGCGGCTCAACGCCTGGGTCGAGCGCTCCGGCGACGCGACGCACGAGGGTCTCGGCCCGCTCGCTCTGACCGTCCTCGCTCAGGGCGTCGTTCAGTCCGCGCAGCATAGCCAGAAGACCGACCCCCAGCTTGCGGTCTCCCAAGTTCGCGAAGACGAAGTGCTGCTCATCAAGCATGCGCTCCCGGGTCTGGCGATCGTGTGAACCGAGCTGCAGCTCAACGTACCTGCGGGTGAGCGCAGCCGCGTGGTAGCTGCGCCGCGCCGCCTCTTCGCACGCACCATCGCTCAGCAATTCGCGAGCCTCATGCACCCGTCCGGATCGTGCGAGAAGAAGGGCCAGCTGAGTCACGTATTCGAGCACGCCTGGCTCGACGACCCGCTTGCCGGACAGGTGCGGGAAGTACTCCTCCATGAGCGCAAGGGCTCTGGCATCCATGCCAGCTTCGCTCAGACAGATTGCCAGGGAGGTAACCAGACCTGGTACCTCCGACGAGCCTGCCTTGCTCAGCAGGCGCTCAAAGAGCCCGATCGCGGGCATGTAGCGATGCTGGTCTCGCAGCACGATCGCCAGATTGCGCAGTATGACCCTACGCTCGCGAACGTCGTCGTCTCCACCGGCGAACTCGAGCGCTCGCTCGTAACTCGCTTGAGAAGCCGCCAGTCTGCCCCGATGCCGCGAGCAGTTTCCCATCTCGTTGTAGAACTGGCTGCGCAGCCTGTCCTCGTCTGGGCCAGCCGGCAGACTCGCCAGGATCCCCAGCCCCGGCTCAAGCAGCCTCGCCGCGTCGCCCGGCCGCCCACTCAGATTCAGGTGTTCGATCGTCGTCACGCACAGTCGCGCCAGCGTCCGATCATCCGGACCCGGCGCGTCTTCCCAGATCTGCGCCACCGCGGGCAGAACGGCCGTCGGATGTGTTCGACACGCCCCCGCGACGATCGCACGCGCCTTGAACCAGTGAACCGGGGGGCGCAGTGCGTCGCGGAGCTTTGCGACAACCTCCTGCTGTGCCTCGGCTTCGCTCAGGCGTGCGTCGAACGTTGTCTCCAGGTGGGTCTGCGCCTGCAGTTCATCAGCAAACACCCGCTCCGCGGCACCAAACAGTGCGGCAAAGCGGCGCTCCCTCGACTCGGTCTCCGTCTCCGACGCTATCTGATCACGAAGATGGCGGAAGTGGTGCCAATAGGCTGCCGCATCGACCGAGCGCCGCACCGTCTCCACGGCAAGGAGCACGCTTTCGTCGTTACCGTCCAGTCGGCGTTGCCAGTCGTAGAAGAGGTTCCAGAAGCTCCATTGTTCGCGTCGCGGGTTGATGCGGCCGTGCGCAAGGCAGAGCAGCGCAAGGCCGGCCTCGAGCAGGTACGCCCCCGTGATCCAGCCTTCCCTCTGCTGCTCCGACGCGTTGTCGGACATTGACTGGATCCTTCCGGCCGCCGAAGTCAGTATTTCGTCTGTCAGCACGACCGCGGGCACCCTGTTCGACAACAGCTCGGTCAAGGGCACGAGCGTGCGCTCCTGCACGCATCGCGAAGCCATGTGCGTCAGCAGGCAGGCGAGCGCGCTGCCGATGTTGCCCTCGACGCGCGCAACGGCCTCGCTGCGACGAACGAGGTGCCGAGAATCGTCCGGAGCGATTTCGTCCGGAACGAAGGCGCGTCCCGGCGACTCTTCACAGGAAATCTCGCGCTCGAAGATCGGCACCGCGCCCGTTGTCGTCAGCCACATCGCGGAGAAGAAGCGGGAATCGATCTTGTCCTCGTTCGCTTCCATCCAATGCAAGGTTCCTTTGGAAGCGACGAACTGGTTCATCACGTTTCCGTAAGGCTCCAGAAGTTCCGAAATCACGCTGCGGCGGAAGACCTTCGGATCGTTCGTGTGGATCAAACGCTTGCCGGTGGCCGTCACCGACCTCTGCAAGGCGGAGATGAATCGCTGTTCAAACTGGGCACTGCGCGCCTCGCGAAGTCCAAGCACGACCGCCTCCACGCCAACCACGAGGTGGTGCATGGGCGTGGGGGTTACGCGATTGCACGCTGTGCAAAAGACACCTCCCAGGCCCTCCTGCAGCACGGCCAGCGACCCAACTACGTTGTCCGGAAACGCTGTCTGAACAAAGGCCTCCGGCACGTCGCCCGCGATCGGGGTCGCGCAGTGCGTGCATGCAATGCTCTTGCTCATGCTCATGCTCATGCTCTTGTGTCTTCTCTCGCCGCAGGGCCACAAATCTAGTCCGACTAGGCACACATGCAATCGGCAATGAAAGGAATCTGCTCGATTCTCTTCGGGATAGCGGCTGGCGCGTGCAATCGAGTAGGCGGTTCCAGATGCCGTAGACGAGACGTCTCGATCGACCGAGGACGCAGGCAACGCTGCGTTCGGGATCCGTGTCGGATCCGGCGAGCTGGGCACCGAACACCGCCACCACTCGCGCCGGGGCCGCTTCGGTGCCGGCGCGCATATCCAGCGGCTTCAACGCCATCCAGATCGGTCGACGCGGATCAACGCAGGATCTCGCGAACCCCAGCGGAGGCGTGAAAGCGCCTCCTGGGTTCCCCCTGGGGGCGACACATTCTGAAGGAGGGTCGCGTCTTCCGCGCCAGCGGAAGAGACGAGATGAAGGCGGGATTCACGGATCATGAGCTCCTGCTTTCGCTCGGGCTCGGTCAGGCGCTCAACATGCCCGTTGAAAGCGATGGTCGTGTCGCCTGGACGATCGACCTGCTTCGTGGGCAGCCGGCGTTTGATGATGCTGAGGTCCACAAGGCCAGATGGTCCTTGCCGATGATTTCGCGGCGAGCGTCTGTTGCGGTACGACGGCTCAGCCGATTGTTGGTTCGATCCACGCTGGCTGCTGACCGGCGAGCAGGTCCGGTCGCACTGAGAACAGTCGGCGCCAGTACCGGCGGCTTGACCCGGTACATCGATCGTCGCGGTAGAGACTCGGCGCGTCGCGGGCACCCGCTCATGCGCCAAGGACCGCGTTCCTGCTCTTCGCGGGTGCGCCGGGACGTGCAACGGAGGACCGAATCGCCGAAATCTGCTCTCGTCTATTCGAATAAGGCGGAGTCGAGCATCCAGCCGGCCTTTTGTTCATAACGCAGCGTCAACCACACAGTGTCCTGCGCGCCGACCACCGAGCGCCTGCAGATGACGAGCCCTGGCCATGTCGCTTTCGGGCTGAGCTGTCGCTCCAAGTGCTGCGTCTCTTCATTCGCAAACTGAGTTGCCGCGTTGGCCACCGCCTGCGCGCGAGGCTCCGGAAATCCCCGCCGTTCAAGCTGGCTGACCGCCTCCTCCTTGCCGGAGGCGAGCGGGACATTCAAGGCGCGACCACGGAGGTATCTCATGGTTTCGAGTGGCGGAAGTTGTCGATAAGCCGGTAATCGTGCGGCTGACGCTTTGATCCAAGCGATTTTCGCATATTCGAAGTCCGCATGGATGCTGCCGCCGACTCTGTCGACGCGCATGCCGAATCCACTCAACTCCGCCCAATACCGTGCATTTGTCAATGCACTCAGAGGACTTCGAGAAGAGGCCGGCCTATCGCAGGTTGAACTTGGTCGAGCTCTGCGGGTGGACCAGACCTACGTCAGCAAGTGCGAGACTGGCGTGCGTAGGCTAGATGTCGTCGAACTGCGTGCCTGGCTGCGTGCCTTGGGGGTCGAGTTTTCGGCGTTCGTCGCCACGCTGGATGACATTCTGGATGCTCCAGAACGCCCACGCCGTCCGAGCGCGCGATCGGCACCCCCCAAGAGCAACAGGAAGCACGCGCAGGTTCGTCCCACAGCAAAGAGGCGTTCGTCGTGACCGATGCCATCCGTCTCGAGGTGGTGGTCCGCGGACGAGCATCGGCTGTGGTGACGCCGCATCACCCGCCCTCCTCTATCCCGGGCATCTGGTCGCGCATCCACAGGTTGCGCCAGGCGTAGCGGTTGATGAGCCGCCGCACCTGTTTCTCGCTAACTCGTGCGCGATAGCGGCAGCGATCGCCTGCGTCAAACACCTGAATCCGCCAGCAGGTCCAGAAGTGTGTTGCCGGCAGTGACGTCCACGACACCGACTCTAGCGTTCGTGTCAGCCGACTCTCGACCACGACAGCCCCGAAGAAGCCCCACAGTTCGGATCGATAGACCGACGCATTGAGCATGGAGTCGACGGGGCGATCGCTGAATTGCACGTGTGCACCGGATGCCAGCAGCGCGTTCATGGCGTCTTCGGGACTGTCCAAACCGAGCGCGGCTCTGAGCAGCGGACCGACACGATAGACACAGGCAAGCTTGTGCACGGCAACAGCCAGCAGACGAGCGGTACCGTCCCAGCGCAGCCCCTCGGGGGTCCACCCGATCTTCGGGATCATGCGATGCAGATCCTTGCGGACCTCGTCGCCTACCCACATGACAACCAGTGCCATCACATCAGCGGCCTCCCGGTACGCAAGGCGGGTGTGCGCGGCTGCGTCGCCGAGACCGCACCTCAACTGCTCCGCGTGAGCCTCCGGAAACGTCGGCCACTTTCTGCCGCCGATCAGCGGCCACGCCGTCGCGCGCGCGGCCTGACGTGCACCAATCATCCCCTTGCCCAACGTGCGTACAGGCAACTGGCGCGGCAGGATCGACGAACGTCCATCAGGAGCCCGCACGTTGATGTCTCGCGCCCGATCCGACAGCATCGCGTCAACCGTCTCGATGTACACCCGCTGCGGCGCAAGCTGCGTGGTACGCATCAGAAGGTGCCCGCACTCACAGCTGAACGGGCTGTGCGTCGCCGACCAGAAGGTCGGACGCATCGACGAACCGCATGACGGACATGCCGACAAGAGACGCGTGCCGTGCATCGGACATCGATCGATGGCAGCGTGCTGGAACAGCATCGAGTGATAGCCGAACTGCATACACGATTGGCAATAACGCAGGAACGTTCCCCCGCCCTCCTGCACGGTGATGCCATCGCCGAGTTGGAGGCCGAGCGCGTCGAGAACGTCCCGTGTCGACACCTCAAGCGTCTCGCACAGACGCGCCAGTCGCGGCCGCACTTCCCACGGTTGGTCGGTGCGCACCGGTCGCAGCAGCGACGTCTTCACAGGCATCGGATAGATCATCGCGCTGACGGTCGCCATCTCCTGCGGGCGTTTCGTCATCAGGCGCGACCAAGCGCCGAAGAGGGACTCGCAGTCCCAGCGGCTGACAGCCGCTGTGGATCCGAGGGGAGGCGTCTGCCCAGCGCGTCGCGTTGGAAGAACAAAGTCCCGCCAACTCATTGCTTCTCCTTCTTCTTGACGTACTGGCCGAGAACTGCTGTGAAGCCGGCTTCGCCGAGGCACTGCAGCGCGATCTTCGAATCCACCATCTGCGGTGACAGACCCGTTGCGAGACAGCGGTACAGGATCGCGATCAAAGTCGAGCGGAAGTACTGCATTGGCAAGAGGATCGGCTCGCCAAAGTTGTGCCGAGTCTGCAAGGTCGTGATCGCGTCGCGCAGTGCCGCACCAAGGTTAGGAAGCCGCCAGCCTGTGTCGTAGGTCGTCTGGAAGCGCGAACCGATGCTTTGCTTCGCCGGATCCTCGGGCGCTGTGTCGAACTGCTCCAGCACCTGCTCGAAGTCGTCGGCGCGGATCCCCCTGTAGCCATGCTGGCAGGCGAAGAACCGACCGACGACCTGGTGCGCTCCGGACTCCGTCCATGAGGAGGCGATTTGCCTCAACTCGGGTTGGCCGACGAGCAGCGCGAACGGACGGATTCGTTCCCGGATGAGCAGGTTGTGCAGATAGATCAGCCGCCCGAAGTCCGCCGCCGTCATGTTCTGCGCCTCGTCTATCACGATCAGGATGTGACGAGTGCCGGCCGCGGATGCGAGCTCGATCAGGTGCTCAATCAGGCGTCCTTGCAGCACCCCTTTGTCGCGGTGGATTACGGCCTCGCAACCCGATTGCGCAAGACGCTGCTGGATCCACTCGCGGTCTGTCTGTGCTGGCGGATCCGGCATCGTCCAGCGGATCGTGATGATGGCCAACGCAAGCACATCGGGCAGGACGGTCCCAAGGTACTCACACGCGCTGGTCTTGCCGTTGCGCTGCGGCCCGTAGGCCGTACCGCCAGGTCCCTCGAGGCGGATCCACATCGCGACCTTCAGCACGAGCTGCTCGATCTCCGGAGTCCACACGAGGTCGTGCGGCAAGAGGTCACCTGCAAACGGTGACTGCTTCTCGGGGCTGGGCTTGTTCGCGTTGGGTTTGGTTTTAGGGGCAAGCATGCGTGATCTCCTTAGTTGCGCACCGAACGGCGCGGGACCATTTGCTGGCCCCATGCCGACGACGCGATGTCTGCGGTCGGGTTGCTCGAGGTGTCACGCGCCGTCTCGTTGGCGGCATCCTGGTCGCGGCGAACGGCATTGGGAGGTGGCGGCGAGTCGATCTGCGGCAGCGCGTCGATCCCGTCCGTCGACTTCTCAAGGTCGCGCCAGTTCTCGACCTCGGCAGCCGGCTGGCCTTCGAGTTCCTCAAGACGGCCCTCGAAGTACTTCGTCAGCCGCGTCAGGCGCAGCGCCGAATTCGAGTCGCGCGGCGCCTCGGTGCGCAGGTGCGCGTACAGAGCGGTAATGGGGTCGTCGTCGGCGCGTTGACCGAGGAGCCCGGTGCGCTTGAGGCGCCCGAAGAGCTTGCGAATGAAGAGGTTGCTCGGCACCATCCCCCAGCGACCCATGGCCCGCAACGTCGCGAACTCAACGCCGTCCTTGTCGAACAGCACGATGGTGCGCAGATTGTCCGCGTCGTAGCGGATCCACATCTCCTGCCCCACCTTGCCGATCAGCGCCATCATCTCCGTGCTCGAGTACTGCGCGTACATGAAGTTGACGTACGGTCGAGCGCCGCGTTTGAGAATCAGCATGACCTTCGCGCGTACCGGCTTGCTGAAGTAATGCGGCCGCCGCTTTTCGCTGGGCAGATAAATCAGGTCGATGATCCCGGCCTGCAGCTGGCGACGAAGACGCTCGAGCGGAGAGGTGTAATTCGATGCCGCGTTCGAAGTTGCGTTGCGATCTGCGAAGTACACGTCCAGGACGTGCTCGAGTTCGTCGACGCGGACGCGCTTCGCGACCGGGACCGTCTTGCCCTTTTTGCGCAGCGGGTCGAGCGGACCGGAACCGACGCTGGCCGGCAGTTGGTGCTCGATGCGCTTGACGACACCGGCGAACTCCGACTCGATATGAGCCCGCTCTTTTGGCGTGCGCGGCAAACCAAGGCTGACCGTGGCGCCGATGGCGAACTGCAACAGGTGCTGCACTTCGTCGGCCAGGTGCGCGAGCGCGTTGTCGAGGTGGACTTCGCGCAGGAGGGCCCAACGCAGCTCCGGGACGACGTTGGCCGGATACCCTGCGCTCGCCATGTAGTCGAGCCCGGGGATCACCTGCGGGACCTTCGGCGGCCCGGACATCGCGAGCCAGACCAAGCGCGCAACGTCCTGGGCACTGGCCTCACGCGCCAGCACGACCGAGAAGGCGAGGATCGCGCCCGACGAGATCGACTTCGCGATCAGGAGCACGAAGCGCGGCAGGTCGAGCTGATCCCAGTCCCCGTCGTCAGTCGGCACTTCGTAGCGGGCGTGCACGTCGATCTTGTGCTCGTCGATCTGCACGTCGAACCACGGTTCCGGCTTGCTGTGACCGGAGCCATCGCCGCTGTTGAAGGCGGCGGCCCGCGCTGCGTCGGATCCGAGTTCGGTCTGCACCCAGCGCAGGGCGTACTTCGGGATGTAGACCTCGCAAATCCACGTGGCAAGTGCGCGCCGGCCGCGCTCCACCGTGCAGAAGGGGTAGGCGGTTTCGGGAATCTGTGCGGCGGCACACAGTGCGAGGTACTCGCGATGCGCGAGATGCAGCGTCGCCCTGTTCGGGCGCAGCGACGCCTTGCCACGCTGCGTCAGCCACTCGATCAACCCCGCCTCGACCGACGGGTGCTTGTGCAGCGTGTAGCCGAAGATCCCACCGTAGCCCGCGCGCGGGTCTTGCCCCGTCTTCCTGGACAGCGCGGCGCGACGAGCAGGACGCTTCATGCGCGTGTTCTTCACGAGGATTCGCAAGCCCCAGATGCGACCGTCGTTGTGCAGCGTCAGGCACCGTTGAAGTAGCTTGTAGAGGTTGCCGATCGACATTTTCCCGAGCGACGCCGCTTCGGCGACCGGCTTGCCATCCATGTAAGCACGGATGGCAGCGACCCGCAGCGCATAGGCGTGCCGCTCGTCCTCCGGAAGCCGTGACTCGTCAACCCCGGGCCATGTGGCGATGTTGCGGTGCACCTCGGGCACGCGCAATCGCGCGCGACTAGACGCGACGGATGAGCGTTTCGTTGCCATACAGCTCCTTGGTGATGTCAAAGCACAGGCGCATCGCGCGGCGCGCGCGGTACAACGCCACGTCCAGGTGCGAGCGAGTAAGGCGGAACGACACGAAGTCAATGTCCGCGGCCAGCTCGCCCACAGTCCAGCACGGAAAATCGGCCAGGCGTTCGCCGATCCAATTCTCGAGACCGCGCGAGTCGAAGTTGTCGTGCACGGTCTCGAGCGTGCGGGCGCGCTCCATGTTGCGTGCCGCAAAACCTCCCGCCATGAGGTCTTCGAGCGTCATCAAGCGAGCCACCGTTCCGTGTGCGCGGCAAGCCTCGGACAGTGTGCCCCACGCCAAGGCGTTCGACGCCTGACTCGCCTTGCGCTCGAGCAGCACGTATGCGCAGCGGTCCTCGCGGGTCTCGCAGAGAAAGTCAGCGCGTGCCGTCAACAGCGTGCCTTGCCTGAGGTAAGACAGCGGATCGGGCTGCACGTAAACGGCCTTTGCCGCGACCTCGCCGAGCAAGATCAACCAGGCCGTCCGCATTTCGGGACTCGTGAACGTGACTGGCGTCGCCTGCCAGCCATCGACGGCGCGGCGTTCAGCTCGGTAGCCCGAATTGCGACGCGCGGCCAGACCGCCGAAGCGGTGCATACGAAGTTTCCACATGGTGTGTCTCTCGGTGGTGTTCGCTGCTCACTAGGCAGCGAAAGCCCGACTGCGTGCGACCGATCGCAGTCGATGGGGCGCCACGCCCCGAGATGCTTGACATCCCGAAGCCCCGAGGACACACTAGCAACGCGAGGGTTAGGAATGCCCGCTGCAAGTGATGACGCCCGGTCGTGTTCCAGCACGCCGGGCGTTAGTCCTTCTGGGTCGCAGTGACGGTGGGATCAGGCCCTCAGCAGCGACCTCCTTTCTTGCGGTTTGCGTTTTTTTGAGGCGATTCCTGCTTGTCCGAGCGGTCCGCGTCGAAGTGCGGCGATTTGCGGCGTGCCGCGGTGATCCAAGCACCCAGATCCTGGGTCATCACGAACCAACCAACCCTGCCCGGTAGCTGAAACAGCGGCAAGCCAAGCGTGCCTCGATCGACGGCGGAACGCAGGCCTTGAGGCGTGCGAAAGCCAAGGAGCTTCTGAAGCTCGACGCCACCTAGCATGGGGCCGTACTTGCCCAGGAGCGAGCTCGCTATCTCGTCGCGAGATTGCGTGTCTGCAGCGCTTTCCGTAGTCGGTTCGTTGGACATGCGAACAACTCTGCACGAATGTGCACAATCGCACCTGCAAACATTTGGCCAAACCAAAACGCGTTGACACGCGTGAACTCAGGTATGGGCGCACGTGTTCGGAACGACATAGACGCAGTGCAAACCGCCATCTGGATGACGTTTGTTCAGAAGGCAAGCGGATTGACGCCACAGGAGTTGGCGAAGGCCTTGTCGATCCCTGATGGCGTGCAGGTTCGTGCCTCTTCAATCAAGGCGTATGCAAGCGGCTCCCGACGTCCATCTGACTGGGACTCGCGGGGGCACCGCAACGTCGTCGACACACTCGAATGTTATGCGGGCGGAAGCGCGCGAATCTACCGGACAGCGTTGTGGGAAGCGCTTCGAACGCCGATGATGACGCGTGCTCATGGCGCGCAGCTACTGCGTCAGGTTGAAGGGGGCGTTGCAACGCAAGTTGCACAAGCTGTCGAGCGAGGCATTTTCTGGAGAATGAGAGTCACGGATTCTCAACACGTCCAATTAATGCTGGACGATCATTTGGACGCGCTAGCGGTTTACGTCATCCTGCTCCGTGTACTGCGCGCCGAGGTGCAAAGCGACGCACAAGGACTCGTGATGAAGACGGTTGATTGGATTGCAAAGGCGCGCCGGATCCCATATCTAGCTGGCCTTCGAGGATCTCTTGGCGCCCTACTCGAGACCCACTTGCCAGCATTGGGGCGACTCACCGGCGAGTACGAGCCGATGTTTGGTCGAATGTTCACCGATGATCAACAGAACGACCTGATGCATTGGATCAGGGATCCGGCATGCTTCGGGCTGATGGGCAGGCCCTGCACCCTTGTGGTGTACCCCGGACACTTCTACCCGGAAAACGAACTGCCGTGGTCTAGGAAGAGCTTCGGCGACTCGCTCATTGTGTGCTCAGCAGAGATGCAGGATTTCCGGCGCAACAGGCCACTATGGTTTGTCGCCCCCCCTGAGCCTCTTGAAGGCACGAGTGGCGTCGATCGAGACTCTTGAGGCCCGCGTGCCTCGATACGAACATAAGAGTCTTCTCTGCATTTTGACGTCGGGGCAATCAAACGCGAAGCAGAGAGTGTTGGGCGATGCTCGTGCCACTCCAAGGTGCGCTCCACCAACTCCTCGTGTCCCGCGTCGTTTGAAACACTGTGGAGGAAGGCCTTCCACTCCGTGGCACCAGAATCACCCACCAGCCCAAAGCGCCTGCGCAGGTGCGCAGGATCGTGAACCGCGCGATGGCGGTGGATCTTGTCAGCCCACCCAGCCGCGCGTAACCCCATCCAGACACTCAGACATCCTCTACCACGATGCCGGCTCTCTCATGCCGCGAACGAGGTCCTGGGACAACGAGCGTCCGCAGTTGGCCCACATCTTTCGCACGGCTAGGATGTCGCTGATCGGCCACAAGCTGCCGCTCGACTCGGCAGACTGAGCGGCAGCAGCGCAGCGAGAGCCATCCTTCGAGCTTGGGCCGCGAAGTGTAACTGTCAACCAGAAGCGACGCCCAATGGTCCACCTGGAGACCTGACGTTCGTGTCCGCTCCCTAGTTTGAAGCCTCGCCAGCCATACTCTCATGCTTGCTTCGGCACTAGGGTCAACAGAAACTACCCGCAGGGGAGATGGAAGCATGTGGGCAGGGGGAACCTATGCCAAACATCCGAATTCTCGTCCTGTGCCTTGAGCTTCCACTTTTCGTGGCACTTTCCGGTTGTGGAGGCGGGGGCTCAGACCAAGGTCCTTCGTCTATCCCCGCCGAGACGACGCACGTTTCCTTCAGCGCGTCCGTTCCGACGGAAACAAGACAGGCCATCACGGTGCTGGTGTCTCCTACCGGAACAGCGGTCCCGGACAAAGCTCTTCCGATATCGCGCAACGATCCGGGCGGTCCGTTGGTTCTTGCTCTCGATGGCGATGGAAATATCCGTCTTGCGGCGCCAGTCGAAGATCAAGACATGGTGCTCTCTCCAGAGTCCACGGCAGTGGCCCTCCTGAGGATTGTTATCGGCAGTCCACCGACAGGCACTTCAGCGGCTATGCTCAACAGGGAAATTCGTAGCGCACTTTCGTATCCTGCGCTGCAGCAAGAGATTTCTACAGCAATTGATCGTGGTGAACTTGTCTCCTCTAATGCAACGATTGGAAACCTGATAAATGCCGTCGTCTCGGAACTCGCGACAGGCGTCCTTTCCGCCAATTCGATCCAACCTCCAAAAGAGAGGGCATTGACGATCGCGATGCCGCGCCCAGTGCCGCCGCTCTCTTACCCTGTCGTAAACGACAGTTTCGGCAAATCTGTAATTCTCAGCGGGAATTTGTTTATAAGCGATGTTGGTTTAAAGAATCTGATGCCCATCGAGTGGAGTGCCACGACAACAGCTTCCGAGGGACAGTTAATACAGACCATAGTTCTCGCTCCGAATTTTAGTCTTCTTGCTACGGAGTTATTGACTTCTCCAATTCCCATTGGTACAAATGGTGGGGCCGTCAGCTTGACCGTGGAGCAGACGCTATCCACAAAATTAGACAACTTTGCTGAGGCTGGTTATCGAACGATAGAGTTCGGTATCGGCCTCATTCCCGGGAACACTTGCGGCGCATCAGTTCTGAAAGCGTCAATAAAGTCATACCTACAAAATCGAGGCACTGCACTTACCGATTTATCGGCGCTACTCAAGGACATGATATCAGTAGGGAGCGTCAAGGACCTTCTAAACAATTGTACTGGCGGATCCATTTCGTCGTTCTTGGAACCCGTCATACAGTTCCTGGGCAATGTTTCTGGGCCCCTGAAGGTTTACAAGGGTACCGTTCTCGCGTCAGTCTGGTTCTACACCATTAAATATACAGATGAAAGCCAAACCATTGGGATTTGCCAGAACTATTTGAGCGCGATTGCGCCGTGTGTCACCCAGATTCTATTCAAACAACCCGTTTTCTATGCTGACATTGGCGCCGAGCTGCATCCGGTTGACACGCTTGGCTTGGAATTCTTGGCAGCGAACGGATCGACCGTCGCACCCTTTGGGCTTCAGTGGGTCACGATTGATTCAAGTCTTCGGCTAGACCCCGTGCAAGGAGTTGTCGTCACGACCGAGCCAACGCTAAGTGGGGTAACGGCGCTTGATCCAGCAACGGGCGTCCAGGGTCAATACGGACTTGTGGTAGTGAACCCGGTGGTGCAGCCACGGGACCCATTCGGAGAGGTTCGATTGGCGCCAGCTGAGGAAAGAGTCTTCTTTCTTGGCGACGGAGACGGCCATCCGTTGATTGCGGCAAAGAACACAACTTGGGATGTCGAGGATAAGGCGATAGCGGAGATAAGTCCCAAGTCCTTTCTTACTGCGTGCCCGACTACTGATTCATCTTGCGTCGTGATTACAGGCAAGTTCCCAGGTACGACTCGCGTTGTGGTCACGAACGGCAAGACGGGACAAAAGACGTACGCAACTATTCGTGTCAGCGATGAATGCGCTTCAACATCAGATGCGACGATCGTTCGGCTTCCGAGCGTTTGCTTTCGCGCATCTGCATATTTGACGGCGGGGCAAGCGCGACCAATTGCAGACTTTATAGTAATAGATCTTGGGAACGATCCACTAGTCACATACATTTTTGTCGGTGTGAACTTCTTTGCCGACACGCCGAGTCCGCTACAAGTATTAGGAGCCTCGCCGGTCCCGGGCGATTCCTACTACTTTGGCAGGCTTGTCTATCCGGACTACGGATTTACCGCATACGGCACTGACATCTATTACAGTTGCCAGGGCCTTCCGCAACCGCACCCTACGCCATTTTCGAGCGCCTCTCTTACAGTAAGTGCGAATTATACCGACGACCAAGTGGGAATTCCGCTTCTCGTAGTGCAATATCAAAGGCTGTCTCAGCCAGGCGCGACATGTGAAAACGGTTGGTATATGCCGTTCCAGCGCGTGAACATCTTCGAAGGATCAACGCCCGTCGCAGTTCGTCAGCCGTAATGCTCCGAAGAAGATGACCCGTTGACGGTGCCGCCAATTCTCCGATTTTGCTGCGGACCAACGTCGCAATTGGGATTGGGTCACAGGGCTGCCGACCGCTCGCGGCCAGCGAGGGACAGGCCCCAGTCTGCTGCTGTCACTCGCCATCGCTTGGCGAAGGACAGTAACGAGTCGAGTGCACCCGGTGACGAGTGGCTGCTTCCTGGAGCAACCTTCAACGGCCGCTTTTCTGCGGTGAAATCGGCGTGGTGTCGGTCATGTGTATGCGTCCGGTCATCCCGTCTTGATTTGATCCGTGCGGCTTAGGAGCATCGTGTCCACTTAACTTTAGGTGGACACGTGCACACCAACGAAGAAGCTAGTGAGATCGCGCCACGTCGCCGGCGGCGACATAGCGACGAGTTCAAGGCGGGCTTGGTGGCCGCGTGCTCGCAGCCTGGCGTGTCCATCGCCTCAGTGGCGCTGGCCAACGGCGTGAACGCGAACCTGCTGCGCCGCTGGATGGGCGGGCTGCAAGGTGTGGGCGCAGTGGATCACGACAGAACCGCCAGCGCGACGCCGGCCGTCACTCCAGCGCAAGCTGCGTTCGTCGCGCTGCAGATGCACGGCACGTCTTCTCTGGCCGAGCCGGAGCTGCGCATCGAACTCAAGCGCGGCACGACCACCGTGGTGGTGAACTGGCCGTTCAGTGCCATCGCGGCCAGCGCCGCCTTGCGCTGCCCCCGGCTTTCGTAGCACTTCGATCTAGAGCTCGAGGGTTTGCATCGTAGTTGATGCGGTGGTTTGCGCAGTGCCGCCAGTGAGCTGGCGGCACTGCGCGGCGAACAAGGCC
>Ga0075366_10000181_pt1 | contig 27528 bp, 20 predicted proteins | sample EndMethybrTD3031_FD_72351 | JGI IMG/M metagenome (GOLD analysis project Ga0075366, IMG submission 72351) | Populus endosphere microbial communities from Tennessee, USA - Endosphere MetaG P. TD hybrid TD303-1 | ecosystem: Host-associated > Plants > Roots > Endosphere | place: USA: Tennessee...
CCCGCGCTGTGGGCTTTTCACTGCAATCCTTAACGCGAACCGCGGGTATACAAAAACACCCGGATGAAATTAACATCCGGGAGTTGCATATTCATTACTTAGTATAGCCTTTACCTACTAGCGGACCACAAGGCTGGAGCGGCAGCGAAAAACGCTTGCAGTAGCTGGGGCAGTATGCTGCTGGTGAATACCATCGATAGTTTCCCCTATCTTATCTCCCTGCGGGATTCACAATAAGCCCATTAGTAGATCATGCTTCTTAAGAAGTTATTTAAAAAACAAATAAAATGCAAGGATAAAATTTGCGATCACGATACTGCAGAATATTAAAACCATTATTTTCCGGAATCTATTTTCACTTTTGGGTATTCTATCATATTTATCAACGATTACCTTCCAATCATCATTATGCAAAAAGAGTATATAGTTTGGAACAAATAACAAGAAAACCATGGTCAAAATTTCATAAATACCCTCTCCTAAATGACTTTGTCGATCAACATATAATCTATAGTAAACAGCCAACGAAGACAATGCGAACATTTCCAAAACAATTATCGAAAATATGGCTTTTGCGTCACTCCAAAATTTGGGAATTGATACCAACTCCCAAAATTTATAGAATGTATAAAATAAATAGTTATATGCGTCCTTAATTTTCATTTTAGTTATTATTTATAATTTCATGTTTAGGGCATACCCCATAACTGAGACGGTGCAGCACTTGGCTGATTTATTTGATTGTATACTGGGGCCGCATTTTCCATGGCGGCGGGAAACCCCAGGCTGGCGCACGCGTTTCGCGTGTGCCAAGTTGTTTAGCACAAATCTTGTCATTTACAAAAATTCAATATCAACGAGTCCTTTACCATCGGCATAATCAATAGCGCTTGAATATTTCCAGTACCATGCTTCGTCAACAAAGCCGGCCGCTACCGGGTTGTTGTGAATATCGTCGGCTTTTTGTTGGATAACGTGGGCGCTCCATAGTTCAATAGGTTTGTTATGATGCTGCCAAAACTGGTAGCTTGTAACGTTACTGCTATTTGCAGCCGCCTTTTTAAACATCGATAACATCCACTCTCTGCGAGATTCCTGGATATTGCCCTCAATTTCCTTAACCAATTTTTTCGCTGTAAATTCTTTAAACCTGCCTAATATTACTTCCGGATTATTATCCCTTGCCCTGTAAATTAAATGTATATGGCTGGGCATGATACACCAGCAATATATTTCCATGCCGAGGTTATTTTTGCAATAAGTTAAACTTTCTGTTATTACCTCGTTATAAACCGGCCTTGTAAAAACATCTATCCAGTTAACTGTGGCAAAGCTTACAAAGTATAACCCCTCTTTGTTTAAAAATTTATATTTTTTCTGCTCATTGGTGATTGGTTTAGTTTTATAAAGCTACAATGATTAGATAACATTAATAAACAAATGCAAAAAATCCCAGATGCTCTTAAACATCCGGGATTTGAAATTGGCTTTGCATAGCGTATACCTATCAGCGGAGCACACACGACACGCGTACGCCAGCTTGGGTGGCTGGATAATCTATTGCTCCAATGGCACTTTTATATTTTTAGGGCTAACGTGCATTGCCTCACCACACGAGTTTCTGCTACCTTTCAATATATATCCTGTCAAAGGACAATCTGAACCATATTTACATCGCACTGTATCTTGAATTAAAGTCTTTCTGGGTACACTGTTGCAATTAGAAATAGAACTAAGTAATCTCTTTGATTGACTTAACAAATTTATAGCTTCTTCTTTATAGGCAACAGTATTCGGATTTTGAAGTCCACTGCCTTGCACCCATCTTATTAGTTTTTTGTTAAAGAAGTAATATCTATTTTCTTTAACAGATGCAACTTTCGAGCCCGGCTGGTCTACAGGTTTATCATAATGGTATTCCTTAACAAAGGCAAAAAACAAGTCGTTATGATTAAAATAATATTCCTTTATAGCTTTCCCTGTTTCACCGTAGTATGTTACTATAAGCTTTCGGAAAGATTGTTTATCATCAAATGCAGCAATAAATCCGCCTTCCGTTGACTCACCCGTTAAGTCCTTTTCTAATAGACGATATTTCGTCTGATTTGCATTAACATTTTTATATTGTTCTCTAATTGACTCAATGATCTTAGTTGTATCATCAGTAACTAAATCGTATTTATTGTAGCTATAACTTCTACTTGAAAAAGTAACTCCCAAAAAAATTAATGCTATTATCGTTTTCATGTTCATTTCGTTGCTATTGTGATTGCTTATATAATTGTTGCCAGGTTTGGCCAAATGTCATTTGAAAATGTGGGTAGTCCTTGAATGAGTTCCAACTTCCTCCCCAATCAAATCCAAAAACCTTCCCCCATGAGGCAATGTCTGGTGAAATGGTTTTATTCCAATTAGGCTGTCCATTTTCCATTATTACCACGTCGAACGCTAAGCCATATTGGTGATAGCTTTGCCCTCCTTTGGCATTGGTTATTCTGCTTCCTGGGGTAGTTCTACCTTGTGCATATTTCGCATTTTGATCCGCAATTGACCTATATCCTTGAGTTATTCTTAAATCTACACCCATTCCATAATGCACGAAGTCAAGGAAATATGACGCAGGTTGTTGCAATCGTGGGTCTAACCCAGCAATTGCCCTTGTATTGACGGGATCAGGCCACGTACCCCCCTGATTGGCTAAAAAAGACGACCCAGTTAAGGCCGTGGTGATATTGCCAGAACTATTAGAACCGGTTGATGCATACATCGGTTGTTGGTCTATTCGCACAGAGCCGCCGCCGCCAAGCACCAATTGTGCCGACAAAGTAAGGCCGACCCTGTTTTCTATTTGTGTAGCCGTTATAAAATCATTCCCCGACATGCGCAGACTATTAACGCTGCTCGCATTCATTCCATCCAAAACATCCATGGTAAGGCTAAGTGCAGAGTTCCAAAATGAACTGTAGTCCCCGCTAAATCCATCTCCGCCAGACCCTGCGCCATTATAATTACTATGATAACTATCAAATTGACTCATGCTCTGCTCAATCGATGGTGCCAGTTGTGGGATATAGGAGCCCTCCGGCAGTAATTTATCTCCCAGCGGGTCATTCATCATTATCGGGTTGTTACCTGCATATTGGTAGCTGCTCATGCTTTCGGCACTTTCGGCTACGGGGTCAACGGCTATCCACCGGCCAATGGCTGCATCGTAGTTGCGGTAAAAGGTTTGCTGCAGGTCGGGCAGGTTGCTGTAGTCGTTCTGCCATTCGCTGCCACCGTTATATAGCTGCTTATTGTCGCTGGTTGGTGTGGTCACCGGGCTGTTGGCCAAGGTAAGCCCGAAGCCATAATAGCTGGTTTCCTGCCGTACCACGGCCACGGCGCTGCCATTGTCCTCAAAGCTGATCCGCGCGTTACCCTGCTGGTCGGTAATGATGTATTCCGGTTTCAAAGAACTACCCGTGTTGCGTACACGGCCTTCGGGCATCGGGAGGTAGCTTAATATGCCATTCAAATATACAAATCCCTCCACATAATCGGTAGTGGTACCCAATACGCTGTTATCATATACCTGTTTCCTGATCAACGTTCCCCCGGCATCATACGTATAGTTAATGTACCGCCCGGCCGATGTGGTAACCGTGACCTTGTCTGTGCGGTTAAGCACGTTATAAGTAATGCCCAGGCCCTTGTAAGGGTCAGCTGTTAGGTTGCCGTTTATATCATAAGCATAATTGCCCGTGGTGGTACCCGTAAGATTGCGGAAACCTAAGCCGGTATAGTTTGTCCCTGTTCCGTCTGTTACGCTTTTAAGCTGGTTCGGGCTGGCGCTGTCATACGTGTACGTAAGGTTATCTACCTGTACATTTGCATTGGTACCCTGGGTAGAGCTGTTTCGTGTAAGGGCGATGATATTGCCGCCCGCATCGTAGCTGCCAACGCTTTCATTAAAGCCGCCGGTATTGTTATTAAAAACGCCCGTACCCGCCGCTGTTCGCTCAATATAGGTGGCAGCGGTATAACGGTTAACGGCATCGTAACTGTATTTATATGCACGCTCGTAACTGCTTACACCTGTTGCATTTTTACTCATCCATTTTACGGCCGAGAGCCTGCCGTTATACCATGCCGTGTTGCCCAGGTTGGCATCGGCCTGCTCGTACAGCATTTCCATGCCAAACAGGTCGTTGTTGTCGTCGTTCTTTACGCCGTCGCTCGTCAGTTTGCTGTTGTTGATGCTGGTGAGCTGCCCGTGGATGTTATAACGCAGGTCGACGCTTTGCAGCCAGGCCGTGTTGCCCGCATTGGTCGAGCCCAGTGTTTTATCTACCAACTGCCCCATTTCGTTATAGATGTACCCGGCAACCCGCACCGGCGAAGCGCCGTTATACCGCTGGTCTACAGCGGTTACCCGGCCCATATGGTCGTAATAAAGATTGGTTTGCACGCTTACCGATACCGTAGCGCTGCTTTTTTTAACCACCAGGCTTACCTGCGGCGTACCGGTAAAATCGGCCACCACGGTCTTGGTGTCGGTAAATGTTGTAGCACCGGTATAATAAACCTGGTTATTGCTTTTAACCTGTATAGCGTTGCCGCGCTTATCATAAAAAGTCACCTTCGTGAGCCAGGTACTGCTTAGGCCTGCCCCAACGGTGGTTTGGCTGATGATGGTTGGCACGCCTTTTAAAGGCGCTGTTGTAGCGCTGCCTTCGCCGCCAAGCCCCTGCGCTGTGTAGCTAAAATCGGCTGCCCCGTTCTGGTTCAGGTCGTAATCATCAAAATAGGCATAGGCCAGCGCCGTGATCCCGGACGATGGAAAGCCGGTATTGGTATAATAGCCACCACTAGTAACCGTTGCCGAGCGTTTTTCGAACCACGCGGTAGCATAAACGGCCAGCCCGTTTACATACGTTTGCATATTGGCCCGCCCAAGGTTGGTATTATCCAGGTAAATCCCCTGGCTGATGCTCCGGTTTTTTGCATCGTATTTAATATAGTTCCATTTGTTGGCTGCCAGCATATTGGCATCCTGCATCAGCACCGGCCGGTTAAGCGGATCATAAACAATGCTCATTTTTCCTTTAGCAGGTACCGTTTTTTCAATTACCCGGCCCCTTGCATCATACCCATACTTAAACACCAGGTTACTCAACGGCGCGGCCGATAGGTTATAGCTGTTGGCCGATAGCAGTGTTGTAGCCTTGGGCGGCACAACATAGCTTATGGCACCCGCCAGGTTGTAAATATAATAGGTATCAAGGTTACCGCCGCTCAATATCTGCCGTTTCAATAGGGTGCGCCCGGCAATATCCGCGTAGGTTAATGTTTCGACATTGTCCTCATCCTTTCCGTCGGTAACGGACAGTGTATTATTGGCATAATAAGTACCCGCTGTAAACGTTCCATCGGCGTTCCATACCAGTATGTTACCATCAGCAGTGGTGTTATTGTAGCGGTATTTTACCGTTTTATAATGATTGCCGCTTACAGTAGGCTGAAAGCCGCTGCCTGACATCCCGGCCGAAAGAAGCCTTTGCAGCGGGCTGTTCTCAAAAACCTGCTGCCCGTACGGAGCGCTATCGTCCGTTACTTTGCCTGCGGTGCCGTTACTGTAAAACGTTGCCTGGTCGGCAATGGCGTTTGAACGGTAGCTGCCATCGGTGTCGGTATTTTTACCTGCATAAGGCAAATAACCGGTTGTTTGACGGCCAAGGTTATCATAAACCATGGGCTGAATGATGTCGTTTTGTAAAGGACTGGCCTGCACCGCCACTTGCTGAAGTGTGCGGCCCATCCCATCTACATAAACCCGGGTCATTTGTTTATCAGCTACCGATAGGGCGTCTATTTGGGCGTCGGTTGTTTTACCAGGCACCTTTATATTTTCCTGTTGTACATAACCAGGGCTTATTTGCGCCATTGTTTCCCTGCTGTATAATGCGAAGAAAAGCGCTAATACAATTTTTATTTTTTTGCTAAACATATAATGCTGGATAAGGTTGGGCTTAATTACTTTGGAATTGTGTGCAGTTAAATTGTGAGACCGTAAAATTCAGCGTATTGACCGTGCCCAAACTCGCCGAATAATTATAGATGCCTTGCGAATTGTAATTTAAACAATTGTAGCTATCAGCATTGCTGGTTAATACCACACATGAATAGCCGATACCTGTGCCTGAATTGTATAAGGAGCCTGTAACCGTAACCTTGATATTATAAACACCCTTAGGTATGGTAGCGCCGTTAAGCTGTGCGGCTGTAAACAGGTACAACCGGGTGCCCGATGTATTATAAATCTCTACGCTGCTGATATCGCCGCCACCCGATGTATAGGAATTGTAGCTCAGGGTAACCGGGCCATTGCCAATGATAACACTGGTTGTGTTTGATTTTTGGCCGTATACCGGCGAGCTTACAGTTACCTGCACGGTATAAGTGCCGGCCGTAGCATAACTGTGCGCAGGCGATATGGCGCCTGTTGTAACAATTGGTGCAGATCCGTCGCCAAAATTCCAGGTATAAGTAATACCTCCGGCAATGCAAGCATCATATGTGGTAGCGCTAAAGGTGATATTCTGCTGTGTATTAATTCCCGGTGAAGGCGGGTAAATTGACGGCTGCACAAAATCAACAAAATTTTTATTGGTAATATAACTGTTACGCTGAACGATGTTCCGGTCCTGGTCCCATACGTATAAATTACGGCCCCATTGGTCATTGCCAAAATAGGTAGAAATACCGTTAGTATTGGTTTGCGCTATTTTTTGGTATTGCACGTGATCATAATTAATGGTATTCACTTCGGCATTTTCGGGATAAAAAATAATATCATCAACCGATATATTTACCGTGCAGTTAAGGCTGGCGGTAAATGTTGCTGTCATATTACCCACAGGTATCAACCATTCATAATAGGTCCAGGTGCTGTTCCCGGCAACCGTTTTAGGATAAGTATAGGTTTGGCTGGCGCTGGTTGTTAAAACGATGTTAAATGTACCGGCTGTTGCCGTATTGAGCCATACCGAAAAAATATAATTACTAACACCACCTTTTTTTGTAATACCGGCAGTAAGCCCCTGCGAGGTGCCAAAACCGATAGCCTTGCCCGAATGACTGCCGATAGATGGAAAATCGCCATCAATATTGCCGGTAAATGTAAACGTATTGCCATTGGCGTTGCTATCAAAATCATTAAATGCGACCTGTTTAACCGCAGCCCCTTTAAAAGCCGCTACCGGTTTGCCTGAACTCCAATCGGTGATTACGCCGCTTACATTTCGGTTATTATCGTCCACACTTTGTACAAAGCCATATGAATCATAGGCCGCGTAATTGGCCTGGTTAATGTATTTGGTATTTTCGTAAGCAAAAACATTAGCAGTAATTGCCGATGGAACAAAGCTTGCCGAAGCAATGCCATCCGGCGCTATATAACTGAGCGACTGCGAAGGAAGACATAAAGTATCCGCATCGGTTATAAACAGCTTAAACTTGGTAAGCCCTGCCGAAGTCACTTTGGTAACCCCGCCTTTTGTTACCTGGCTATAGCTTTCTACCAGCGCGTTCATATTGCGCTGTTTCATTTTATACAGGGCCTGGGTTGTAGAATCACCATTTACAGTTGAAGCATAATCTTTAACATAAATATTGTTGGTTAGCAATACGCTGTTATCGCTGTTGGTGGTTTGCACCTGTGTAGGGAGCTCGTGATTGGCTGATCCGTAGGTATAGGTTACGGTACTTTGCCTTGATGTGGCAAGTGTGGGCGAGTCATATATCTTGCTCAATTGTGTTTTAGTCAATTCTGCTGCAGAGGCATAGGTTATATACCTGGCATAACCCTTCACTCCGTTGTAATCTTCAGAACGGAAACCGGTAATTACTTCCGGTGCGCCTGTGCGCAGGTAAGTGTAATTACTTTCGGCAACCAGGGTGCCTGCATCGTTATAATTCGATATTTTTTGAACCAGCCCCCTTTCAAAATCATAGTTTGGTGCCGGGATAAAAGGGTAAGTACGGATATCGGTTTTAACACTGCCATAACTAACGCAAGTAGGCCTTGCCATAAAAGTTTTGGTAGGCAGCCACTCGGTTGTGGTACATAAATCACAACCTGGTGTAGCGCCGTTATCCCATTCGGTAGCCGGCACGTAATACTGGTAAAGCGTGGCGCCAGCCCCGGTACTGCTTTCCTTTACATATCCGTACATAATGGTATGGTCCTCGTCGGACAGATCAACTGCCGACAGCACCGTAGAATTATTCCAGTAAGCGCTCCCTGTGGCCGAACCGGTGTAGGGTATTGTAAAAGCATAAACCGGCAGCGATATAGGCTTACCACTTGTTTTGCCTGTGGCGGGATTAAGGTAAGTATAGTTCCTTGTGATATTATGAGATGTGCTGACGCCGTCGTTATCGACAATACTTTTCACCCTTATCCCGTTACCATACATCGTATTACCCGATGGCACATCCAGGTAATCGTTACTTTCGTACACAATCCGCGTTGTACCTCCATTTACAGTAGTTATTGTAGCCAGCGAACCAACATATACCCTGGAGGTATCAGCCTGCCTGCCTGTTGTACCCAACGAATAAGTATAATCTGAACTGAGGGGGTTAGGATATGTGTAATTGGAATACCTGGGATAAGCGCTATTGGATGGATTCACATATACAGATGGGATCAGTGTACCTGTGGTACTCGCTTTACTGTAACCCCAATAATCTACATTAACGGATGATGAATCCGGTAGTGTGGTTGTTGTATATCCGGTTGTTGACTGTCCATAATAACTGAATTTATAATAAACGGGCGAGCTACAGCCGGTTTCGCTGAATACATCTAAAAAATTCCTGATATAGTCGGGCTTTCCTGCCCTTACATACGCGTCCGGGCGGTACGAAAACGTGAATGTGCGCCCCATACCTGTGATGGTAGCAATATATGACATATCAGTACCGTTTTTAATGTTCTGATCTGGCATCACAATCTGCACAGGATTTCCGGCCCAGGTAAAATTCAGCTGATTTGTTCCATTAATAGCAGAAATTACTTTGGCATTCACCACCTGGTTCAGGGTATACTGGCAGGTTTTGGTTGTTGACCCACTTATAAAAAGATCGGTCGAGTCTTTACCGGCCCTTTGAGGTGCAGTGGTATAGCTTAGCGATATAGCGTTTTTGTTCGCATCCGTTATACTCGCCAGGTGCCAGGCGCTATAATATTTAACCCCAAGTTTATACTGGTTAAAAGTATTTGTAAAATAAGTAACACTGACACCGCTTTTTTGAACTGCCGTTTGCGAAACCACATCAACAGCCGAGAAAACGTATTTCACGCCTTGGTTATTAGTAACTGTAAATGATGTAATGGCGCCGCCCAATACCCCGGTAGCAGTGCTTTTAGTATAGCTGATCTTAAGGTCCTGGTAGGTTAGAAATTTGATATTGCCAGCCAAATCAAACATAAACCGGCCGGATATCCCCGGGGCACTTAAATTGAACACATCGGGTTCGCTGTCTTTGTTGTAGCTGAAGTTACTGTTAATATAAGTGATATCGCTACTTTCGCTGGTACAATTCGGTGTGCCTGTATTGGCAATAGTAAAGCCGGAAATATTTGTGTGTGGTGTGTTTAGCCATCCCAATAACTGCGTTGTGCCGTCATTGGCTACGGTACAATCGTCGGGGAGGCCCCGTACCTGCCGACTAATCTGTCCGCCCGCCTGAAGAGTCCAGCCCATCCCCGCAGAACTTTCCACATCTTTAGGTTTAATGCCGGATGCGTAGTATGCCAGGCTTACAGGCACAGAGACGCTCCCTCGTTTAACAACACTTATGGGAATTGTTACACTTGCGCCCCCTGTTAGTGTGTTTACATTTACAATACTTTTTTGGGCAAAAGAGAAGCCGGTAAAAAAAAGCACGAAAAAAAATAATAAAACAAATCTTTTGTTCATAAAGAGGATAAGTATAGAGTGCGGGAATTTTTTGGATAAAAAAGTTGGCAATTATTAAATGATCAGATTAAATAAACCAAGTCGTTTTTTTGACTGTAATGCAAATAATATTTTCCTTGAAGAAAATCGAAAATGGCGTATTTTTCATTTTTGAATGTGATTTGGTTAAGTTTGACCAAAGTAATATTTAAAAATCACATATCCAATGGAAAAAAATTAAATATTTAATTGCGTATAGCTATTAGCCTGGGTTAACTTAATTAGTCAATAAATAAAAAATATACAGCTACACTTTCGATCAACTTTCCCCATCACCTAATAACCACAACAAACACCCGCATCCCAAGCACCTTCGCCTCCGTATTCCCCCCAACCACTTTACCCAATACAAAATCCACAGAGCGTACCAGGCCGGTACCGTCTGTAGATTGCAGTTGTTCCAATAATTTGCATAGCGAGAAGAAATCACCTTCAAAATCAAGCCGCTGAGTGATGTATTTATCGTCGGGGGCGGTGCTGGGCTGCACTGGCACCCGCGACAGCCTTACGTTTAGCTTTTCGGCCTGCAGGGCAATGGTCGTGATCATATTGCTGCGCATGGTGGCCGTGTCTATTTTAAAACGGGCTATAATGTGGTTTAGGTTATTATCTTTCCGCTCCAGGTAGCCGGGTTGGTAGGTAAGGTCGCCGGCCTGGGCTATTTTTTGCTGTAGTTCGCGCCGGAGTTTCCAGGCGTCTACGGTGTGGCTGAATGAAAAGCGGTAGCATACCAGGAAAAACAGTACCGATCCGCCTATCAGCAGGTATTCCTTTTTGATGTTCAGGTTTTTCAGCATGTTAATACTTAATGATAATGTTAAATTTACCGGTGTTCTGGTCGTTATCGAATTCGAAGTTATCAAGCCCCGCGCCTTTTACCCACTTTAAAGTTTTGATGCGCGCTATCCATTCATTTACGGCTATAACCTGTTGCGAATTACCTGAAAGCTTTATCCGCCGGTCTAAAAAATGCTGCCCCCGGGAGTCTTTGTTGTTAACGTCGGGAGGGTTTATGGCTATCTCCCTCAAGGTGATTTCACCCGGCAATAACGCGGCAAGCTGGTCTATAAGCCTGGCTTTGTTAAAACCGCCGTCCCAGCCCATATCTTTCAGCAGGGCTTCCTTTGCTTTAATCTGTGCTGTAAGCGCCTGCATATCGCTGTTGCTGTTTGCCGAAACGCTTGCCTGGCCGTCGAGCCGGCTATTTTCGGAATTCAGCCAGGAAAGGGTTACAAAATTGACGAGCAACAGGATAAAGAAAACGCCTAATATTAAGGCGCCTGTTACTTTAAGCTTTTTTGCGCCGGTAATTTGCTGGTACCGGCTATCCAGTGCATCAACTGCTGCCTTAACCGGCTCCAGTTTATCTGCAAGCACCAACTGAAACGCCGCCGCATAGGGCATAATCAATTGCTGATCAATGGGCTCTGCGCCTATTTTAAGGGTAAAGGGGGCCTGGAAAGCGGGGCTATATTCTACAGCCGTCCAGTTCTGGCCAGTATCCCGGCTTATCTGGATGCCATTAAACACTACATCGCTTTCGTAAACATTAAGCTGGTTTAACATGTGGGATGCAGGGAAAGGACCAAGGCTCAGCATCAGTACAGTAAAGCCCTGCTGCTCTAATATATTTATCCAGTGGCCGGCCAATGTTTTCCTAACCAGCGACACAAACAGCTGATCATTGGATGTGAATTGCTGCAGGTAAAAATCATCTGCATTCAGGTTGGGGATTATCCTGGCCATGTCCTGCTCGTCATCGCCTAATGCTGCCGCTACCTGCTTTGTAAGGATCCCTTTGCCCAATAAATTTAAAGCGATGGGAACCTTGGTGCCAAGCTTTTTGGCAAGTCCCTCCGCATCATCTTTTACACCGAACTTTTTTTCGATAGTGAGCTGGTTATGATCGGTAATAACCTGGCAGCAGTTGATGGTATAGGAACCGTCCTGCGCAATATCTACCGTGATGCCGGCAGCCTGGTTAATATTATAATAAGACGATAATACACCCATAACATTACCGGATAATGGTGGATTTAATAAACAATACCGTAACTACTTTTGATTTTGAGCGGGTGCGGCTGCTAAATATCCATTTTAAAATAGGGATCCTGGAAAGCAAAGGAATCCCCGAGCCGGTATCGTCGGTTTCTGTACGTTCCAGTCCGCCCAATACAATGGTATCCTCGCTGTGTACCCGCAGGCTGGTTTCAAACTTGCTGATGGCCTGCGGCGGCGGCGATCCGTCGGTTGGGATAGACGTAAAATCGGATATGTTTATTTTGATGCCCAGGGTAACCTGGTCGTCGCCGGAAACGATGGGTTTTATAGCGATAGACAAATCGGCATTTACTTCCTGGTATACGTTGGTAAATATAGATTGCGCGCTTTGGATGGAAGGTATTACGTTTTGCGTGGTGTTTTTATAATAACGCTTGCTGCCAATGCTCAGCGTGGCCGAATGGCCGTTAAGCGCCGTTAATTTGGGCACCGAGCGCACATCTATATTATTGTTATTTTCGAGCGCCTGCAGCCTGACATAAAAATTAGGCACCACATGGCCAAGGTTAAGCGAGGTAGCTTTGCCCACGCTGTTTAAAAAGTCGTTAACACCTTTGGCACCAAAAGTATAATCTATCCCGGGCAATACCGTGCCCCCTGTTTTTACGCTGTCGGAAACACCGGCAGAAATACCGGTTGAAACACTCCGGGTTTTGTGTACGTCTATCATGGTAACCTCTATCAGCACAACCGGAACAAGTACGTCCATCTGCTTAATAAAGCCTTCTACTTCATCTATCTGGGCCCCCGATCCGGAAAGTAAAAGGGTATTTTGTTCGCGGAATTCTTTGATCTCGATACCACGCTTCCATTCGGATGGAATCATGGTCACCACTGTATCAATGGCACGGTTTTGCAGGTGAACAGCCCTGAAAGTGCGCAAGCCTTCCAGTTTGCGGTCGCCGATTACATAAATACCTTTTTCGGCATGAAAGGTATATTCTGTACTTTTGAATAACAGGGTTAACAAGTCGTCATAGCTAACATCATTTACATGAAGGGTAATTGATCCTTTAATATCTGAGTAAATAGAATAGTTTTTCCCGGTTTCCTGCGAGGCCCGTTTAACCAAATCAATAATCGGGCTGTTGACCGCATCCACCGAGATCACCTTTTGTCCGTTTACCTGCCTTACAAATAACCCGCTGGCCGCGCCCGCACCCGGTTGGCCGCCGCCTGTGTTGCGGAACGACTTCCTTACGCCGGTATTTTTATCGCCGTTAACATAAACCTCTTCATTTTCTTCCAGCGGTTGAAAAAGGTAAAAATCATCGGCGGTACGTACCATCTTTATTTCATTGGCATAGGCCAGCTTACCTAAAGCAACCTCAAAGGGGGCATCGGCAATATATGATGTAACTGTTTTGCCTTGCAATGTGCCGGGCACTACAATGTTTTTGCCCGATAACTGTGTTATTTTACGGGCTGCCGCAGACAGGCTATCATTGGTTAACGACAACGAAAGGGTATTGTTAGCCGCGTTATATTTTATGTCCAGTTCTTTTGGCGGGGGCTTTAAAAACTGGCTGGGGTCCCTGTAAGGCGTTATATTAATAATAGAGCCTACAACCGTAATATCCAGGTTATACTTTTGCGCAAGCAGTAGCAATATGTTGGATGCCGAAACGCCGGTAAAAGTATCCGAAATACTAAAATTCAGCCCGGGATCAGAACTTATGCTCAAATTATTGGAGCGCGCAATGGCATTCAGGTATTCATGAATGGATACGCCGGTAACCAGTAACTGTACTTTTTGGTTAAGTCCGGGAACCTCCGTTGCAAGCTTGTCCAGCTTCTGTTTAATGAGTTGTATCCTGTCCTGTTGCTGGGCCCTGGCGACCATGGATCCGGCAAACAAGTAAAAACAAATGATAAGGCAGGTAATTTTTTTTAACATATAATACTTTAATAATTAAATAACAGCGGGTATATCTCGTCAATAGAAGTTTGGCCATCGGCAAACAGCCCGAACGCGTTTTCTGCCAGGGTTTTAATTCCCCTGGCTTCCAGGATGCTCTGCACCTGCATGTTCCCGTTTTTTATTTCGCCGGCAAGGTCAAGGTCTACAGGGATTACTTCGTAAACGGCTTTTCGACCTTTATAGCCGGTATAATAACATTTTTCACATCCGCGTGGCGTATAATGGGCTGAAACCTCACGATAGGGCCTAAATTGCCGCGGGTATAACGACCTGTCAAAATCCTTTTGCGCTTTACAATGCGGACAAAGCAGGCGGATAAGCCGCTGGGCAACCGTAGTGTTCAGCGTATTGGCAACCATATATGATGGAATGCCCATGTCTATCAACCGGGAAACAGTTCCCCAGGCGGAATTGGTGTGAATGGTGGATAATACAAGGTGGCCCGTAAGCGCTGCCCTGATAGCCATATTGGCGGTTTCGGTATCGCGGATCTCGCCCACCATGATCACGTCCGGATCCTGCCGGAGAAACGTGCGGAGGGCCGCAGCGAAAGTAAGGCCGATAGACTCTTTAAGCTGAACCTGGTTTACACCTTCCAGTGTATATTCTACCGGGTCTTCTATGGTGAGGATGTTCCGGGTTTCTTTGTTCAGTAATTTCAGGGTCGCGTACAAGGTGGTGGTTTTGCCCGAGCCTGTAGGGCCGCTGATTAGCAGGATGCCGTTTGGCCGTTTGGCCCCCTGGAGGTAATTATCCAGGTCGAAAGCCGAAAAGCCGAGGCTGTTCAGGTCAATATCAGTAGCATCGTTATTCAACAAACGAAGCACTACCTTTTCGCCATAAAGGGTAGGCAGGATAGATGCGCGGATGTCAAACTGGTGTCCCTGGTGGCTGAAATTGATCCTGCCATCCTGGGGCAGGCGTTTTTCGGCAATATCCAGGTTACCCATGATCTTTACTTTGTTAATCAGCGCCGGGTAATCGTCTTCTTTCAGCAGGTAGCGCTCCACCATGTTGCCATCAATACGGATCCGGACCCGACACTTGTTTTCGTACCGCTCGATATGAATATCACTACTTTTCAGGTTCTTTGCCTCGCCAATAAGGTTCATTAAAAAGCTGTCCTCGTCATGGCGTACATTGGCCTGCAGGGCCCCTGTTGTGGTATTGTCTTTAATATAGTAAGTAGCCAGCAACCGGGCAATTTCTGATGCAGCAATGGGTTCAAGGAGAATATCCAGCCCCAGCATTATTTCCAGCTCGGCGGTAAGGTTGGCGGCATCGGCGCTGTCTTCGCAATACAGCCAAAGCCGTCCATTAGCGCTGCCTTTGGGCAGCACACGGTAATGCCACGCCATATCCTTAGAAAGGATGTGGATATGCTCGGTCAGTAAAGTGATCTTTATTGCTGTATCCATGGCATCAGGTAATGGAGCAACCAGTAATCATCAGTAATATAGGTATGAAAATACCACCAGTCTCCCGTTAAAAATACAATAAATAATAAGGCCTGAAAACCGGCCAGCGGAATATGCTTGTTTTTGTTGCCGGTTAAAAGCTGGTAAAACAACCACAATATCAACACTAGTGGAATGCTCACAATATAAAAAAATATATAATTGAGTACCGACAAATAAAACCCGATAGCCGCCAGGAATAAGATATCGGCCCAACCCATTAACCCTGCTGTAACATTAATGAACCGCCGCCTGCTGATAGAAAGGTAACCGGTTAATACGGCCATAACCAAAACCAGGAAGCTTAAGTTAACAACAATCTGGATGCCGGCTAAACCGGCATCATTGCTTTCCAGTAGTTTCAGGCTTAACAACCCTACTGCCAGCAAAGGAAACAGCGCCCAATGCACTGCCCGGAACCAAAAATCCTGCAGGAGGACAACGAGCAGACACAATAACAAGATAAAACGGATAGCCAGCAACACTTTAATCCGGGGTTACTTCTTTTAACACTTTGTCCTGGTTCATCTCCCAAACATTAAAATTACCGTCCTGGTTAAAGTCAACAACAGAGGTTGCCCTGGCAGTAAAGCCGGTATTGGAGGCATTGGTAATCTCAATCTTATAATTCGCTCTTGCGTCTTTGCCTTCGGTGCTCAGTTTTTCCTGAATGAAGCCCAGTTCGTTCAGGTCATTGGTGTATTTTGAATGTTCGTAAAAATATGTTTTTTCAAGCATGGATACATGTTCCAGCTGGAGTTTGGCTTCGGTGGTTTTCGCGCGGGTTATTACCGGCAATAGGTTGGGCAGGGCCAATAACACTAAAATACCGATGATGATTAATACAACCAGTATTTCCATTAGTGACAGCGCTTTTAATGCGCTTCCCGGGTTTGGTTTGAAGTATTTTTTGACAAAAAACATAAAATGGCGAATAAACGGCTCAGGTTTCAGGGCAATATTTTTAATTTGGAGTGAAAGTTAGTAAAATCTCGTTAATTATTGTTTTAATATTTTAAAAAATGTGGATTCCGCTTTGTCGGTCTATCTGTGGTTTGATCACTAAACTCATTTTAAGGCCGCTTCAATAACATGCCTTAATGGCTGCGCATAACCGGCCGCATACTGGGGTTGAATTTAACCGCTGAAAGACGATAAAACACTCATGGTTATCATTGTCTGATCCAGGCATTAGTGTGTCCGTTTCAGCATTAAACAGCTCTGATCGTATCCGTTTTCCGGGCAATTTTGAGTCATAAATCTTTTAAAACACAAGATCATGAACTCAAAAACACAAAAAGTAATTTATTGGACAGGCGCATCATTAATGTCATTATGGTTTGGCGTCAGCGGACTCTGCGAGCTAACCCATAACCCCGTTGTTTGGGATATCACTCTAAAACTGGGTTATCCGCCGCATTTCATTTATATTTTGGGTATTGCTAAATTATCGGGAGTTATCGTGCTGCTAACCCCAAACAGGCTGCTAAGGTTAAAAGAATGGGTATTTGCCGGTATTTTCTTTGACATTCTTTTTGCCTTTTTCTCCAAAGTTTTTGTACTTGGTTTCCCTGCCACTATCGACGCGATCATCGCTTTCACTATTATCAGCGTAACTTATAGCATGTTTAGAAAAATATATCCTGCCACCTACGCTAAAGCTACTGCCCTGGTTTGATACCTGCTTCATATACTATAAAAAAGCGTCCGGGAATAAGTTCCGGACGTTTTTTTATAAATCCGTAATGCTTAAAAAGCCTCAAAGCTAACCCAGCACTTCAAAAAAATCCGTTAGTGTTTTCGGGCAAGCCCTTGTCCGGTTCGGCCCCTCATACGCCCGGTTGAGGCCTAAATACGTTTTCCCCAGCAGCCGGTCAGGTTAATTTTGTTTTCAAGTAAAGCAAATCACTCACTTGAAAACAAAATAAAAACTGAGCATTATGAGAAAGCAACGTAACATTCACCGTACATTTTCAGGACTTATCGTATTATTAGCAATCATTCTCCAATTCAGATCTGCCGGCGCGCAACAATCAACTCCAGGCAATTTACCAACCCATTTCGCGGCCATCAAACAGATCAATGCCGGATTGCTGAATGTGGGTTACGCCGAAGCCGGCCCGGCTAACGGACAGCCGGTGATCCTGCTCCATGGCTGGCCTTACGATATTAACAGCTACGCGGGTGTATCTTCTTTGCTGGCAGCAAAGGGCTATCGCGTTATTGTTCCTTACCTGCGGGGTTACGGCAGCACCCGTTTCCTATCGGCCCAAACCCCAAGGAACGGGCAGCAGTCGGCCTTAGCGTTGGATATCATCGCGCTGATGGACGCATTAAGGATTCCAAAAGCGGTAATTGGAGGGTTTGACTGGGGAGCACGCACCGCTGATATTATAGCCGCCCTATATCCTGACAGATGTAAAGCCCTGGTATCCGTTAGCGGTTACCTGATAGGTAGCCAAAAAGCGAATATAAAACCGCTGGCGCCTAAAGCAGAATTAGCCTGGTGGTATCAGTACTATTTTGCCACCGAGCGCGGCCGGGTTGGTTATGAGGCCAATACAAAAGCGTTTAATCGGCTGATCTGGCAAACGACTTCTCCGCAGTGGCACTTTAGTGATACTACTTATGCGCGGTCGGCCGCAGCTTTTGAAAATCCGGACCACGTGGCTATCGTGATCCACAATTATCGCTGGCGTTTGGGCCTGGTTAAGGGTGAAGCCAAGTATGATGAGCTGGAAAATAAGCTGGCAACTGCTCCCGCTATCTCTGTACCAGCCGTTACGCTCGAAGGCGATGCCAACGGCGCCCCGCATCCTGATCCTGCCGGTTATGCCGCAAAATTTAAAGGGAAGTATGCGCACCATACCATAACCGGCGGAATAGGTCATAACCTTCCGCAGGAAGCGCCCCAAGCCTTTGCTGACGCTATTGTGGAAGCCGACGGTTTTGCCAAATAATAAACAATCATAGTTATTAATTCAAATAAATATCATCAAAATGGAAACTAATCAAGTTATCGAAAATACAGTAACCGCAGTTGAAAAACTATTATATACCGGGAAAGTTCATGTTGCCGGTGGCAGGGATGGCATTGCCAAAAGCAACGACGGGCGGCTGGATATCAGCCTGAGTTCGCCCGGCAGCAAAGGCACAGGTACTAACCCTGAGCAACTGTTTGCTGCCGGCTGGTCGGCCTGTTTTATCGGGGCTATGCGCCATAACGCAGCCAAACAGCAATTTAATTTGCCGGAAAATGCCGCCGTAGATACAGAGGTAGACCTAGCCACCAATGCAGACGGCTTCCTCCTGCAGGCCCGCCTGAATGTTAACCTGCCAGGGCTGCCCATACCGCAAGCGAAAGCCATTGTAACAGCGGCTCATGAAACCTGCCCTTATTCTAAAGCTACAAGGGGCAATATCAATGTAACAATTAATGTGGCTGTGTAACGGACCACCATCGGGATGCCTAAATAATATCCGGCAACTCATAGCCTTGCTTCGCCCATAGGGCCATCTAAATTTTTAACCGGCAGATGATGGTTTATTCTTATCAGCATATCCGGGGCATAATTAGCTTGCCGAAAGTGGGCATAACAATAATTTCATTTACGGGGCGCACCGCGTAAATGAAATTAATATCTATAAATTTGTTGAGACGCCTATCATGTACAAACGAAAGTTAAAAATATCTGCCGCCGTTATCTGGGTAAGCTCCATTACCATCGGGCTGTTATCATCGGTTCCGCAGCTGGCGCAGCAGCATTTTAATACCGCCGAAGCGGCAGTAAACGCAGGCATCACTTCAGTGTTCGCCCTATTGATGTGGTATGTGAACATTTATATGTTTTCATACCAATCCGAAAGATCGCCAAAAAGACGGATATCATCGCCGGGGCTTATCAACAGCTTGTTGATCGGTATCGTGGTGATGTTTGGTTTGGCCTGGATACAACAACTCATCCTGTCACATATCAATTTCGGGCCGGTTATGCTGATGATAGAGGTGCGGGGTATTCTCATCAACCTGATTTTCTATATGTTCATACAGCTATTGCAGCAAAATTATGAGAATCAGTACGTCAATATGGAACTGGAGCGGATGAAGAACGATAACCTGGGCGCTCAATATGAATTATTAAAACAACAAGTCAATCCACATTTTCTGTTCAATAGTTTAACCACCCTGAAAGCGATGGTGGAGACCGGCGACGCAGAAGCAGTTGATTTCATATTGAAGCTATCCAATTTTTATCGCCATACACTGGAGAGCCGGAAACACGATCTTATCCAGGTAGCCGACGAAATGGAAATCGTGAAGGCCTACCTGTTTTTGCAAAACGCCCGGTTTGAAGGAGGCTTTACCTTTAACAATGAATTAGAACGCCGGGTGCTGCATACCCTGGTTCCGCCGTTTACGCTCCAATTACTGGTGGAAAATTGCATCAAACACAATACTGTATCTGTAGATAAACCGCTGCATATCCGCTTATATACTGAGGCTGACCATATTATCATCGAAAACCAGATCCGTTTGAAAACGGGCGATCATAACTCGCTTGGCGTGGGCTTAAAAAACATTCAGCTGCGTTACCATCACCTGCTGGAGAAACAAGTAGACATTATAAATGACGGAAATTTGTTCCAGATCAAACTACCCTTAATTTATGAATATCATTATCATTGAAGACGAGCTGAAAACAGCTAAATCACTTGAAAATATCATTCTGGGCCTGCGCCCGGAGGCCAAAATTACCGGCCAGTATCAAAGTGTTGAAAAATCGGTAATGGCCCTGGCCAACAGCCCGCAACCCGACCTGATATTTATGGATATCCAATTAGCCGACGGTTTGTCTTTTGAGATTTTCAAATCGGTCAGGATCACCTGCCCTGTGGTATTCTGTACTGCTTTTGATGAATATTCAATAGAGGCCTTCAAGCGCAACGGGGTGGATTATGTGCTCAAACCCTTTTCAAAAGAAGATATCGGGGAAGCCTTCCGGAAAGTGGATGCACTGAAAAACTTCTTCCAGCAAAAAGTAATGCCCGACCTTGGCGACCTGCTATCCAAATTAGGGTCACCCGCCGGCAAAACAAGCTTCCTGGTATTCAAGAATCAAAAGTACACCACCGTACATACCGATAACATCGCCTTTTTTTATATCCGTAATGATGCTACTTCCATCATGTGTTTTGATCGCCAGGAATATGCCATCAGCCAGTCGCTTGATCAAATTACCAATGCCGTATCCTCAAAACAATTCTTCAGGGTCAATAGGCAATACCTGGTCAATTTTAAAGCAATCAAAGAGGTAGAACACTATTTTCTGCGCAAGCTTTATGTTAAACTGGTTATTGAAACGCAGGAAAAGCTGCTGATCAACAAGGAAAAATCTACGGCGTTCCTTTCCTGGATGGAAGAACGGTAAAAATATTCCAAGTTCAGTAAAGCACCAATCTGCCTAACCGGGCCCACGTGTAATGATGACGGATAAATAAAATATAAAACCATGTAACGATAATAGCGAAAGCCTTGTCTTATAGTTCATGAAACTGATTCAAGTATTGCTTTTGCCCATATTCGCCCTGTTATCATTCAACTTTGCCCAGGCACAAACGGCAGACGGTAAAATTTCAGGGGCGGTTTTTGATGATACTAAAAAGCCTCTGGATGGCGCAACGGTTATTTTAATTGTCGCAAAAGATTCAAGCGTGGTTAGCACCCAGCTTGTTAATGCGGATGGCGGTTTCGCCTTTCAAAACCTAAAAGATAATAGCTACTTCGTTAAGGCCACTTATATTGGCTATAAAAGCTTCCAAAGTGGCCCGGTGGTTGTAAGCCGCCAAAAACCGGTTAATTTATCCCCGTTTATTTTATCGCCCGCGGGCAAAAAACTAAATGAAGTGGCCATAACCGCCCAGAAATCATATGTACAACAGAAAATTGACCGTACGGTGGTTAATGTTGGGGCGCTGATATCCAACACCGGCGCCAATGCTTTGGAAGTTTTGTCGAAGACACCCGGTGTACAGGTTGACGCCGATGGCAATATTACCTTTAAGGGAAAAAGTGGTGTACTGGTGATGATAGATGATAAACCAACCTATCTTTCGGCAACAGACCTGGCAACTTACCTGCGCTCGTTGCCGTCATCATCGTTAGATCAGATAGAGCTGATGGATAACCCACCGGCCAAATATGATGCCGCAGGCAATGCGGGTGTAATTAACATAAAAACAAAAAAAAATACCACCAGGGGATTTAACGCGGTCGTGTCGGCCAATTTGGGCCAGGGTTTTTACGGACGCACCAACGAAAGCATCAACTTTAATTACCGTGTAGATAAAATTAACATTTTTGCCAACCTGGCTTATAACAAGCAAAAAACCTTCAGAAGGCTTGAAATTGACCGGGATTATTTTGATACGAATGGAGACCATACCTCTTCTCTACAGGATATATCCTATTTCAGGCCCTCTGGTAACAACACCAATATTAAAGCAGGGATGGACTACTTTTCATCACCCAAAACCACGTGGGGAGTGGTATTTACCGGCAACATATCGCGTGACCATGACAGCAGCCCGGTATACACATTGCTATATGGCAAAAACGGCCAGCTGGATTCAACCATAAACACCCTTAATACATCCACCAATAAATTCGACAGTAAAGGTATCAACCTGAATTATACCCATAAATATGATAGCACAGGCAGGACGCTTACATTCGACCTGGATTATATTCACAATGCCGCAGGCAGCAACCAGCAGTTTGTAAACAATACTTTTTTACCCGATGGCACTTTAACAAACTCGCAAATGCTGACTGATAATTTGCCCTCCACCATCAATATTTACTCTGCAAAAGCCGACTACACCCATCCGCTTAAAGGCAAGGCAAAACTGGAGGCCGGGGTTAAAAGCAGCTATGTGAGTACAGATAACGCGGCCAATTATTTTAATGTGGTTGATAATGTAAGCACCATTGATTATAACAATACCAACCGGTTTTTATATAAAGAAAATATCAATGCCGCGTACGTTAATTTCAACAAAACCCTCGGCCGGTTTTCATTTCAAACGGGCTTGCGGGCCGAGAACACCAATGGGTCCGGGCATCAGCTGGGGAACGCTCAAAGGGCCGATTCGTCATTTGTAAAACATTACACCAACCTGTTCCCAACGGCTTATTTTTCATATAACCTGGATACCGCCGGTCATAGCGTGTTGGTTCTTTCGTACGGCCGCCGCATTGGAAGGCCCAGCTACGGAAGCTTAAACCCTTTTACCTTCTTTGTAGATAAGTTTACTTATTTTTCGGGCAACCCTTTCCTCAAATCGCAGTTTACAGATAATTATAAACTGGCCTATAGTTTCAAAAGCCTGTTTACTGTTGCACTTACCTATAACTATACCGCCGATGTTCAGGGCGAAACGATTCACAACAGCAACAATGTATTTATCAGTACCCAGGGCAATATAGGGCGACGGAAAACAATCAACCTGTCTGCCAATACCAATTTTCAGCCAACCAAATGGTGGTCGGTTAATTTGTATGCCGAGATTTATAAAAACACTTACCAGGGGGCGTTTTACACGGGATACCTTAACCAATCGCAATACACATTTTCGGGCAATGGCAACAACCAGTTCACTTTATCCAAAACCTGGAGCGCCGAATTAAGCGGCTTTTATGATAACGGGGGCGCTTACGGCCAGTTTGTTACGCTACCTAAAGGCATGCTTAATGCTGCCATTCAGAAAAAAATATTGAACAATAAAGGGTCAATCAAGTTAAATGTGCGCGATATTTTTCACACCTTCAGGCCAAGCGGCACCATTACCAATATTGTGGGCGCCAATGCTACCTTCCACAACTACTTGGATACCCAGGTAGCCACCCTGGCATTTACATACAGTTTTGGCAAATTAACCAATGTACCTCAAAAAAGGGATACCGGCGGTGCAGACAGCGAACAAGGCCGTGCGCATTAATTATGTATTACGTTTACGCAAAGGAGGACGACTTATTGCCTTTAAATTTCACGGGGCAAGCATACAATTAAAAATTTTCGGTTTAAAGCTTGAGCCGGCGTTCGCAAAATCCAGAACCAAACTATTTCATTCATGCCGCCGTATAACCCATACGTAATAATAGCTGCATCCCCTGGCAGCTGCGCTAATTGTACGCCCTCATGATAAGTAGTTCTGATTTAAACACCGGGGCTGATTTTAATTTCGAACGTTTTTTCGAGTTGTCAGCTGATCTTTTTTGCATTGCTGGTTATGATGGTTTTTTTAAAAGGATTAACCAATCGGTTTCAAATACATTGGGATACACCAATGAGGAGCTTTTTTCAAAGCCTATAAACTGTTTTGTACACCCGGAAGACCGAATAGTAACCGAAGGAAAACGCGATAACATCAGGCATGATATTCCACTTTTAAATTTCGAAAACCGTTATATAACCAAGAGCGGAGAAATTGTCTGGCTCGCCTGGACATCGATGCCCGTTGACAGTGAAGGGCTTGTTTTTGCCATTGCCAAAAACATTACCGAAAAAAAAAGACAGGAAGCTGAACGCAATAACCTGATAACCCACCTGACTCAAATAAACGATGACCTCAAACAGCTTGCCTACACTACATCGCATGACCTTCGCTCACCGGTAAGTAACCTGTTGTCGGTTTTTAATTTTATCGATGTTTCAAAAATACAGGATGCGGAAACCGTTGAGTTTATAGGTATGCTCCGGTCGGCTTCAGAAAGCCTGAAAGAAACACTTAACAATTATGTAGATATTTTGAGCCAGAAAGATAGTTTGAATGTTCACCTGGAGGAAATAAACATTAACGATTCTTTAAATACCGTTTTGCATTCGCTTAACTCGTTACTACAGGATTCGGAGGTTACCATCAACTTTACCGGGAACGGCGTCATCTATTTTAATAAGTCTTACCTCGAAAGCATTTTTTTAAACCTGATCACTAATTCCATAAAATATGCACGCCCTGATGTGGCCCCGGTTATCAACATTAGCACCAGGATTCATAACGGCGTAAAGCAGCTAATATTTGCCGATAATGGCTTAGGGTTTGACATGGAACGCGTAAAGGATAAAATATTCGGGTTTCACCAAACGTTTCATCATCACCATGATAGCAAGGGTATCGGGCTTTACCTGGTTTACAACCACATTACCAGCCTGGGTGGGCAAATCAGTATTAAGAGTAAACCAAATGAGGGGGCTACATTTATCATATCATTTAAAGATTAGCCCTGCCATTCCGGGAACTTCTAACAGTTTTTTTCTGCTGGCATTATCCAAAATATAAAAACAAACTGCCCACAATCGACTTTATATAGCGGGTAATAAAAACCTTACATTAATTAAACATTCATATTACATACCTTTGCGGCTCGATCCTGACTGGTGGGGTATTGATAATAACAAAATAATAGCATGTACGATATTTGTTGCGTTGGACACATAACGTTGGATAAGGTGGTAACGCCCCGTGTAACAGCCCACATGGCCGGTGGCACTTCTTTTTACTTTTCTAATGCCATCCGCAATATGGATGTTAACTACACGCTGGTAACAACACTTGCCCAAAGCGAAATGGTTGTTGTTGAAAAAATGCGCGCCAAGGGCATCAACGTAAATGCCTGCGCCTGCGGCCTTTCTGTTTACTTTGAAAACATTTATTCCGAAAACCAGGACCACCGTACCCAGCGTGTATTGCAAAAAGCCAATCCTTTTACTGTTGAACAATTACAGGAAATTGACGCTCAAATTTTCCACTTGGGCCCGCTGCTGGCCGATGACATGCCGGTTGAGCTGATTAAGGAGCTAAACAGCCGGGGCAAAGTATCGCTGGATGTGCAGGGCTACCTACGCAAGGTTGAAGATAAAAACGTTGTGGCGATAGACTGGGCCGATAAACGCGAAGCCTTACAATACATTGATATCCTGAAAGCCAACGAACACGAAACTGAGGTACTTACCGGCAGTAAAGACATCCACGAGGGTGCCCGCATTTTGGCCGACTGGGGTGTTAAAGAAGTTGTACTTACCCTGGGTAGTATGGGGTCTGTAATTTATACCGATGGTGTTTTTTATAATATCCCTGCCTATAAACCATCGGCAGTTGTAGATGCTACCGGTTGCGGTGATACATATATGGCCGGCTACCTGTACCAGCGCATAAAAGGCGCATCTTTTCAGCAGGCCGGTGAATTTGCGGCCGCTATGGCCAGTTTTAAAATTGAGTCATCCGGGCCGTTTACCGGCACCGAGGAAGATGTTTTAAACCTGATTGCCCGTGGCGAAAAAACTTACGCCTACTAACGCTGCGCCTGCAGCACTATGTTTGCCAAAAAAAGGTGCAGCTGTCTTGATACTAAATACTTGCTACTTGATACTGTTTCTAATAAGCTTTAGCCATCCAGCTTTGCAAAAGTATTACGGCCGATATAGTATCTACCAGCTCCTTATTTTGCCTGCCCTTTTTATTCATTCCGCTTTGGGCGATGGTAGCTGATGCCATTTTCGAGGTAAAACGCTCATCCAGCATTTCGATAGGAATCTCGGGGAAAGTTTTTTTAAGCAGTCCCACAAACCCTTTAACATGTATAGCCGATTGCGATGGTGTATTATCCATTTGCTTTGGCTCGCCCACAATAAAGCGCTCCACCTGCTCGGTTTTTAAATAAGTTTTCAGGTAATCAACAATATACATCGGGTGCACAGTATCCAGCCCCGTGGCTATAATCTGCAAAGGATCAGTAACCGCTATACCAATGCGCTTGGTACCGTAATCGAAGGCCATGATTCTCATTAGATATGAGATATGAGATGTGAGATAGGAGATTTCATTGCGTAAAGATAGGAGATGCGAGATATGAGATGTGAGATTTTTTGCTTTTGGGTAAAAAGAGTTTTCCTTTATAAAAAAGCACGGTGGAAATTAGCCGGAAGCCCGGCTCCTGTCTCAAATCTCATATCTCACATCTCAAATCTGATCCCGTCATATCTCATATCTCAAATCTAATTCTTATTTTGCACCAAATGCAGTTTAAGCAAATAGTAGGACAAGCGGCAACAAAGCAAAGGTTACTTAACTCGGTGGCAGAGAACCGGGTAAGCCATGCGCAATTGTTTTTGGGCCCCGAGGGATCTGGCAGCCTGGCGCTTGCTGTTGCCTATGCGCAGTACCTTAGTTGCGAAGACAAACAGCCCGATGATTCCTGTGGTGTATGTTCATCATGCCGCAAGTACAACAAGCTGATGCACCCCGACCTCCATTTTTCGTACCCATTCTTCGCCAAACATAAAGACGATACAGCACTTACTTTTATTGAACAATGGCGCGAAGCCTTTGGCACCAATCCGTACATGAACCTGGATACCTGGCGCGGTTATTTGGATGCCGAAAACAAACAGGCCAACATTAATATAGCCGAGTGCCACCAGATTATCAAAAAACTCAGTTTTAAACCGTTCGAATCGGCCTATAAGATCCTGATCCTTTGGTTGCCCGAATACCTTGATAAAGAAGGTAACGCGCTGCTGAAAATTATTGAAGAGCCACAGCCCAATACGCTGTTTATATTGGTTGCCCAAAACCAGGACCAGATATTGAATACTATACTTAGCCGCACCCAACTGATAAAAATTCCCTGCCTGCATTCGCAGGAAGTGAAGCAATATCTTATTGATGAACACCATCAAACAGAAGATGCCGCCGCCGAAATAGCCTACCTTACCAATGGCAACTTAACCGAGGCGCTTACCATGCTGCAACAGGATACAAAAAGCTATCACCAGCTTTTTGTGCAATGGCTGCGCCTGTGTTTCGGCAATAAGGGGCTGGAGGTTTTGACTTTTGTAGATAGCTTTGCCAAGATGGGCCGCGAAAACCAAAAGAATTTTTTACGTTATGGCATCAGCTTTATCCGCGAGTGCTGCCTGCTGATGGCCGGTGCCGGTAACCTGGTGCACCTGCCGGCAAAGGAACTGGAAACAGCTCAAAAAATGACCAACGTCCTTGATATTAACAAGGCTCAATATATAAG
>Ga0075366_10000182_pt1 | contig 27483 bp, 12 predicted proteins | sample EndMethybrTD3031_FD_72351 | JGI IMG/M metagenome (GOLD analysis project Ga0075366, IMG submission 72351) | Populus endosphere microbial communities from Tennessee, USA - Endosphere MetaG P. TD hybrid TD303-1 | ecosystem: Host-associated > Plants > Roots > Endosphere | place: USA: Tennessee...
GAATAAATACAAAGACCTGGTATTAGCCGATGCCGATTTTATGGCCTCGTTCCCAACTTACGATAAAGAGCGCGACCGCTATAATTTAGGCAAGGGCATAATACTGGCACAGGAACGCTATAAACCCGAAGAAACGTTTAACCCAACTTATGAGCTGCAATACTGGCGCTGGGCCCTTACAACGGCCCAGGAATGGCGCGAACGTTTGGGTATGCAACCCGAAAAAAAATATGCGCTCATCCTGAAAAAACTGGCGGAGCTACCCCAAAAGGATGGCGTTTACCTTGCTGCGGAAAGTTCGCCCGATGCTTATGCCAATCCGAAATTGAAAACAGATCATCCGGCGGTATTGGCCGCCTATGGTATGCTGCCTTACAGTAATAAGCTGGATACCCTGGTAATGAAGAAAACTTTTGACCTGGTATGGAATGTATGGGACTGGAAAGATACCTGGGGCTGGGATTTCCCCATGACAGCCATGACCGCTGCCCGCTTAAATATGCCCGAAAAAGCCATTGAGGCCTTATTTATGCCCATAAAAACCAATACTTACCTACCTAACGGCCACAATTACCAGGATGGTCGCTTACGCCTCTACCTGCCGGGCAATGGCGGATTGTTGGCTGCTGTAGCCATGATGTGCGCCGGCTGGGATGGTTCAGCCATCCCTAATCCAGGTTTTCCAAAAGATGGAAAATGGAAAGTAAGATGGGAAGGACTTAAAAAGATGCCTTAAAAAAGATAGAGATAACAACCTGTGAATTAACTAAATATAAATACATCAAAACCTACAATATGAATACACCATTTGCAAAACTGAAAATGATACTGTGCGCGGGTGCAATCATGATTACGGCGTGCGCTGTACACGCCCAACTGCCTTCAAAAAGTAAAGTATTGGCTGATATGACTTTGGCTAACAACTATTTTATGCAAAAATGGCCGGATGCAGGCGCTCCTGTTACCGTAAAAGGTAATACGAGAACCAGTAACCTGTGGACGAGGGCGGTTTATTATGAGGGTTTGATGGGAATGTACAAAATTGATCCGCAAAAAAAATATTATGATTACGCGGTTGACTGGGGCGAAAAACACCAATGGGGGCCACGTGGTGCCGTTGACACCCGGAACGCCGATAACCAATGCTGCGGACAGACATATATAGACCTGTACCTAATAGATAAAAAGCCGGAACGTATAGAGAAAATAAAGCAAAGCATTGACCTGATGGTCAATAGCGAAAAACAGGACGACTGGAGCTGGGTTGATGCGCTGCAAATGGCTATGCCGGTATATGCCAGGCTTGGCAAGGTTTGCCAGGACGATAAGTATTATGAAAAGATGTTCGCCATTTATAACTATACCAAAACCGTTCACGGCGGCAAAGGCTTGTACAACACCGCCGATCATCTTTGGTGGCGGGATAAGGATTTTGTAACTCCTTACAAAGAGCCTAACGGGGCCGATTGTTACTGGTCGCGCGGTAATGGCTGGGTGTTAGCAGCCTTGTTGCGGGTTTTGGAGGTAATGCCAAAAAAAGCACCGCATCGTGATGAATATTTAAATGTTTATAAAGAAATGATTGAAGCTTTGGTACCGCTGCAACGTGCGGATGGCTACTGGAACGTGAGTTTAAAAGATTCTACCAATTTTGGAGGCAAGGAATTAACAGGTACCGCGCTCTTTGCTTATGGTATGGCCTGGGGCATAAACCATGGCATCCTCAAAAAGAAAACCTATTTACCTATAGTTACCAAAGCCTGGAATGCCATGTCGGCCGGGAGTTTACATACAGATGGTATGCTGGGTTTTGTGCAGGGAACCGGCAAGCAACCTCAAGACGGGCAGCCGGTAACTTATAACAGTGTGCCCGATTTTGAAGATTATGGTTTAGGTTGTTTCCTGCTGGCAGGCAGCGAAGTTTATAAATTGAGTAAATAATGAGGAAGGTTACGCTGTTTCTTGCGCTTGTTTTAATGTTCACCGTAAATGCATTTGCGCAAACGGGTATTGGCAGTAATAAGTCGGGATATAAAAAACAAGGCAATACGCTGTATTTTAAAAATGTTAATGGCGATGTTCAAATTGAGTTTTGTTTACCCTCCATGTTCCGGGTAAGGGCAAGCTGGAGCCGTAATTTTTTGGCCGATGAGCATTTAATGCAGGAAAACTATAACTGGCCCGCAGTAAATTATAAGGTAACCGATTCAAAATCTGCTTACGTTATTCAAACATCAGCATTAATTATTACGGTTATTAAATCTCCTTTTATCATCAATGTGTCTGATACTAAGGGCGTGATGTTATCATCAGAATATGTTCCAAAAAATGGTGGTCTGCAGCATATGGGCGATACGGTAATGTGTACCAAACAATTGATGCCCAATGAACACTTTTTTGGTTTTGGTGAGCGTATGGATTTTACAGACCAGCGTAACAAACTGGTAAAATTGAATGTGGGCCGGGGCAAAAACAAAGATAATTTGCTGGGCGCTTATAACGTCAACGAAGCAAACTATTGCCCGGTGCCGTTTTTTATGAGCACCCGCGGATATGGCATTTATCTGCATAATTCATCGGCCACAGCATGGGACATGGGCAGCAAAAGCGATGATGAATACAGTTTTAAAGCCAATGATGGAGAGCTGGATTATTACTTTATTTATGGTCCAACTTTCCCTGTCATATTAAACAGCTATTTGTCAATAACCGGCAAATCACCTCTATTGCCGCGTTTTGCCTTCGGGTTGCACATGGGTACGTATAGCGGCGGCACCTGGGGGCATGAGGAACTTACATCTGATAAATATGTGATTGAGCTTGCACGCAAGATGCGCCAAGTGGGGATCCCGGTTGATATTTTGTTCCTGGATTCTACCTGGCGGTTGTTTGGTAAAAACGGGGGCAAGGGTGCTACAACCTTTGAATGGCGCGAAACATTTAAAAACCCCAAAGCCATGTTCGATAGCCTATACGCCATGAACTTTAAAATGGTGGGCTTGCATATTCGCCCACGGTTTGATAATGCCAAAAATCTGAATCTGCTTGACCAGGCAAAGGCTAAAGGTTTTACCTATCCCGAAAACGGCAAGCCGGGCGAGTTTGTGAACTTTTTTGATCAGCAGGCTACCAACTGGTGGTGGGATAACGGGGTAATGAAAGTGGCTTCCATAGGCGCAAAATTCCTGAAAACCGATGAAGGCAGTGCCTTTGGTTCATTAGCAAATGAAAGCGAAAAGGTGGGGCCTACAGGTAAAGAGGTTGCGCAATTACATAATGTTTTCCCCATAGCTTATGCCAAAGCTCCTTATTTAAAGTTCCAGGAATATAATGGCATTCGCGGCCTGAACCAGACCCGGGAGGGCTACTCGGGCATACAGCGTTATCCATACATTTTTGCAGGCGACTGGCCCAGCGAATGGCAGTATTTTGCACCGGTTATTAAAGCCGGGTTAAATATCGGCTTGTCGGGCGTTGGGTATTGGGCGCATTGTATGGGCGGTTTTGAACATGCTGCCGATCCGGAGTTGTATATGCGTTGGGTGCAGTTTGGTATGTTTAGCCCGGTTGCTATGGTATTTGGCATGGACCACCCGGGATATAAAGAACCCTGGAACTATGGCGCAGAAGCTTTGGCCAACTTTAAAAAATACGACGACCTGCGCTACCGGCTGATCCCCTATATTTACAGTAACGCCTATAAACAACACCAAACAGGCATGCCGCTGATGCGTGCCCTGGTACTGGAATACCAGGATGATCCGAATACGTATAACATAGCCGATCAATATTTATTTGGCGATAACATGATGGTTTGCCCCGTAACTGTAAAAGGAGCCCAAACCCGTACGGTGTATTTACCAGCCGGTGATTGGGTTAACTATTGGACGGGTAAAAAATATAACGGAAAGCAATATATTCATATATTAACACCCGCCGACCAGTTGCCGCTTTTTGTAAAAGCAGGCAGTATTATCCCTATGCAACCGGTTATGAAATATATGGATGAAAAGCCGGTGGATGTGATTACGCTGGATATTTTCCCGTACCAGGCATCTGAATTTAAACTGTATGAAGATGATGGCATTAGCCTGAAATATCAACAAGGTGAAAAAGCGATCACCCAAATTACCGTAGCAAATGTTACCGGGGGCTGGGCGTTACATATTAAAAAGCCTGCCGGCAGTTACAACCCGGCACCACATAGCTACCTGGCTAAAATACATTGGATTGGCGATAAGGAACCATCCATGGTAACTGAAAATAAGGAGGCTGTAAAACCGCTTAAAAATGCTGATGAATTAAATGGCGAAGCAGGTTGGTATTACGACAAAACAGACCATTTACTATGGATTAAGGCCGCTCATAGCAATAGGGAGGATGTTATGCTTAGCTTTAAATAAAGCTAAGCCGGTTTCCTCATTTCAAGCGGTTTTATTATTGTGTAACCGTGACTGCTACTTCAATTACCTGGACGGTACAAAAAGTACGGCATCGGCAACCGTGGCCCCGTTGGCATTTTTGTTGAAGATTTGTACGTAAGCCTGTTTGTTTTTTGATAAGCTGTACAATCCTAAAGAAACCCATTCTCCTGATGTTTGTCCTTCAACCTGGATAGCTGCCTGGTTGATGATCTTTTCGGTTGTGCCTGTTCCGTCAAAAATGGTGATGTGTGTTTTCGCTGAGGCTTTTTTTGTTTTTGGGAAATAAAAGTACACATTATAGCTGCCGCTTTTTACAATATCCGGCCTGAACTTAACTGAATTAAGTACGCCGGTTTTGGAAGTATCAATAAGATAGGTGGGGCCGTAGCCACCCGATTGCGCAACTTTCCAATCCCCGGTAATTTGAACGTGAGCGGTATCGTCATTATCAACCAATACCTCGGGTGTGCTGCCATCTGCAAGCGGATTATTTTTCAGTAGTTTCTGCAGTGCTTTAACGTCAACCAGCTGCACAGGTATTTTTTTATCAATGGCCAGGCAGGCGGCAACGGCGGCCGACTGCCCCAATACCATAAAAACCGGCTCCATACGAATGGAACCATAAGCGATATGCGAAGCCGACAGGCAAACTGGCACTAAAATATTCGTTGCCTCCGCCGGTTTTGGAACAATGGCCCTGTATGAAACCGGGTAGGGGCCAAAACCGCCTACTTCAACATTTCCTTCATTTTTTACCATACCATTTACTACTTGCCTGTCGCAGTTATGCGAGTCCATGGTATAGGCGCCCATGCCGACACCGTCATTGGCAACCTCTTTTCCCTGGCAGTATTGCTGGGTCATCACCAGTTGGCCTATCATCCTGCGGGCTTCCCTGATATAAAGCTGGGGAGTCCAGTTTCCATTATCTGTATATTCATCTTTCGGATACCCCCATTGTTTCATTTCATTACGGATATTAGCTGGTATCCGCAGATCGTTACCAATGAAATAAAGTAAGCCTTTTGTATAGGTTTCGTGCTCCTTTCGGATTTTTAGCCTCGATTCATAATCAGCTTCGGGGTAATCCCAGTTTATGCCTATCATATCGGTAGAAAAACCACCTTTATTATTAATATCAGTTTTTCCGTTGGGCATCCTGCTTATGATAAGCACATCGTTAATAGATTTCCAGGGCGTTTTTTCCTTTAGGCGAAGCAGCAATTCATATTTTTGAGGATCATAGTTTTCCGGTCTGGCAATATCGATACGATTTTCAGGTACGTTGGTTAAGGTAATACGAAAGTTATAAGCCTGAACTTTTTTATCTCCCGATCCGTTTGCCTGTAAGCCGGCGCCGGATATTCCCCATAATAAACCGCTTTTTGGGTCACCGGGTACTTTAAACGGATCGATGCCGTCGGGAAACTGATGGCCGTCCATTAATTCAACGCCGTTTATGGTTTCATTGTACTGGCTGTTTGCCTCCCGCCCAACCGTGTAAGAAACGCCCGAACGGGCCATTAAATCACCTTCGTAGGTGCAGTCAATAAATTCCTTTGCCTTAATGGTAATATTGGTAGCGACGGTGGGTTTCAATGAATTCTCAACTACCATTTGGGTTACCAGGGTACCGATTTTATATACTTTGACGAGGCGGTTTTTCATCAAAACAGTAAACCCAGCTGTTTTTGCGTATTCGTTAAAAATAGCCTCGGCCACCTTTGGCTCAAATATCCATTGCTCAAATTTTCCGTAATGCTGCCCAATCTTCCGGTAAAAATCCCTGGCCAGGCCGGTAACCACATATTTGTTGCCGATATCGGTATAGCCTAAGCCGCCCGATGTCATGCCTCCCAAATGATTTCCGGGCTCAACCAATACCACTGTTTTGCCCAGTTTTTTTGCTGTGTACGCCGCAATTACCCCGGCACAGGTGCCGCCATATATACAAACATCAGTTTCAATCGCTTTGATGCTTTGCGCATGAAGCCGGGATGCCATAAAAAAATGGGTTACTATGATTAACAGGGTGATTACTTTATGATTTTTCATAGTTGTTTGTGTAAACCGTTCAATAGTCAGGCATGGCGAAACCGGCTATAATTATTGGGGTACCTGTACCGAACTGTCATTAATTACAAACGGGTGGCTTTGCAGCATCCGATAAACTTCGGCCCCTGCCAGTAAAAGCGGACCGTAACCATGTGCCGCATAGTTATTTATCGGCCGGTAATAGTAAAAAGCAGGATCGAAACCCATGCCAGTGCCTACGCAGGTACCTTCTACCTGGCCTTTATCATTTACTTTGGTGCTTACCGCGTTCCATGCCAGTAGTGTGGCTGGTCCGTAAGCTTTGGCATCCAGCCAGCCTTTATTAATAGCTCTTGCAAAGCAATAGGCATAAATTGCTGTTGCCGAAGTTTCGAGGTACGAATCATTCCGGTCAAGCAACTGGTGCCAGAAACCGGTTGCATCCTGGCGTTGCGCAAGGCCGGCCGCGTGTTTTTTTAGCAGTTCTGTTAAAATTGCCCGCCCCGGATGACCCCTTGGCAGCGCGTCGAGCAATTCAATGTTGGTTAAAATGGCCCAGCCGTTGGCCCTGGCCCAATGAAATTGCGGGTGCGGGTCCATATCCTGTACCCAGCCATGCATAAATAAGCCGCGTTCGGGGTTAAACATTCGTTTACTGAATAGCTGGTATTGCTTTACTGCTTCATCATAATATTTACTATCGCCGGTAAGCACGCCCATTTGTACAAGTGCAGGAAGGCTCATGTACAAATCATCAAGCCATAACGTATTTGGTTGGGGCCGGTTACGCGCCAGGGTACCATCACTTAGCCGGAATTGTTTGGTAAGAATGTAGCTGATATAATTATCAATTATCGGCCGCATATCGGCTTTTACCGCGCCTGTCCTCACGGCTTTGATCATCGCGGCCGCCATTGATCCTGCATCATCAAGCGCCTCCGGGGTAAGTACCGATTTTACCGGGGTTACTGCTGATGGCGCCGTTTTGAGGTAGTTTTTAAAGCCGGCAACCGCGTTGCCAATATAACTTAGCCGGTTGATGGTATAATCGGTAAATTTTTTATCGCCGGTTGCGGCACCTGCTTCCAGCATGCCAGTGTAGGTTACGCCCCATTCATAACTTATCAGCCTGAAATCGCCCTGCGCAAAAACGCTGTTGGAGTTAACATTGGCGACATCATTGATAGTCTGCCTGTTCGATTTGTCAATGAGCTGGTAGGGAGTAACCTCATCCAGGTAATGGTATACCTTATTCAGCACGGCTTTTACGTCGGCTTGTTTAGTTTCGCCGTAAGGGGTTGCATAGGCAGGTTTAAGCAAATGCAATGGGGCAGTTGCATCATTGTTTTTTGAAGGAGTGCTTTGACCGTATGATGAAACGGCAGACAATAAAAGGGCAATAATAAAGGAATTTAAAGCAAGCCGCGTAAGCCGGCGCCTTGCCGGTACGTTGTGGACCTGGTTTATAAGGCAGGTAGTTGATGGCATAGTTGATGTATATGTTGTAAAGTTATGGTATAATGTGATTCAAAATCGAAAAAACAAACAAGCTTTTACTGACGTGATTATAACAAAAAACCACACCTCAAACGTCATCGTCGCGTTTGAGGTGTGGTTACCAGTAAGTGCTACCTACCATCCCGGATTTTGGTAGCCGGTTTTTTGGCTTGGTGACATGGGCTGGCCATTGATGGTTGTGGCGTCAATTTGTATCTGGGGTATAGGCCTTAATTTATCCCTGGCTATAATGCTTGCTGCATCTTTGTTAAACAGTTTCGTTCTGTCGTACAAAGTTTCTGTACGTACAAGGTCTTCCCAGCGGTAAAACTCGCCGCATAATTCGCGGGTGCGCTCATTCAGTATAAAATGGATAAAGCGGTCGGACGTCCCCACTACTGTAGGCGGATAATTTTCGCTTGCCGCATTGGTCATAAACAAATCGGTAGTTGCCATCAACTGTGGGTACGTGTCAGATACATCGCCGGGTGTGGCACCGTCAAACATATAAGTTTGCGGATTTCTGAATTCACCGGCATGGTATGCTGCCCTTTGCCGCAGCTTGTTAACGTAATTAAGCGCGGTTATATAGTCGCCTTTACGGCCGTACGCTTCGGCGGCAATCAGGTAAGTTTCGGCCAGCCGGGCAACTATACCGTTACGCACCCCGCGTTCTTCATTATAATCACTTGTTAAACGCACCGGATCAAGCATTTTTACTAACGTAAGGTATTTGTTATTGTTAAAGCCTTGCTGTATGGGGCCACCGGGCGTATTAGTATAATACCGGGCGTAAACAGTATACCTGTATTTGGCCAATTGTTCTTTGGTGAGCGGTGTGTTTTTAGTATTTACAATAAACAGTGCTGCGGTATCGCCAATGCCAAATTTGTTCGCACCAACCAATGACGGGTTAGGCGCATCGGCAGCAGTAAATTTAGGCGTACCCGTGTTAGTGTTTGAATAAAATACCGTACGGAAGCTTTTATAAAAACGAGAATCATTTTTACGGTCGAACAGATCTATGGTATAATCTGAAGGGCCTAAACGGCGAAATGGCCTGCCGTTAAAGTTATCGGTATTACGGGCCATGCCGGGGATGCCCACATCATACTGGCAAATGTAGTACTCATGTGTACGGTTACCGGTGCTGCCATTCAACGTAAGATCTTTAATGAACTGGGCCGCGAAAATGATCTCTTTGCTGGCCTGCGCCGTTTGAAACCTGCTGATATCGCCGGAAGGGGCGGAGCCATTTTGCCCAATGGCCGGCGTAACCACTTTGGGATAACCTGCAGGGTAAACGCCATTCCAGATATTCATATAATCGCTCTCGAGCATATAATACGGGCTGTTAATTACCTGTGTAGCGTAATAAGCCGCACTATCCATATCTGTTGGCTTTTGGCCCCGGGCATCGGTAACCGCGCTGCCGCGTGTTAAATACACTTTAGCCAAAAAATGTTGCGCCGCACCCTGGGTAGCCCTGCCTTGGTCTGTTATTGTTGGCGCAAGATTAGCTGCAGCAAAACGAAGATCATTAATAATTTGTTTGTATACATCGGCTGCAGATGCACGCGCAAAATCAGTTTGCTTGCCGGTAATTGGCTGCAATACCAGCGGTACACCGGCAAACTGCTGTACCATCTGAAAATAATAGTACCCCCTCAAAAACCTCAGTTCGGCTATGCGCTGGGTAACCTGCGCCGGTGTGCCCAGATTTTTTGATGTGGTACTTTTAAAAAGCGGCAACTGCTGAATCCCCAGGTTACAACGGCCAATACCCTGGTAGTTATTTACCCATAAGCCGTTTAATAAACCCTCGGCTGGGTTAAGGCTGGCGGCATAACTGTTATAATATTCGTAGTTAAACTGATCGCCTTCAATAAACTCATCGGTGCCAAAATTATACAAAGCATATGCCTGCTCGCCTTCAAATTTATTGCGGAGCGGGGTGTAGGCTGATCGTACCAAATCCTCTAAACCCTGGTCGGTATTGTAATACTCCTGTGTAAGAGTACTCACCAAATCTTCTTTAAGGTATTTTTTACATGAGGCGATGCTTAAACCCATCATGATCAAAATAACCGGAATGATATATTTTTTCATTTTATTATCTTTTAATTATAACCAATTGTTTATAAGCCCGCTTTTATCCCGAATACCAAACTCCTGTAGCTGTACGATGTAGGGCCGGGGTTGTTGGTGCTGCTTGATGGGTAGGAACTTGAATATGGCATAGTTTCCGGATCATACGTTTTATATTTGCTAAACAGGAAGGGGTTAACCACGTTAACAGAGAATGACAGGCTCCTCATCTTAATTTTATTAAGTATAGAAGCCGGCAACTGGTACGAAAGCAAAATACTGCGCACCCTTACAAATGATCCGTCCCTGAAACCATTGGCCTGCCAGTAAAGTGGTATATCACTGGTGAGGTTGGGCTGCGGATAATCATTGGATGGGTTGGTTGGCGTCCAATAATTTAATTTTATTGACTGATAGCGGCCAACAAGCGAAGGCCGCGGATCGCGTACCAACCCGCCATGGCTGATATAAATAAAGGCCGATAATTCAAAACCTTTATAACTAATGGTACTATTGATGCTACCGGTCCACTGCGGGTTTGGCGAACCCAACAGGGTTTTATCGGCTTCGGTAATGGTAGTATCGCCATTTAAATCCTGCACACGGATGCGGCCGGGCTGCAACGCCGTATTGGCCTTGTTGCCTGTTTTTTTCCAGAAATAATCATATAAAATTCCGCCCGGCAACGCATCGCTGTTCTGGAATATGCCCTGCCTTTTATAATCATAATATGACCTGATGGGGGCGCCTAAGAACCACTGGCTCGAAACGTTATTATTACCTGAGCCATCCAGCGATGTGATGGCCTCTTTGTTTTTAGAGAATACAAAGTCGGTGGTCCATTTAAACCCGCCCTGGTTAATATTGACAGTAGATAGCGCTACTTCAATACCGCGGTTCCGTACTTTGCCCAGGTTAACAGTGATATTGCTGTAACCCGATGCATCCGGCAATTTTTGAGGCTGAATTTCATTGGAGTTGGATTCATAAATATCAATTGAGCCCGATATTTTGCCCTTAAACAAACCAAAATCCAAACCTATATTTTTGGTTACTGTTTTTTCCCAGGTTAAATCGGGGAGCGGTAAACCATTAGGCGCGTAACCCTGGGCCGGGCTTACACCAAAATTATAGTAGGATAGGTTTAAAGTACCATTTGTTAAATAAGGCCTGATACCTGAGTTACCCACAGAACCTATCCCGCCACGCAGCTTCAACTGATCAACAAAATTCACTGGTCGCATGAAATTTTCCTGGTCGATACGCCAGGCTACAGATCCCGACGGAAAGGCTTTACCCTTATGCTGCTCAGATAGTACGGAAGATCCGTCATACCTTTCGGCCAGGGTTAAAATATACTTGCTGTTGTACGCGTAAATTACACGTCCTAAAAATGAGGCTAACTGGTATTGTGAATAGCCCCCTTTATAAGTAACCACTCCGGTGGCATTGTTTTGTAACGAATACCATTTTTGCGATTCGTAATTAAGGCCGGCAGCCGAGGCATTGGTAGAGTCGCGGCGGTCTTTAACCAGCTCTTGTACCGCGGTTACGCTGATGTCATGCTTTTTAGCAATGGTAGTGCTGTACGATAATTGGTTTTGCAGTGTCCAGGTAAGGTTTGAGCTTGTGTTGAACGAGGCGTTGGCTGCGCCGCCCGCCCTGGACGATGAAACGGAGCCGTTAAATGTGCCGTTCCTGGCGCTGGATACATCTGCGCCAAACGTGCTTTTTAATGTTAGCCCTTTATAAATATTTGCCTGTACATGTACGTTGGCCAGCAAATGGCTTACACGGTTTTCATTAATAATACTGGTAACATCGTTAAGCGGGTTAATAATGTTACTGTCGTTACCCGGAAACAGTACAAAATTGCCGCTGCTGTCATAGGGTTCGGCCAGGGGTAATTGGCCCGAGGCCGCACTGTATATGTCCGAACCGGTGTTTTGGATGGCATTGGCGTAAGTAATATTACTGCCTGCCGAAAAATAACTTACCGGCCTGAAACTGGCGCTGTTTGATATGCTGTATCGCCTGTAATCCTGGCCAGGTATAATACCGCTTTGTTTTAAGTAACCTAAGGAAAGGGAGTTGCTGAATTTTTCGGAACCTCCTGCTATCGAAAAATTATGATTCTGTGTTGATCCTGTCCGTAACGCCTTGCTCTGCCAGTCAAAAGTAGGCACTTTAGATGCATCGTAAATAGCCACATTATCAAGCACCGGGTAGCCCAGGCTTGAAAGTAGTGCTTTTTCGGCATCAGTAGTAGGCCGCGTTGCTGCATCAAAAACACCATTTGCAGGGTCATATTTAGTAAAGGTGTATCCGGCCAAAACCTTGCCCAACAAGTTAGGGTCGGCGCCGAAAAGTTTATAATCAGATGCCGGATCGGGAAAGTACCGCTGGCTGCCGCTTGTGGTGCTCAGTGCCGGGTTATATGATTTTCCGCCAACATAGGCATCCCTTTTAAACTGTGCGTAATCAGGGCCGTTAAATACGTTTAGTTTTCTTAAAATATTATCAAACGACGTGCTGCCACTGTAGTTAACGGTTACCTTACCCGCTTTTCCTTTTTTTGTAGTGATTTGTATAACGCCGTTTGCGCCCCTTGAGCCATAAATGGCTGTTGCCGAAGCATCCTTTAATATATCTACCGATTCAATGTCCAGGGGGTTAATATCGTCAATACTGTAGGATACCGGCACGCCATCTACCACAAATAGGGGATCGTTAGTAGCGTTTAATGAGCGGTTGCCCCTGATGCGGATAGCAGAACCTGCTCCCGGGCGGTAGGAGCTTGGCCGCACAACCAGGCCCGGTGCCTGACCCTGTAAGGCTGTGCTCAGGTTGGCCGCGGGTACCCTGTCCATTTTCTCTACGTTAACAGACGCTATAGCGCTTGATACATCGCCGCGTTTTTGTGTACCGTAGCCAATTACCACCACTTCGCTTAATGACCGCGATTCGGGTATTAATTTAACATTTACTACAAGGCCGCCGCTTAAAGCAACTTCCTGCGTCCGGAAACCAATAAAACTAAATATCAGTACCCCGTTTTGTACATTGTCGTCAGGAACGTGCAGGTTATATAAACCATTGCCATCGCTCACGGCCACGGCGTTTGTGCCTTTTAGTTTAACACTTACACCTGGCAATGGCTGGCCGGTTTCGTCGGTTATTTTACCCGTAATGGTTACAGGAGGTACCGGCGGGGCATTACCCATCATATCCGCCTTTGGCTTTAAAATAATAGTTTTATCAAAAATCTGGTAAGTAAAAGGCTGCCCTGCAAAGCATTCCTTCAGTACAGTTTCCAACGGTACGTCCTTAACGTCGATAGAGACCCTTTTTGTTTTTTGAAGCAGCTCGTCGGCATATAAAAATCTATAATTAACCTGCTTGTTAATTTGCTGGAATATTTTCTGCAACGAAACATTTTTTTCGGACAGGGTAACAGTTTGCGAATAAGAAATTGCGCTTACGTGCATGCTGCATACCAGTAAAATAAGAGTGGTTAGTTTCATAATCAAGAGTGTTTTTAATACCGGCTTACGCATCCGGCAAAAACATTCATAGTAAAAATTAAAATTCATACTTTTACATCATATAGGTTGAATAATCAATTGGTTAGTAATCGCATACGGCCAGCTATTGATCCTGTATCTGCCGGGGGCGCTCCAACGCTTCCGGTTTTTTGATCAAAGCCTTCTATTTGTTTTTTTCTTTCTTTCTTAAATTTTGGAGGCCTTTACCTGGTTACGATAATTTTGCGGCCATCAATCCCGAAATGAACCCCTCCTGTAAGTTCGAGCATATTTAATATTTGCGACAGGTTGTTATTGCGTGATATACTTCCCGAAATGTGTGTTTGGGGTATCCCGTCTTTGTATTCCACCTCAACATTGTACCACCTTGCAACCTGTTTCATTACGCTTTCCATATCTTCCCCGTCAAAAATGAAAAGGTCATTTTTCCAGGCTACAGACTTATGAACATCAATGGACTGTATTTTAATTTTCGGCGAGTTTAGTTTGATATAGGCCTGCTGGCCAGGCATTATTGTTTTACTGCGCCCGCCTGTGTATATTTTAACCGATCCTTCCAGCAAAGTGGTTTTTACAGCTTTTTCATCATTATAAGCATGTACGTTAAAATGGGTACCCAGTACCTGCACCACCGTATTGTTTGCCAAAACTTTAAATGGCTTCAGTTTATTTTTGGCCACTTCAAAATAAGCTTCGCCGGTTAAATAAACCTTACGGTCAAGCTGGTTAAATGCCGTTGAAAATTTTAAAGACGACGCAGAGTTGAGCCAAACTAAACTGCCATCGGGTAGCGATATTTTGTATTTACAGCCGGTAGGGGTAGTAATTAGATGATGTTGATTTTTAACAAGCTTGCCGGTAGTATCAGTTATACGGTAACTAACAAGGCCATTATTAACGCTGATTTTTATGCCTGCGTAACTTTTAACAAATCCGGCCATCCGGCCGTTTATTGTTATCTCCGAACCATCTGCCAAAGTAAGTTTAGCTTTATCCGTCCCCGGGGGTACGTCATTTTTATAGGCTACATTTGACGATGCTACAGCTTGTTGTTTTACGGGTTGCGGGCTTTTATAAAATATAACGATTACAGAAAACAGGATAAGAATAGCCGCCGCGTACTTCCACTTTAGCATGAAATAATAAACCTTATTGGTAAAGGATGTCTTTTTTGTACGAATGACGATATTTTGCCAGGCATCGCCTGTTTTTACAGAGGCAAAAAAATCCAGGTCGGCCTTTGTCAGTTCCTCGTCCTGTAACTTTTCCATTAGCAACGCATTTTCGGGCTTCGCGTTTATCCAGGCATTCAGCTCAGTTTCTTCAATTGCAGATAACTTTCCTTCCAGGCGCTTTGCAATAAGGGCAGCGTGCTGATAAGCTTCGTAATTGTTGTCCATAAATAATATTTAGGCTGTGCTTAGGGCACATAACTGGTAATATCATTAAAGACACCTGGATGTAACTAAGGGGTGACAGCGCAAGAAAAAATATTTTTGAAAAAGGGATGGAATTAAAAACAGGAAATAGCTATCAACACAACAAACAACTCGGGGCTTAAATTGCCCCGCAATACTTTAAGCGCCCTTTGCTTTTGTGTTTTTACGGTATTAACTGATATACCCAATACATCGGCTATTTGATTGTTTTTCATATCATCCAGGTAGCTCATCCTGAATATTTGTTGGCAGCTGCCAGGCAATAGCTCGATGGCTTGGTATATCTCGGCCAGTACCTCAGTCCTGATAATGGTATGAAATATGGTTTCGTCGGCCGGGATGCTATACAGGCTGTTGATATGCTGTTCGGCCACCTTGTTATGCCTGATCACATTCAGGCTGGCATTTTTTACTGTACTGTAAAGAAAGTTTTTTACAGCAACCGGGTTGCAGGAAATATGATCGCAGTTATCCCAAAACTTCACAAAAGCATCCTGCGCAATATCCTCGGCCTGGGGTTTATTGTTGATGATCTGGTACGAAAAATAAACCAGGCGGCTATAATAGAGGTCGAATAAATTTTTTAAATCAGTTTCGCTGTAGGTTTTACTTTGAATATCTAAAACATTGTTTTCCATTACAGATGATTTATAGTTAGGTACAGAAAGATGTTATTTAATAAGCCGGTTTAAAAATCGCGGCTTATGATAATAATTGGTTTAACTAAAATAGATATAAATTTTTCGCCATGTGTCCTGCTGTGTCCTGTACTAAATACAATACATTTATATAATGATTGATTTGTGCAAAAAATCAAAGAACCTTGCCCGGATCAGTAGGGTACAGGATGGCTTTACGTAATTTATTTTTTAATATTGGCTTCTGTAGTCTAAATTATTAAAGGATACAGCTTCCTTTCAATCAATAATAAACAATCAATTGGAAAATTTGAAAGAAACCAGTTTGCGGCTTCCTGATGGGGGGCAAAAAGCTTTTGATCATTCTTTTAAAAAACACCACGCTTCGTTACGTAATACTGGTGACGCTCCTCCCAAATACTTAAAATTTCTTTTTATCGCTTTTATAGTATTAGCTGGGGCAAATAAAACTTTAGCTGTGCAATTTGACCTGGTAACGCCGCAAAATAAGGTGGCTATTTATTATGATAAAAATGAGTGCCGGTTAGATTCCATTGTGGCCGGCCTCCTGGCATCAGATATTGAACGCGTAAGTGGCTATAAGCCGGTAGTATCTGCAGATATTTCAAAAGCGCGCGGTAATATCATCGTAATCGGCAGTATCAACTCAAAACTGATAGCGGGTTTAAACACCGGAGCAATGGCCGCCGGTTTAAAAGGTAAATGGGAGAGTTATTGCTTGAAAAGTATTACGGCCCCGTTTGGTAATGTAAAAAATGCATTGATTATAACCGGCAGCGATTTTAGAGGAACGGCTTACGGCGTATTCGATATTTCTGCACGCATCGGGGTTACACCCTGGTATTGGTGGGCCGACGCAACACCGGCAAAAAAGAAAACCCTGGCTCTAAACATCCCCGATTTTATTTCGACAGCGCCATCTGTAAAATTCAGGGGAATATTTATTAATGATGAAGACTGGGGGCTGCAGCCCTGGGCAGCCAAAACGCTGGAACCCGAAACCGGCGATATCGGCCCAAAAACTTATGCCAAAGTATTTGAGCTGCTGTTGCGGCTGAAAGCCAATTTAATATGGCCGGCCATGCACCCCTGCACAAAAGCTTTTTATCATTACCCAGGTAACATCCGGGAAGCAGGTGATTACCAGATTATTATAGGGTCGTCACATGCCGAGCCTATGCTGCGGAATAACGTGGGCGAGTGGAACGAAAAAACCATGGGTGCATTCAATTATATCACCAATAAACAAAAAGTAGCTGACTACTGGGAATCACGCATAAAAGAGAGCAGCCACATTAACGGCATGTATACTATTGGGATGCGTGGGGTGCACGATAGTGGTATAGAAGGCGTAAAAAACCTGGCCGAAACAGTACCCCTGCTTGAACGTATATTTGCCGACCAGCGCGATATGCTGAAAAAATATATCGACCCAGATATTACCAGGGTGCCGCAGGTTTTTACCGCCTATAAAGAGGTATTGGATGTGTATGATGCCGGCCTGAAAGTACCCGATGATGTTACCCTGGTTTGGCCCGACGATAACTACGGCTACATACAAAGGCTGAACGACGGGAAGGAAAGCAGGCGCGCGGGAGGATCAGGGGTGTATTACCATGTATCCTACTGGGGTCGTCCGCATGATTATACCTGGCTATGCACTACCAGTCCGGGACTGATCCGGGAGGAAATGACCAAAGCTTATGAGCTGAACAACCGCAACCTTTGGGTGGTAAATGCAGGTGATATTAAGCCGGCCGAGTACGACATCCAGCTTTTTATGGATATGGCATATCATATCCGGCCATTTTATAGTAATGCCTATACTAAAGCACATTTAAAGAACTGGATAAGTACCAACATTGGAACAATTAACGCAGCTGCCATAACCGATGTGCTGTGGAGATATTATCAGCTGGCCTTTGAGCGCAAACCAGAGTTTATGGGCTGGAGCCAGACTGAACCCACTACACCGGTTAGCTTTACCGCTTATAACCATCAATATTACGGAGACCAGGCACAACGACGGATAGACGATTACGAGCAATTAGTGCGGAGCATAAAAAAAATAAGAACAGGCGTCAGTGCCGATAAGCAGGATTGCTTTTATCAACTGGTATACTACCCGGTAGTTGCGGCTTCGCTGATTAATAAGAAATTTTTGTATCGCGATAAAGCCTACCAGTATGCAAAGCAAGGCAGGTTGAGCGCATCGCATTATGATTCGCTTGCGAAAGTTGCTTACCAGGACATCATCAGTGAAACTGATTATTATAATACTAAACTGGCAGGAGGTAAATGGGCGCACATGATGTCTATGCACCCACGTGACCTGCCGGTTTACCAGGCGCCCCAATTAAATTATAAAATAACCAAAAGCACCGAAAGATGGCTGGCTCTGCCAGAGGGCGCTGCCGATACCGCAGGTACAGTTACCAACCTTTCACTACCTGAATTTAACAGCACCGGCCAAAAGCACTTCATCGATGTATTTTTAACCCAGGATGCACCGGTAAAATATGTTGTTAACACCTCTGCATCATGGATTAGCGTTTCGCGGCAGGCGGGCAGCCTGTTGGCAACGGGCGGCAAGAGCCAGAGCCGTTTATGGGTATCTGTAGACCTGGCCAAAGCGCCTGCCGCAAAAGAGTTAAACGGTACTATAACCATTCAGGGCGCAAATAAGTCCGTCAGCATAGCCATAAAAACAAGCAAACAAAATCCGCCTGCACTTAAAGACTACAAGGGTTTTATTGAAAACAACGGCTACGTTTCTATCTACGCTAAAAATTATCACGGGAAGACGGACAGGGGAGCCGACCATTGGGGAGAGGTGAGCGGCCTGGGGGCCACGGAAATAAGTATGGAAGCTTTACCTTTACGGATGAGCCCTTCGGCAAAAGAAGCTCTGTCTGACGCCGGTATCAAGCAAAAACCGGTTCTATCTTATAACTTTTACACGTTCAGCGTTTCGCCGGCCGGGGTTAACATCTACACCATACCTACTTACCCCTTAAACCGGAATTTTGAGATGCGCTACGCGGTTAGCGTAGATGATGGCCCGGCCACAGTTTTAAACTTTAAAACATTCGGCCGCAGCGAGGAATGGAAACAGGCTGTATTAAGCAATTCGATTATGCGCAATGTTAAAACGCCATCGCTACCTGCGGGCAGGCACGTACTGCACGTGTACCTTATCGATCCGGGGGTGATACTGGATAGGATACTGATAGACCTCGGCGGCCTCAGGCCGTTATATGGTCTGATACCCGAAACTAAAATATATAAACCGCAAAATGAATAAGGTATATGCCTTGCCGCACCCAAAAAAACAAATTAACATCTATATCTAACATTCAAAAATACCATCCCTATGAGCAACCAAAATAAATTTAAAAGCTTGTTGGTTAGCTGTGTTTTAATAAGCGCGGCCTTGCTGATGTCGTTTTTCATTATACCCGGCCCTATCACCGTTTACCTGGCGGGTGATTCTACCATGGCCATAAAACAGCCTAAAGCTTTTCCCGAAACCGGCTGGGGCATGCCTTTCAGTTTATTACTTGATAGCACAGTGACTGTTGACAACCGTGCGCAAAACGGCCGGAGCACCAAAACATTTATCAGTGAAGGTTTGTGGGATGGTATTGCAGGCAGCTTGCACGAGGGCGATTATGTGTTTATACAATTTGGACATAATGACGAAGTGCCCACCAAAAAAAGCTATATCAATGAACAGGGATTTAAGGATAACCTGGCAAGGTTTATCAGGGAAACCAGGGACAAAAAGGCCATCCCGGTATTGTTGACACCCGTAGCACGAAGAAAGTTTGATACCACAGGTACCATAGTTGGTACGCACGAAGTGTATTCGGCGATAGTGTGTAGGCTTGCAGCCGAACAAAAAGTTCCGCTAATTGATTTGGATAAGGAAAGCCAGGCTTTGTTGCAAAAGTTGGGTTTCGAGGGGTCAAAAAAATTGTTTAATTACCTGGCGCCCGGCGAGAACATCAACTATCCGAATGGGCAGGCCGATAATACACATTTTAACCAACTGGGGGCACAGCAAATAGCCGGGATAGTTGTAGTAGGGATCCGGTCGTTAAAGCTTGGGCTTGCCCGGCATATTAAACTACAACCTTAAACCCGTTGCCCTTATTCGTTATTTTTATCGTTATAATAAAATCGACGTTGAAATATAAATTTTTAAAACAAATGTGTTGATATTTGTTTATTTTGTGATCAATTACAAAAGCGTAATTGTACCTGAAAAATATTTTCTTTTAAATATTAGAGCCTTAACTATTTAGAAATTTATTGCCGCACCTTTTTATTTTATGATATCGGACTTAGCCTTTATTCTGCTTTTTCTTGTGTTAATAATGGCTATATAAATAAACTATCACAATTAAACTCGACCCATGAAGGACGACATTTTAGAAAACATCTTGAATGAAACCGGTGTTACACCTGCCGACGCCGACACCCTTGACCTTAAAGAATTACTTAAAGTACTATCACTTGTTAAAGGTGGAAGGTTAAATGTGCGTATGCCCGTAACGCAGGCCGGCATTAACGGCCGTATTTGCGAGGTGCTCAATGATATTATAGATATGAATGAGCGCTTTGTAGCCGAAATATCGGCCGCGGAGAAAACCATTGGCAAGCGCGGTAACCTGGGCAAGCGCATCGAGCTGTCTGATGCTAAGGGCGAGTGGGCCAGCGGTGTAAATTCACTAAACAACCTTATAGAAGATCTTACGTCGCCTACGCTTGAAATAGCCGGGATGATTAACTCGGTTGCCAACGGAGATTTATCTAAACATATCCCTTTAGAGATTAAAGGCCACCCGCTTAAAGGCGAGTTTCTGCGGATAGCTAAAGAATCAAACCAGATGCTGTCCAAGCTCCAGCTATTTTCGATGGAGGTTACGCGTGTGGCAAGGCAGGTAGGCTCGGAAGGTAAACTGGGCGAGCAGGCCAAAATTAAAGGTGTAGCCGGCGTATGGGCCGAGCTTACCGACTCGGTGAACCAGATGGCCGGTAACTTAACTGCCCAGGTACGTAACGTAGCTGCTGTAACCACCGCGGTAGCCAAAGGCGACCTTTCACGAAAGATTACGGTAGAGGCAAAGGGCGAGATCCTGGAGTTGAAAAATACGATCAACACTATGGTTGATCAGCTTAACTCCTTCTCATCCGAGGTAACCCGTGTGGCACTCGAGGTGGGTACGGAAGGTAAACTGGGCGGGCAGGCCAAAGTACCGGGAGTAGCGGGAACCTGGAAAGATTTAACAGATTCTGTAAACCGCATGGCGGGTAACCTTACCTCGCAGGTGCGTAATATAGCCGGTGTAACCACAGCGGTGGCCAACGGCGACCTTTCTAAAAAAATTACGGTAGACGTAAAAGGCGAAATGCTGGAGCTGAAAAAAACCATCAACACCATGGTGGATCAGCTCAACTCCTTCGCATCCGAAGTAACACGTGTGGCGCTCGAGGTAGGTACCGAAGGCAAACTTGGCGGCCAGGCCAGGGTAAAAGGCGTAGGTGGTGTTTGGAAAGACCTCACCGACTCGGTAAACCAGATGGGAAGTAACCTTACCGACCAGGTACGTAACATTGCCGGTGTAACCACCGCGGTAGCCAAAGGCGACCTTTCGCGCAAAATTACGGTAGATGCCAAAGGCGAGTTGCTGGAGCTAAAAAATACCATTAACACGATGGTGGATCAGCTCAACTCCTTCTCTTCGGAGGTAACCCGCGTGGCGCGCGAGGTAGGCTCGGAAGGGCAGCTGGGAGGGCAGGCCAACGTACCCGGCGTAGGTGGTACCTGGAAAGATTTGACCGACTCGGTAAACCAGATGGCAGGTAACTTAACGGGCCAGGTACGTAACATCGCCGAAGTAACGACGGCGGTAGCTAAAGGGGATTTATCAAAAAAAATTACCGTAGACGTACAAGGCGAAATGCTGGAATTGAAGATCACCATCAATACGATGGTGGATCAGTTAAACTCCTTCGGTTCGGAGGTAACACGGGTGGCCCGGGAGGTGGGTTCCGAGGGCCAGTTAGGTGGCCAGGCCAATGTGCCGGGTGTAGGCGGTACCTGGAAGGATTTAACCGACTCGGTAAATAAAATGGCCGATAACCTTACCTCGCAGGTACGTAACATAGCCGAGGTAACCACGGCCGTGGCAAAGGGCGACCTTTCAAGAAAGATCACTGTAAATGCCAAGGGCGAGTTGCTGGAGCTGAAGGATACCATCAATACCATGGTTGACCAGCTGCGCGGTTTTGCATCCGAAGTAACCCGTGTAGCACGTGAGGTAGGTTCGGAAGGGCAATTGGGCGGCCAGGCGAATGTGCCGGGTGTAGATGGTACCTGGAAGGATTTGACCGACTCGGTAAACAAAATGGCCGGTAACCTTACCGCGCAATTAAGGAATATAGCAGATGTATCGATAGCCATCGCCAACGGCGACTTATCTAAAAAAATTACGGTTGACGTTAGGGGCGAGATCCTGCAGTTGAAAGAAACCATTAATACGATGGTGGATCAGCTGCGCGGCTTTGCATCCGAAGTAACCCGTGTGGCGCGGGAAGTAGGTACCGATGGTAACCTTGGTGGCCAGGCTTTTGTGCCGGGTGTTGCGGGTACCTGGAAAGATTTGACCGACTCGGTAAACCAGATGTCGAGTAACTTAACATCGCAGGTGCGTAACATTGCCGAGGTAACCAAGGCCGTGGCCAGCGGCGACCTTTCCAAAACGGTTATCATCGACGTAAAAGGCGAGATCATGGACCTTAAAAACACCATCAACACGATGGTGGATCAGCTCAACTCCTTCGCATCCGAAGTAACCCGTGTTGCCCGTGAAGTAGGTACCGAAGGTAAGCTGGGCGGCCAGGCGCACGTAAAAGGTGTGGCCGGTACCTGGAAAGATTTGACTGACTCGGTAAACCAGATGGCATCCAACCTTACCGGGCAAATTCGCGGTATTGCCAAGGTGGCTACTGGTATTGCCAAAGGAAACCTGAAGCAACGCCTCTCTATCAACGCTTTAGGCGAGGTGGCGCAGCTTACAGATACCATTAACGAAATGATTGATACCCTAGCGGTATTTGCGGATGAGGTAACCACTGTAGCGCGCGAGGTAGGTGTGCAAGGCCGTTTGGGTGGCCAGGCCAGTGTGCCGGGCGCATCAGGTACGTGGAAGGATTTGACCGAAAACGTAAACCAGCTGGCGCAAAATCTTACCGTACAGGTACGCTCCATATCCGAGGTAGCCTCGGCAGTAACCAAAGGTGACCTTACCCGTACCATACGCGTGGAGGCCAAAGGCGAGCTGGAAGCATTAAAGGATACCATTAACCAGATGATTGCCAACCTGAAAGGGACTACACTGCGTAACCACGAGCAGGACTGGCTAAAATCAAACCTGGCCAAATTCGCGCAGATGTTGCAGGGGCAACGCGACCGAAACGCCGTGGCCAACAAAGTATTATCCGAGCTTGCCGAACTGGTGAATGCCCGTTACGGCGCGTTTTATATATTGGAGCAGCCCGAGGCGGCGGATGAGCCCAAGCTGAAACTTTTTGCAGGCTATGCCCAAAAAAGCCGCAAACTCATTAACCAGGAATTTTCGCTTAGCGAAGGGCTGGTAGGGCAGTGCGCTACCGATAAAGAAAGAATAAGGCTTGCCAATGTACCAAACGAATACTTACAGATCAGTTCGGGCATAGGCAATGCAGCGCCTATCGACCTGGTAATATTGCCGGTGCTTTTTGAAAACAATGTAAAAGCGGTTATCGAGCTGGCTTCCTTTGAAAACTTTAGCGATACCCATATCGACTTCCTGGATCAGCTGACCGAAAGTATAGGTATCGTGTTAAACAACATTGAAACCAATACCCGTACCGAAGAGTTGTTGAGCCAGTCGCAATCATTGGCAAGCGAGCTCTCGGCGCAGCAGGAGGAGTTAAGAAGGGCGAATGATGAGTTGCATGATAAGGGCCGCTCACTCGAGGAAAAGGCCGAGCAGCTTACGCTTACTTCTAAATACAAGTCAGAATTTTTGGCCAACATGTCGCACGAATTGCGCACGCCGCTTAACAGCTTATTGATACTTGCCCAGCAGCTGTTTGAAAACCCTGAAGGTAACCTTACCGAAAAGCAACGGATGTTCGCCAAAACCATCCATTCATGTGGAGATGACCTTATCCAGCTGATTAATGATATCCTCGATCTGTCGAAGATTGAATCGGGCGTAATTGCAGCAGATGTGATGCCGGTGAGCTTTAAAGAGATAGCCTCATTTGCCGAATCTACTTTTAAACCGATTTCGGAAGCTAAAAACCTTAAATTCGAGATAGAAGTTGAGGAAGCACTGCCCGAGATGATGGAGACAGATATGCAGCGCCTTAACCAGATCCTGAAGAACCTGCTGTCCAACGCGTTTAAATTTACTGAAAAAGGCCGGGTGAAACTTCACATTTTCCGTCCAGAGGCAGGCCACGAAAACCCGATAGGCTTGCCCGGTGAAGTTATAGCCTTTTCTATCGAGGATTCGGGGATTGGCATTTCCAAAAACACCCAGGGTATCATTTTCGAAGCCTTTCAGCAGGCAGAGGGCTCAACCAGCCGTAAGTATGGCGGTACCGGCCTTGGCCTGTCTATCAGTAAAGGCTTTGCCGAGCTGTTGGGTGGAACCATCACTGTTGGCAGCGAGTTGGGCAAAGGCAGTACATTTACGCTTTATCTGCCTTTAAAATATAAAGAGGAAAAAACGCCGGTAGTAAAAATCAAAGAAAATCTTTCGGTATCGCACCTGCGTACCAACCTGGCGGAAACCGCCGATATGGTAATAGATGATGATCGCCACAACATTGTAGCGGAAGACAAAGTGTTGCTTGTTGTCGAGGATGACCTTCGCTTTACCAAAATCCTTATCGATAAAGCCCACGATGCCGGTATAAAAGTGCTGGTGGCGATAAGTTACCTTGAGATTTTTGATAACATTATCAAGTACAACCCGATAGCCATTACACTTGACGTAAATATGCCGGAATCGAACGGCTGGAAAATTTTGAAACTGCTAAAAAGCGATATCAATTTAAGGCACATACCGGTACATGTTATCTCGGGCGAGGACAACAGGATAATGGCGCACAAGCTTGGCGCCAAATCATTTAGCCTGAAACCGCTTTCCAATACATCGTTACAGGATTTAATTATCGGCATAGTTAGTTTTCATGAGCACGCAAAAAAACGTGTGCTGGTGATTGAGGATAATGAAAGCGAGCTTGGCCGATTGTCTGAATTACTATCAAGCGACAGGGTAGAGGTTGTTGGCGCTGCCACTGCCAAAAAAGCGTTGTCGATCCTGAAAAAAGAGATGTTTGATTGTATTATTATGGATTTTGTGCTGCCCGATGCCAACGGGCTCGATTTGATCAATAAGATAAACCTGTTAAAACAACAGCAAACTACCATCCTGCTGCATTCGGCACGGGATTTTACCCAGGATGAACTCATTCAGCTTAAACGTCTCAATCATAAAATCATTACCAAAACCCCGTCATCACATGTTTACCTGTTAGAGGAGATACTGGTGTTGCTGCATGTTGATAAAAAATACATCAGCGAAAGCAAGTTGAAAATGATTGACAATGTGCGCAACCAGCCCGATATCCTGGATGGTAAAAAAGTGCTGGTAGTTGATGACGACGTACGCAACCTGTTTGCCTTAACGGCGGTGTTCGAAAGATCAAAAATAGAGGCGATTACTGCCGAGAGCGGGCGCGAGGCGTTGGAAATATTGAACAAGGACAAAACGATAGATATTGTATTGATGGATATTATGATGCCCGAAATGGATGGGTACGAAACTATCCAGATTATACGTAAGGAGCACCGCAATAAAAACCTGCCAATAATTGCCGTAACGGCCAAAGCTATGATAGGCGACAGGCAGAAATGTATAGCATCGGGTGCTTCGGATTATATCACTAAACCGGTAAAAACAGATCAGCTGCTATCCCTGATGCGGGTGTGGCTAATCAAATAACATTATTTATAACGAGTATCATATAAGCGCAAGAAATGGACGATACCAGTATCAAGATCCTTTTAGTGGATGATAACGAAAATAATTTACTGTCGATGAGGGTGGTACTGGAAAGAGATCAATATACTTTTTCCAGTGCTACCTCAGGTCGCGAAGCGCTGCGTATCCTGTTAAAGGAGGATGATTTTTCGCTTATCCTGTTGGACGTAAAGATGCCGATGATGGACGGGTATGAAACTGCCGAACTGATTTATCAGCGCGATAAGCTGCGGCATATTCCCATTATTTTTATTACAGCCCATGATTATGAAGAAGCCGCTGTTTTTAAGGGCTACAAAGCTGGCGCTGTAGATTTCATCAGGAAACCTTTTAATCCGGATATTCTGCGGTCAAAAGTGGCCGTATTTACCGAGTTGTACCAGAAGAACCGGTTGTTAAAACAGCAGGAAGAAAAATTGCACGTAATTAACAATGACCTTATTCAGCTAAACCAGGAACTGGAACAACGTGTACATGAACGCACCATAGCGCTCGAAAACTTGAACCAGGAACTTAAGGCGCTCAACCTGTCAAAAGATAAATTCCTGTCGGTTATCTCGCATGATCTGCGTAATCCGCTAACTTCCCTGCTGGCCTCGTCAGAAAACCTGAAAAAAGATGCCGATAAGCTGAAGCCGGAACAGATCAAAATGTTATCGGGCATTATCAACCGTACTTCCAATAAAATTCTGAGCCAGTTGAATGAACTGGTCGAGTGGGCCAAAAATCAGCGGGAAAAAACAAGTTTCCAGCCGGTAAGGCTGCACCTGGCGCATGGGGTTAATGAATCGCTCGATTTATTGCGCGAAACCTCCAGTCAGAAAAAGATCAGGCTGCAAAATGAGGTGGCCGATGATGTATATATTATGGCCGATTCCCTGATGTTCCGATCCATTTTACAAAACCTGGTAACCAATGCCATTAAGTATACCCCACATGGCGGCGGCGCAGTAAAAGTTACCGCGCAAGCTGATGCCGACGGCATGGTTGAAATCTGCATCCACGATAACGGTATCGGAATGTCCGAAAACACAAAGGCCATGCTTTTTGGTCATGGCGGCCGCACCTCTGTTTTAGGTACCAATATGGAAAAAGGAAGCGGACTTGGCCTGTTATTGGTAAAAGATTTTGTAACCGCCCACGGCGGCGCTATCAGCGTTGATACCGAAGTAGACAAAGGGACCTGTTTCAGGTTTACTTTGCCTCATTTTACAGAGCATGCGGAATTATACGATAAAAGCGACGCTTAAATGTGGACGGTTGGGAGGTTTGAACATAAATATTAGTACTTTTTAGCTATAATTGGGCTACTTTAACAGCCCATGAAAAAAACTCTCCTTTTATTTCTTTTCATCATAACTGCCGGTATTGCCGGTGCGCAGCAAAAGCATACTTTCTCGTTGAGCAAAACCGATTTCCTGCTTGATGGCAAGCCATTCCAGATCATCAGCGGCGAAATGCACCCGGCAAGGATCCCTAAAATGTACTGGCGGCAGCGCATCCAAATGGCAAAGGCCATGGGCTGCAATACTATAGCGGCTTACGTTTTCTGGAACTACCTGGAACGCCAGCCCGGCGTATTTGATTTTACAACCGAAAACAGGAACATTGCCGAATTTATAAGTATTTGTAAGCAGGAGGGGATGTGGGTACTGTTACGCCCGGGCCCATACGTTTGTGCCGAGTGGGAT